>Ga0105050_10006137_pt1 | contig 15087 bp, 8 predicted proteins | sample FRY01_FD_78088 | JGI IMG/M metagenome (GOLD analysis project Ga0105050, IMG submission 78088) | Freshwater microbial communities from Lake Fryxell liftoff mats and glacier meltwater in Antarctica - FRY-01 | ecosystem: Environmental > Aquatic > Freshwater > Ice > Glacier meltwater ... | reverse complement strand
TTGGAATAAGAATACTTTGTGTGCTTCGTTTTAAACTTTGTGTCCTTAGTGGTTAAAAATGGTCTCAATGGTTTTTTTTGAACCACGTAGTATAAAACCAGAAAGAATTAGCTCAGTGAAGCATAGTTGGAATAGGAATACTTTGTGTGCTTCGTTTTAAGCTTTGCGTCCTTAGTGGTTAAAAATGGTCTCGATAGTTTTCTTTGAACTACGTAGTATAAAACCAGAAAGAATTAGCTCAGTGAAGCATATTTGGAATAAGAATACTTTGTGATCTCTGTTTTAAAACTTTGTGTACATTATGGTTAAAAAGATTTTCACGAAAAAAGCCAATCCCATCACTGGAATTGGCTTTTCGTTCAGTATCTATCAATTTACTTTGGCATAAAGGTCATTCCTGCCAAGATAAAGGTCCCAGGGTCTCCGCCGTTTTTGGTTTTGCTAGTCACATAAAGTGTATGCATTTTCCCATCAGCTGAAGCAGTTACCGGTATCATAAATGGTTTGTTATAGGTTCCTCGCTCATCTACAGTCACCGATCCTTGGCTGAAGACTCCCTCACCCACCTTAGTTCCAGTTGGGCTGTTCAGGTGTATTTCAAAGATCATATCTTCCTTCATTGGTTCTGTAGAAGCGGTCATCAGCATTACAGATCTGATATCTGTCAAGTCGATATTCTTCATTGCAAATTGCCCGGCTGTCTTTGGCACTACCAATAAATTCATTCCTCCATAGCTCATAGCACTATAATCTTTCAGATCAACTGCATTTGCCAAATCAACTGTATTGTTCATCAGATAAACTGAACTTGATCCAGATAGCGGTTTGATGCCGTCTCCACCTTGATCAGTGTAGGATGCTGTCAGCACCATAGCTCCGGCAGTAGAAGCAGCTTTGCCTTGAGTAGGATTAATCATGCCGGCAGCTGGCAGACTTGGTTTAGCTGCTACTCCATCCAATGATAGCATATAGCTGATCAAAGCATTCAGTTCTGAAGCTTTCAAGTTTGGATTCGCAGGCATTACGGTTTCTCCCCATACTCCACCACCACCATTCATGATTTTGGTTTGTAAGTAAGGAATGTCCTTATCCGAATACTTTTTAGCAACATCAGTATAAGCTGGGCCTATAGATGTTTCAGCTTCTTTATGACAAGTTTTACAAGTAAGTGAAGAGACCAAAGACTTTCCGACCATCGCATCTGTCATGACTTTATGGCCCATATCCGCTTCGGCCATGTCTACCCCTTCTCGGTAGTCTGCTGATACATAAAGTGTGGATAAATCGTTTTCAGCGTCTGGATGATCTCCGTCAGAAATAGAGATGGAGTAAGCCACTTGCTTGCCAGGAAAATAGAAGGACTTGTTTCCTGTGATTTCAATGGCTACTGCTGGAGCAATGTTTCCAGCGTAGACACTAGCAATGGGACTTGTTCCGGTTAATCCAGAAGGATCATTCGCAGTTACTTTGACTTCAAATTCCCCAATTTCATTGAACGTATAGCTCAATGATGGTTCTGTAGTAGTTTTTGATTTTCCATTTCCTAAATCCCAAGTATAAGACAAGGCATCTTTTTCTGGATCTGCTGCATTAGCTGAGAAATTAACTGTCAATGGGATTTTACCTGAGGTCTTATCTACCTTAAGTTCTGCCACAGCCGGTGCACGGTTTCCTCCGTTGAAATCAATTCGAGAAAGTCCTGAATCTGGATTTTTGGCAAACCAGCCATTTCCATATTCCAAAATGTACATTTTGCCATCAGGTCCCATTTCCATATCAATGAGTGCATTAAACTTGGTGCCTGCCATAAATGGCTCCATCTTCGAGAAATCGCCATTTTCATCCATCGTCACCGCTTTGATCCAACCTCTGATCCAATCGTAGATGAATAGTTTGCCATTGTAATAGTCCGGAAGCTTGGTGTCAGCGGTATACAAATCCGAGTAGTAAACTGGTCCTGCCATGGCATTCCTTCCACCCGAGCCGATAGCTGGGAAGTCTGGGGAATCGGCATACGGATACCAGATAAATGCAGGTTGTGCCGCTGGAAGTTCTTTGAGTCCAGTATTACTTGGAGAGTTATTTACCGGTTTCATCGGATCAAAAGTCAATCCCGGTGTGCCACTTACAAACTCAAATTCATGATATGGATAATTATTTCCCACAAAGTATGGCCAACCGAAGTTGCCAGCCTGTCTAGCCTGATTCACTTCATCGTAGCCTCTTGGACCACGAGTATCCAAGCTGTCAAGTCTTGCATCAGGGCCTACTTCGCCCCAATAAACCCAACCTTTTTTCTGATCTACGGAGATTCTATAAGGATTTCTGTTTCCCTGTACAAAGATCTCAGGTCGAGTTCCCTCGGTACCTTTTGGATATAAGTTTCCTTCCGGAATAGCATAGGTTCCATCAGGATTTACTTTGATTCGAAGGACTTTACCCCTCAGATCGTTTGAGTTTCCAGAAGAACGTCTAGCATCCCACTGCTCTCGACCTTGTCTTTGATCGAGCGGAGCATAGCCATTAAGGATATATTCAGAATCATTTTGATTGAAAGGTGTCGAGTTGTCACCGGTAGAAAGGAAGAGATTTCCATCTTTGTCAAAAGCAATCGAACCGCCGGTGTGGCAACAAATATTTCGTTGCGAGGCAACATCCAAAATGACTACCTCAGAATTCATATCCCAAGTGTCATTCTGAAAAGTAAAGCGAGAAAGTCTGTTTACCGACTCATCCCCGGTAGGTGCATAATAAACAAATACAAAACCGTTATCTGCGAAGTTTGGATCCTTCTGGATTCCCATCAAACCTTCTTCTGCATTGACTCCTTTGACATCAGTCTTCCAATACACGTCCAGCTTTGCTACTTTCTTAAGCTTCTCTGTCTCGCCGTTGAAAAGTAAAATCTCTCCTCTTCGCTGTGCGACCAGAATATCTAAATTTTGAAGAATCGTCATTTCCGTAGGCTCGGTAAATTCACCAACCGCAAATGAGGTCTTGGTGAAGCGATTTTCATCCGGAACAGACTGCGTGATCGCTTTCGAAAAGTCTAATTCTAAATTGTCACCTATGGTATATTGAATCCCAGCCAGCAAATGCTTCAGGAATAATTCTTCCTTGAAGGATTCATCCGTATGCCCACCACCTGTATAAAAAGCCCGACCTCCATCGTAGTCATGGTACCAAGCGATAGGATGCTTGCCCATATCCAAACCGCCTTGATAGGATTTTTCATCCAAAGTCAATAAAACGTTGACATCTGAATTCATTTTCTTGTAGCTGTACCATTCATCAGTTCGTTCCCACTTTAAAGGAAGGAAAGAGGTGGATGAATTAGTTACGTCGACCACGTTAATTTGGCCTGGCTGCACATTTGGATTGGGGTCGTTGATTCCCGGGTGATCCGCAAAGTAACCGCCAACAAGACTGTTGTACCAGCCCCATTCATATTCAGTATCAGCAGCAGCATGAACGCCGACAAATCCGCCTCCAGATTGAATATAGCGCTCAAATTCAGCTTCCTGATAGTTGTTCAGTACATCTGCGGTAGTACTTAGAAAAATGACGGTCGAATATTGGCTGAGATTCTCGTCCGTAAAAAGTTCTGAATTAGTGGTAGTGTCCACGGCAAAACCGTTTTCTACACCCAATTTCTGGATGGCAGCAATTCCAGCGGGAATAGATTCGTGATGATATCCTGCTGTTTTACTGAAAATCAATACTTTAGGATCTCCGGATCGTTTGTTTTGACAACTCCAAAGTCCCATAATTGAAATCAAAAAAAACACGCTAGTATTTCTTAGGCTCTTTGGGAAATTCATAGATTTAAAATTTTAAATAATTTAGGGAATAAATGGGTTTTATTGCGCAATAAACTGATTTACAGGTAGATTTTAAGTTTGATCGGTAAGTTATTTTATTTTAATTCATTAGAAAAAATTAATTGTGAGTAGTTGCTTAGTCTGCTATGATCATGGCGCCATCTGAGAGGGCTACTTCAATGAGCTCCGGCTCAAGCTCAAATGCAGCTTGATAGCTTGATTTTATTTGATTTTTAAATACTTCCAAAAATTCAGTTTTCACTAGATTCAAAGTGCAACCTCCGAATCCTCCACCCATCATTCGGGAGCCAAGCACAAACTCCATCTTTTGAGCTTCATAAGCCAAAAAGTCCAATTCGGCACAACTGACCTCAAAATCATCACTCAGGCTTACATGTGAAGCATTCATTAATTTCCCAAATGAACTAAGATCTCCATGGTGGACTAAGCCGGAAGCCTGGATCACCCGATGATTTTCTGTGATTACATGCTTGGCCTTGGGAAAAAGTATTGAAGGGAGAATTTTATACACTTTTTCCAAATCAGAATGAGCAATATCCCGTAGTGTTTTGATATCAGGAAATTCGCTTTTCAGGAGTAAAACACTTTCCTCACAAGCTTCTCTGCGCTTATTGTAGGCCGAATCCGCCAAACTGTGTTTGACTTTACTGTTGACTAGCACTAATTGATAATCCCCAAAGTCTATTGGAACCTCTTTATGTGAATTACTTCTGCAGTCGAGTAGGAGCGCATGTCCCTTTTTTCCAAAAGCGGAAGCATAGGGATCCATAATGCCACAATTGACTCCTGCAAAGAGGTGCTCTGATTTCTGGGCATAGAGAACCAATGATTTTTTGGATACTTGATAATCGAAAACCGAAGTAATAGCTGTTCCAATGGCAATCGAGAGCGCAGCTGAAGAAGAAAGTCCTGCGCCCACCGGGATAGTACCGCCGATGACCATATCAAAGGGTTGAGGTGTAAATCCTGCCTGTTTTAATTGGCTGAGCATTCCCATTACATAGTTTGCCCAATGTCCTTTTTTTGGGGAAATGAAATCTGGAGAAAAAGTGAATTCTTCCTCAAAATCAAGAGAATACAATCTGCAATATTCTTCTTGGTTTTTGCCAATCGCTACATAGATCCCCTGCGCAACAGCCGCTGGAAAGACCAGCCCTTCTTGGTAATCGGTATGCTCGCCTATAAGATTGATTCTTCCTGGAGCAAATGCAATTACAGGCTGAATTTGGAATAAGTCTTGAAAGGCCCTCGTAACCCTGCCCCGCATTAATTAAGTGACTTAGTGGATTTTCTAGCGACTAGTGTAGTTTCCAAAACAATCGATATCGGGTCATCAGAGGCCAGTCCATCCAGTTGATCCAAGAGATGACTTACAGCTAATTTCCCCATTTCGTAGCCTGGTTGAGAAACTGTGGTAAGTGGAGGTTCGACTACTGCAGAAGTGGGATTATTGGTGAAACCTGCCAAAGCGATATCCTCGGGGATATGAATTCCCTGGCTTTTCCAATGCGTAAGTACGTCGACCGCCAGCGGATCAATCATGCAAAAAACCCCATCTGGACGTGGATTCATATCGATGATTTCCTGAGCCACTTTCAGGTTTCCTTCCGTAGTTAAGTCTGTAACTTTTATCAGTTCTGACTTTTCCTCTAAGCCAAATTCTTTGAGTGCTTTTAGGTAGCCTTCTTTTCGTTTTTTGCTGATGTATAGATCCCCAGGTCCGGAGACGTACATGACATTTTTACAGCCAGTTTCTATGAGGTGCTTAGTCACTTGATAGGCTCCACCCACATCATTAAAGGTGATCTTTGAAACTGGCATCTCCTCATGAACTCTGTCAAAAAGTACGAATGGAATTTCTCTGTTATATAAGTCATCCAGGTGTTCATAATGATTGGTTTCACGACTTAAGGAAATTAATAAGGCATCCACCTGTGAGGATACAAGCGTTTTAATATTGGCTTTTTCCTGCTCTATAGATTCATTGGATTGGCAAATCATCACATTATATCCACGCTTGATAGCATGATCTTGAATACCACTGATGCAGGAAGCGAAAAAATGAGAAGTAATTTCCGGAACAATAACTCCAAGCGTATTGGTACGACTGATACGAAGACTTTGAGCAAGCAGATTTGGCTGGTAATTCATCTCTTTAGCCATTTCTACTATCTTCCGTTTGGTTTCGACATGGAGTTCAGGAGAATCTTTCAATGCTCTGGATATAGTAGATACAGAAAAACCCAACTTTTTGGCAATTTCCTTCATCGTTACCTGATGCCCTTTTTTCATGATTGAATTAGTTATAAAACAAACGAATTAATGAAAGTCCAAAAGCTGTATTACTCACCTATTGTTCAAATTGTAAGTAACATTGAAAATTTTATTATTCCTGATAAATTGTAAATAAAACAGTTTCGCCTACTGCCTGCAAGGTTCGCCGATCGATGATTTCCATATCATCCGCATGCGTGTGATGATAGTATCCAAAACCGTAATCTGGAGAGAACTCAATGATGTCAATCATCGGAATATTGGCGTTAACATTTACGAAAACGTGGTCATCCAAAATCTCCGGGGAATCTTGATTCACGAAGAAATCTCCCTGTCCAATCTGAGCAGCATTATCCCAAACTTTTTTCAAAATCCCTGAAGCATACTTTCTAGAATAACCTTCCTGAAAAAAGCGCGCTCCTTTGGCTCCAACCAAGTCCACCAAAATTCCATAATAAGCAGAATAATTTGGCACATGCTTGTTCTTAGACCAATATTGTGAACCTAGGCACCACCAGATCTGCGAATTGTCACGACCTTGTGCAAGGTCAGGCTCACCATCATCTTCTCCATCAAAAAGAATGATATCAATGCCGACGTCTGGCTTCAACTCCTGAGAAGCAATACTTCGGGCGATTTCAAGTAAAACTCCAACGCCGGAAGCCCCATCATTGGCACCGTCAATTGGCTCATCCAATCGTACAGTATCTTTATCTGCAATCCTTCGGCTATCCCAATGGGCGGCCAAAAGAATTCGCTTTGTAGCCTGAGGATTATAGGAAGCTATAATATTGCTTAAATCCCAACTCAATCCATCGTAGGTTTTGGCTTCAAAATCCTGTGATTGCACCGCGAAATCATAGCCTTCCAATTTCTGGATCAGCCAAGCTTTAGTGGCAGCATGTCCCGCTGTTTCAGGGACTCTAGGACCAAAATTCACTTGCTTTTGAATAAAGGCATAGGCCGAATCCGGATTGAATGTTGGATAGGGTTTAGCTACCAGCGGTTCAATTGCCGACTCTGCTTTTCTCTCTGGGGAGCTACAAGCTGCCGCAAAAAGTAAAACACCAAGAATGTAAATCCTATTCTTCATATGCCCAGTCAATTTTATCTTTCATGTCTTTGACCACAAAACCCAAGGCCTTCATACCTGAGCGGATTTCATCTACTTTGTCATAATTCCTGGCTGTTTTGGCTTCGGCATAAAGCTTTAAAAGTAGGTTGATCATCCCTTCTTGCGAATCTGGCTTCTCTTCGATCAATCCCAAAATATCGTCCATGAAGGTGATAAAAGTATGAATCAATTGATCAAAAACAGCTTTGCCTAAGGCTCCAGCACTTAACTGTCCAGTGTAAAGTGAATTGATTTTTTTAAGCAAATTAAACAAGTGACCGATAGCTTGGGCGGTATTGAAATCATCTTCCATAGCCCGATAAGCTGCGGCAATACTAGTTTGGATTTGCTTTACCTGCTCCTCATCCAACACCGCATCAGCCTCGTCAAAAAGTAGGGTTTTAGTAATTCTGAGCCCATTGATTAATTTCTTATAGCCTTTTTGAGCTGCTTGAAGTGCATCGTTGGAGAAATCTAGTGTGGATCGATAGTGGGCCGTCAGGATGAAATACCGAATGGTCATCGGACTATAAGCTTGTTCTAAGATGTCGTGACTTCCAGTGAATAACTCTTGAAGCGTGATGAAATTCCCTAATGACTTGCCCATCTTCTGCCCGTTGATGGTGATCATATTATTGTGCATCCAGTAGCGGGCTGGATCTTTATGATTGCAGGCGTTTCCCTGTGCGATCTCACATTCGTGATGGGGAAACATCAAATCCATTCCTCCTCCGTGAATATCAAACTGAGTTCCGAGATACTTCGAACTCATCGCCGTACACTCGAGGTGCCAGCCTGGAAAACCAATACCCCAAGGAGAATCCCACTTCATCAAATGTTCAGCAGAGGCGTTTTTCCAAAGTGCAAAGTCAACTGCATTTCGCTTTTCACCTTGACCATCCAGCTCTCTGCTTCCACTCATCAATTCATCGATGACTCGACCAGATAGCCTTCCATAGGGCGTTTTTTCATTGTATTTCAGCGTATCGAAATAGACCGAGCCATTGATTTCGTAGGCTAATCCTTCTTTGAGAATGGCTTCAACCAAAGCGATCTGCTCTGGAATATGGCCCGTGGCCCGGGGTTCAATGTTAGGTTTCCAAGTATTGAGCAAGGCCATATCTTTATGATAGGAGTCAGTGTATTGCTGTGCAATTTCCATCGGTTCGAGCTGCTCGAGTTTGGCTCTTTTTGCGATTTTGTCTTCGCCCTCATCTGCATCTCCTGTGAGGTGACCGACATCCGTGATGTTACGAACATAGCGAACCCGAAACCCTAAATAAGTAAGGTACCGATTGACCGTGTCAAAAGTGACTGCTGGTCGGCCATGCCCTAAATGAGCGTCGCCATAGACCGTTGGCCCGCAGACATATAATCCAACAAATGGAGGATTAATGGCTTCAAAAACTTCTTTCTCTCTGGAAAGGGTGTTGTATAATTTAAGTTGATGCGGTTTCATAGGGAGTAGGAGGTACTAAGCACAGTGTACCAAGTACGGATTATTCCGATTTTGGATCAGGCTGCAAAATAGGGGATTTGGAGGGGGAAATGAAAGTGTTTATATATCCTTAGAGGTTTATCTAACCTCCAAGGCTTTGTGAATAGTGAGGTCAAAGGGCTGTTGATTTGTTGAAAATGCAAAAATTCAAGTCTGAAGTCACCTCAATAAATATTGATCTTTTTTTAAAAGATTGAAAATTTATCAGATCAGTTCTAAATTAATTGTACCGGATTAAGATAATCCAGCTGATTCTAAAAGTTCAAGCAAGTTAGCCTTAGGGATATTGTCAAAATCGCTTTTGTCAAAAATATGGATTAGGTAGACCTCTTTGTTTTGAGTGAAGAAACAATAAATAACCCTTGCTCCACCTGGTTTCTACTTGTTTTTGCTATTTATTGCTAATCTGACTTTATAAAGATTTCCTCCTATTGAAATCCCTTCTTCGTGATTTCTTTCTAATTTTTCGATTAGACTCAGTAAATCCTCTTTTAGTGAGAGATATTTTTTAAAGAGTTTTTTGAAAAACTTTTTAAAATCCGGTCTGAGAATTACTTCATAGCTTATTCAAAAAATCTCTTGCTTTTTCCTTTTTCAGTTCTCCCTTCTGAATCTTTGTCACCTGAACCAAGCTCGATTCCAATTCCTCTGAGAAATCCAGAAATTCTTCTTTATCAACCATTTTAAATTCAATTCCTTCTTTGCTCAAAAAGTCAGTAATAGATTAGATTTGAGTTTTGTTTTTTGGGTAGGCTTTGATTCTGATCGTTTCCATTTTTTACTCAATTTACGAGAAAGGTGAAAAATAGGACTAGTTGGACATTAAAAAGTTTTGAATAGGGAAGGATTATCTCAGGGGATTTTATCTTGAAATTGCCTATATGATTCTCTATTTTGCTCTTTCTACCCTTTTGATAATCAATAAATTGAATAAGTGCCCAGCCCTTCAGACGGGACTGTTTTATTTAGAGCCTTCAGTCCTTGTGCCTAGAATGGCCTTGAGGGGAAACTCAGTTGAGTACTCCACACAAACAGCCAAACAAATTATTTGCAAAAAAAAGACCTCTGATTTCCTGATACTCGGAACTCAAAGGTCTTACTACTAGCTACTAAAATATTAATACTTCTTTCGAAATCTCAAAAATCTTGATTCCTGGCTCTAAAATCTAATCTCTAGATTTAATGCTTAAAGTGTCGTACTCCCGTCATCACCATCGCCATTCCATTTGCATCGCAATAGTCAATGCTGTCTTGATCCTTGATCGAACCTCCTGGCTGAACCACTGCTGTGATTCCAGCTTCTTTTGCTATCTCCACACAATCCGGGAAAGGGAAGAAGGCGTCGGAAGCCATCACGGCTCCATTCAAGTCAAAGCCGAAAGCATTTGCTTTATCAATAGCTTGGCGCAAAGCATCTACTCGGGAGGTTTGACCAACTCCGCTTGAAAAAAGTTGGGTGTCATTAGACAGTATAATCGTATTTGATTTGGTATGCTTACAGATTTTTCCAGCAAAGACTAAAGCGTCTTGCTCAGCTTCAGTTGGCACTTTTTTCGTAGCAAGCTTGAAATCAGCTTTCGTTTCTGTAGCCAAATCCTTATCCTGCTCGATTACTCCATTGAGCAAGGTCTTCATCATCTTAGTGCCTGGAAGTTCCATTTTCTGAACCAAAAGGATTCTGTTTTTCTTGCCTTTCAATACGGTCAAAGCATCTTTCGTAAAAGCCGGAGCGATCAACACTTCGAAGAACAACGAATGCATCTCTTCCGCTGCCTCTTTGTCTACGGTTTGGTTGGTGATCAAAACTCCGCCAAAAGCCGAAGTGGTATCTGCTGCAAATGCTTTTTGGTAAGCGGCCTTTACGGTTGCTGCCAAAGCAACTCCACAAGCATTGGTATGCTTCAAGATAGCAAAAGCCGTTTCGCCTTTGAATTCTGCAATAAGATTGACTGCCGCGTCTACATCGACTAAGTTGTTATAAGAAAGCTCTTTTCCATTCAACTGATCAAACAGTGCTTCCAAGTCTCCAAAGAATAATGCGGATTGATGTGGATTTTCCCCATATCGAAGAGCTTTGGATTTATTTTCAGACACTTTCAAAGAAGGAATACTTTCCGCCTGATTGAAGTAGTTGAAAATGTGAGTATCGTAATGAGAAGAAACCTGAAAAGCCTGAGCGGCGAAATAGCGTCTGTCTTCCATCGTTGATCCACCATCCTGAGCAGTTAGTTTCTCTTCCAATTCTACGTATTGATCCTTGGAAGCGATGATGATTACATCTTTAAAATTCTTTGCTGCAGCTCGGATTAGGGAAATTCCTCCGATGTCTATTTTCTCAATACTATCAGCTTCGGAAGCTCCAGAAGCTACAGTTTCCTCAAAAGGATATAGATCTACGATCACCAAATCAATCGCTGGAATATCATATTCGGTTGCCTGTGACAAATCACCTTCATTATCCCTTCGATACAATATTCCGCCAAATACTTTTGGATGGAGTGTCTTCACTCGACCACCAAAAATGGAAGGATAGCTAGTAAGATCTTCTACAGGTATAACTTCAGCTCCTTGCTCTTCGATGAATTTCTGAGTGCCACCGGTTGAGTAGATTTTTACGCCATGTTGCTTTAGAAGGGCAATTATAGGCTCAAGATTGTCTTTATAATAGACTGAAATTAAAGCAGATTTTATTTTTTTGAGGGCCATTTGGCAATGGTTTGGTTGGAAAACTTGTTAAAAACAAAGTTAGGAAAAAAGCTTGGAAGGGATTTGGTAAATGTGAGGTGAATTGGTACTGTAAGTAGCGTTTAGCTAATATTTTCACAAACCTTGGTTTGCTGTAATGTATTCTGATTGCCAGTAATTTAATTTTTCCAACTAGTTATTTTATGACTTTCTGAAAAATCCATCGATAGAATTGATCAAAGGGGAAAGCGATCTTTTATACCGTAAAGGGCCATTTATCTGTGTTTTCAGAAAGTCTGAGTACTTGGAATTTATAAGGTCAATTGTCTTGTGTTTCGAATCTTTATTGGTAGACTTTCTTCTTGAATTTTTGCGAATCCGATAGTAAAAGCCTGTTTCTGGAAGTTTTACCACTTCTCCACCGGATTTAAGGAGATTGATCCAAAACTCCCAGTCCTCCTAACCCCAAGTCATTCTTTCATCATACCCACCTACTTTTTCCCAGTCGGATTTTCTGTAAAAAGCAGAAACGAAAATCAGTTATCAAGAGATATCGCAAAAGGGGAATAGGGCTTTAAAATCCATTTTCCATTTTTATCCCCAAATTTTTCAGCTTCAGAATAAACGACTTTTACCTTTGGGCTTGATTATAAGATTTTACGGCATTTTCAATGTAGGTAGAAGAGATCAAATCATCTGTATCCAAAGGAAGGATGTACTTTCCAATAGCTTTTTTTATTCCTTGGTTTCTGGCTTTTGCAGGTCCTGAATTTTCTTGGATGATGACAGACACTTGTCCAAGAAATTTTGCCTCAAGATCCAAAGCGATCTTTGGAGAGTCGTCTTTACTTCCATCATCGACAATAATTATTTCAATTTCCTTAAAAGTGCTTTGAATGACCGAGTCAAAGGTTTCAACAAGGAATTGACCCTGATTGAACAATGGGATTACAACACTTACAATCGGATTCATATCGAAAGATGAAAATCAGTGTGATTAAATATTAGCAAGCGTCTAGATGATAGAATCTGAATGATTCTAAGCTGTACACTATTAATTCTAAAACGTAAAATTACAGGTATTTATCGATGATAAATACCTGTAATTTTAACATCATCAACTGGCAGAATATTTAAAATATTATTCTTGTATGAATAATTGAGTGGGTGAAAAAAATTCCCAAAGAAAGTCCATTGCAGTGGATAGTTTGGGTTTTTCCCTTTTAGTCTAAAATCAATAGTTTTGAAAAATTTGGCAATAAAATTTCTAACCTCAATTTTTTTCTCTCTTGGATGAATACCCGGAAATTGCTTCAACAATTCAAAATTCAGCTCTAAATGTGCCTCCATGTTTTTAAGTAAATCAGTACTAAATGGCGTATTCGGTTTTCCCACCCAAGCTATGGCAGATACAAGTTCCTGCCAAAAATCCGGCATCCATCTTCCCTCTCCGTCAAAGACTTTGGCAGGACCGCCTTTTACTTCAGGTTTACCCACCAAAAAGATATTTTGATCTGTGAAATAATCCCAAACTCTGTCAAAATTCATTAAAGTGGCTTTGATATCATGCCATCCACCACCATAGTGATGAAGAAAGTATGCCCTTAAATAATCCGACTGATGTACAGCACTCAGGTATTTGAATGCTGGATGCAAAGGATTCGCTTCAAGGACAAAATCTGTGATATTTTCTCTAGTGATCAAACAAATCGGTACTCCGATGTTAGCAACCAACAGTTCAAAACTTTTTGCCCTAGCAGAATTCATTGCTCCCCCTGCCCAATAGCACCAAATTACCTTTGGGATTCCATTTTGGTAATCCAGAAGTTCGAACTGTTTTTTACTTTCAATATAGTTTCCCATAAAATTAAACTCTGTTTAGAATCAGCGCTGGAATTGTGAAATACTTGAAATTTGCTCATCTAATTAAATTTGAATCCTTAGAAGTAAGGGGCACTGAGCCAACAAAATTGGAAGTATAGCTCTAACGTTTTATTACTATGATTATCCGCAGTGGCACCAGTAAAGCGATGAAAGCAGTATATAATTTGATGAAAATGATCTCAATTAAGAATTCAAAATCTTATCTTTAAGTGGCTTTGAAGAAGTAGACCATTCATACCTATCCGCCAAGGTGGAATCCTCTACGCATTGCGGGGAAGCGAATAAATTACTGCCCTGTGGCCCTGAAAGGATAAACCTGTAAAGTTCCGCCCTTCTCGATAGCAATCGGGACAGGGCTTCTTTCTTGTTTTAAGTGCTTTACCCCCGTCCCGTATTGCTATCGGGACCGAGGGTTCCACCTCAGTGGACAAGTGGGAATTGTTTCAATCCTTGGGATCTATTTTTGACTGATTTAAAACCTTAAGGTTAGAATTCCAAAGAACATTAGGCTAGGGCTGTAATTGTGGGTACACATATTTATTACTCTAGGATTATGACCCATTATTCTGATTGCCATTTTTTCTTGAGTCATAAAAGTAGCTACTCGGAGTATATTATTCAGCCATGAACTCTTAAAACGTCTTAAAAAATTTAGCTTAAAAGAAAGTATGGAAATAGATTATCCAGTTCCGTTTATAAATAGAAGCGTTCAAAACAGCTTAAAAAAGGTGGGAATTCATTTTGCGCGCTCCTATTTTAAGTGTGATAGTTTGTGAAATATATAAAAACTTAAAGTTATTGCTAGCTGAGAAATGATGGTCATTATCAATCTTGACAAGAACCTGATATACATTCACGTCTAATCCACTCAAAAATAATGTCAGTAAATCGTAACTCTTGCCGAAGTTTAGTCGGAGTCTATTATGCTTATTTTCAATCCTGATCTCAGCGTTTCACTCATTCCTCTGGTACCACCTAAAACTCACATACCCAAAAGCCACTAAAGCCAAGTAAACGACCATTAACTTTTGATTATAAATGCTCATTGCGATCATCGCTACCACTGCAATGACTAAGGCAATGGCAGGGAAATAGGGGAAAAGTGGTACTCGAAAAGGTCTTTCCAAATCCGGATGATTTTTTCTCAGCGCAAAGAAAGCAATCATCGAAACGATGTATAATGTCAATGCTCCAAAGCACGCAATGGTAATGATTTCACCTGTTTTGCCCGTCAACAAAGCCAGAATCCCAATTCCCATATTTACGATCAGGGCATTGATTGGCGTCTTGGTTTTCGCATTTACTTTTCCCACAAACGGAGAAATGTATCGCTCCCTTCCAAGTTCCAAAGTTGATCTGCCGGCAGCCAAGATGATTCCATGGAAGGAAGCCACCAAGCCAAAAAGTCCTACCGTAATCAGGGTATGGTACAGGATATTGCTTTCCCCGACGATTTTGGCAAGCGCTAGCGGAAGTGGAGAATCTGAAGGCTCAGTGCTCCCAGGAGGATAAACGATGGCTTCCCAACCATCCACTCCAACAGCTGAGGTAAAGGTTAAAATACATAAAATCACCAAGGTGGATATGGCCGAACCAAATCCAATCAGGATATTCCGCTGTGGGTTTTTAGCTTCTTCTGCTACGTTAGCAACGCCCTCGATAGCCAAGAAAAACCAGATCGCAAATGGGATCGCTGCAAAAGCTCCGCCCCAACCGTTGGGCAAGGCATTGGTGGTTAAGTTTTTGAACTCAAATACGGTAAAGCTCACTCCGGAGAAAAGCAGCAGCTC
>Ga0105050_10006129_pt1 | contig 15101 bp, 13 predicted proteins | sample FRY01_FD_78088 | JGI IMG/M metagenome (GOLD analysis project Ga0105050, IMG submission 78088) | Freshwater microbial communities from Lake Fryxell liftoff mats and glacier meltwater in Antarctica - FRY-01 | ecosystem: Environmental > Aquatic > Freshwater > Ice > Glacier meltwater ... | reverse complement strand
CCAAAGGACGAGTTGTTGGCGACCTCGATCGCCTGCTCGGCCGTATCGACCGGAATCAGATTGAAGACGGGGCCGAAGATCTCGTCGTCGCAGGCAACATCGGCGGTAACCGGCACTCCGGCCAGCAGCGTCGGCCGGAAGAACGCGCCGTTTGCTTCGCCGTCACCGGCGGCGATCCCGGCCCCCTGCGCGACCGCGTTGGCGACCTGGGCGGCGACCTTGCCGGCGGCTCCGGGGTGGATCAACGGACCGATCGCGGTGCCGGGGTCGGTGGCGTCGCCGACCGCCAGACCGGCAACGGTCCGGGCGAGCCGCGCGGCGAGTTCGTCGTGAAGCGACCGGTGGACGATCACCCGCTTGCTGGCCGAGCAGGCCTGGCCGTTCATCAGGATCCGGCCGCGCACCGCCTCGGCCGCGACCAGGTCGATGTCGGCGTCGTCGAGCACCAGCATCGCGTTATTGCCCCCGAGCTCAAGATGGAGAAAACGGAGCCGCTCGGCGGTCGCGCGGGCGACGGCGATGCCGGCCGCCGTGGAACCGGTCAGGGAGATCGCATCAACCCCCGGGGCTTCGGCCAGCGCCGCCCCGACATCAGCTCCGCCGTGGACGGCCTGAATCACTTCTGCCGGAACCCCGGCCTCGATCAAAGCCAGGCGGAAGCGCTCGACAACCAGCGGGTCCTCCAGCGGCGGCTTGACTACGACCGCGTTGCCACCGACCAGCGCCGCCGCGCATTTCTCGACGAAAAGCTCGACCGGAAAGTTGAAGGGCAGGATCGCGGCGACTACACCGAGCGGCTCGCGCCGGGTGTAAGCAAGGTCCCACTCGGTTCCGAAGTTGCCTTCGGTGGGCAGCACGCGGCCGGCCAGCCGGCGGCCCTCCTCGGCATTGCCGTGAAGGAAGTGGATTCCTCCGCCGACCTCGAATTCGGACTGCGGCAGCGGCTTGCCGGACTCGGCGGCGAGCAGCCGCCCGAGCTCTTCCCGCTCGTCCTCGAGCGAATCGGCCGCAGAATCGAGCAGCGCCGCCCGCTCGGCTACCGGCCGCTGCGACCAGGCCTTGCGCGCTGCCGCCGCGGTCGCCACAACGGCCGCCACCTCAGCCGGATCGCTGAGCTGAACTTCACCGAGGATCTCGGTTCCCTGAGGGTTGCCTATTTCGAGAGTGTTCACCATGCTGAACCGGATTCAGCATATCGCCAGGGTCGGTACCCCGCAGGCCAGACCGCCGCGCCTCGCTGGCCAGCCTGCTCAATCTGGCTCCAGTCCGCTCGCCGATCGAGGCAATCTCGAACCGGGCGTGCAGCTCAGGGGACCCGGTGAACCTCGAAGAGGTTGGTTCCCAGGCGCTGGTCAGTGAGGCCGGCGACGATCGCGATCAGCTCGCCCGATTTCGCAACCCCCTCCTCGACGGCGACGTCGGCGCAGGTATAGAGCAGGTCTCTGATTTCGGTCACCTGGTCGTAGAGCACCGGTTCGACTCCGAATACGAGGCGCAGCCGGCGCACCGACTTGAGCGTGTGGGTTACTGCGAGAACCGTGACCTTCGGCCGGTGGGCCGCTACCACTACCGCGGTGCGGCCGGTGGCGGTCGGCACGACGATCGCCTTCAGGTCGAGGCGATAGGCGGCAACGACGGCGCTCTGGGTCACCGATTCGGAGACGTTCATTTCCTCCTGGCTGGTCCGGTTCATCAGCCATTCCCAGTACGGGAGGTCTGGTTCAGTCGCCCTGGCGATCTGGTCCATGACCCTGACCGCCTCGACCGGATAGTCACCGACCGCGGTCTCCTCGGAGAGCATGACCGCATCGGTTCCGTCGTAGATCGCGGTGGCTACGTCGGTCACCTCGGCCCTGGTCGGCCGCTTGGCGTGAACCATCGAGGCCAGCATCTGGGTCGCGGTAATGGCCGGCTTGGACTCGTGACCGGCCGCCCGGATCAGGTGCTTCTGAAGCACCGGCACCCGGGACAGCGGCACTTCGATGCCGAGGTCTCCGCGAGCGATCATGATGCCGCCGCTGGCCGCCGCGACAATCGACTCGATCGCGTCGGCGGCCTGCGGCTTTTCGATCTTGGCGATCACCGGCAGGTCCGATCGGAGCTCCTTGAGGCGGTCCATGACCGGTTTCAGGTCAGAGGCCCGGCGCACGAAGGAAACGGCAAGCAGGTCCAGTTCGTTTCGTACCGCGAAGTCAACCCAGCCGAGATCGATGTCCGAGACCGCGGCCAGCCCGGCGTCGACCCCGGGCAGGTTCATCCCCTTGTTCGAAGACAGAGGCCCTCCGACCTCGACCTCTGCGGTCAGGCCTTCGTCATCACGCCCGGTCACCCGCAGCCGGATCGAGCCGTCTGCCAGGTATACGATTGCGTCGTCCTTCAGCACCTCGGGCATCGTCGGCCAGGGAACCGGGATCCGCTCCGCCGTGCCACCGACCTCGTCAACGACCAGCTTCACCTGCGCACCGGAGTTGATCTCGACGACCCCGTCGGGGAAGGCCCCGACACGAAGCTTCGGCCCGGGCAAGTCACCGAGGATCCCGATCTCGCGGCCGACCGCCTTGCTGGCCTCGCGGATGTCGCGCACGGTCTTCTCGTGCTGGGCCTCGTCGCTGTGAGAGAAGTTGAGACGCATCACGTCCACCCCGGCCTCGATCAGTTCTCGCAGGATCGGCGGGTCCCAGCTGGACGGGCCGACGGTCGCGACGATCTTGGTTTTTCTGGGCGGCTGCGTCTCCATCCAGACCATTGTGACGACCCGGAGCAGACCTGACGTCAAAGGTGGGTGAACGGGTTGCTGCCAACCGGGCCCCACTGGAAGGATCCGGTGAGAATCGCTACCTTTCCGCCAGATGAACAAACTTCTGCTGTGTCTCCCCCTCGTCCTTCTCAGCCTTGCCCTGCCAGCCGCCGCTTCCGCCGGTGGAGGCAACGCGCCCGATCGCCCGGTCGAAAACCAGATCTGGTGCGGGCCCGATGCCGAGTGCGAGCCGCCCACCGAGTTCTGCGTGATCGCTTTCGACAAGGACCTCCCGGTCCCGGCGCAGGAGAACTGCATCTGGCCGGATGACACCTGCGTGACCGCAGGGTCTGAAGACGGAACGGTTCCAGACGGTCCGGTTCCGGATGAATGCTCCTGGCCGGAGGATTCCTGTGATGTGTCCGTGTCCTCCGAGGACGCTGTCGCGCAGGGCTACCCCACGCCGGACGAGGGTGAGACGCCGCCGGACGAGGGTGAGACGCCGCCGGACGAGGGTGAGACGCCGGAGTCTGACGAATGCGATTTCCCCGATTCGTACAAGCTCGCGCCGACCGCCCGGGAAAAGGCCAAAGCCAAGCGTCGCGCGGCGGCCCGCCAGCGCGTCCAGACCCGCCGGAAAGCTGCTGTCAAGCGCGCCCAGACCCGCAGGCAGACCGCTCGCAAACGTGCTGCCGCCAAGCGGGCGAAGCTGAAGGCGAAGAAGGCCGCGCAGGCTCGAAACAGCTAATCGGCGTCGGGGTCCTCAGGCGGGTGATCCCGCAGGCTGCCGGCGTGGGCCCGGGCTTCCGGGTCCTTGCGCACCTTGATGATGCTGGCAACCGTGGTCACGGTGAGGACCACGGCGATCACCGCCAGTGACTGGCCGGTTGAGATCTCCGGCACGGAGTCGTTGACTTTGTGCCCCCAGTGGAGGATCAGCTTGACGCCGATGTAGCCGAGGATCACCGACAGGCCGATCGACAGGTAAACCAGCCGGTCGAGCAGTCCGGTGACCAGAAAGAAAAGCGCACGCAGGCCGAGCAGCGCGAAGGCGTTGGCCGCGAACACTATGTAGACCTCCTGAGTGACGCCGAAGATCGCCGGGATCGAGTCGAGGGCGAAGAGTATGTCGGTGGTGCCGATCGCGATCAGCACCAGGAAAAGCGGAGTGAACAGGCGCTTCCCGTCGATCCGGGTCGTGAAGCTGCCACTGCCGTAATCGTCGGTCATCGGCAGACGCTTGCGGGCGATTGCGACCATGGCGTTGTCCTCCATCGAGGGATCCTGGTCGCGGTGGCGAAAGAGCTGGATCGCGGTGAAGATCAGCAGCAAACCGAACAGCAGGAACATGAATGAGAAGGTCTCCAGCAGGGCCGATCCGAGCAGGATGAAGATCACCCGGAGGATCAGGGCCAGGAAGATGCCGATTATCAGGACCCGCTGCTGGTACGGCTTCGGCACCGCGAAGGCGGCGATGATCACGACAAAGACGAACAGATTGTCTACAGAGAGGCTCTTCTCGAGGATGTAGCCGGCGAAGTACTCGGCACCCCACTCCCAGCCGGCGACGAATCCGAAGACGACTCCGAAACCGATCGCGACCGCGATGTAGAAGATCGAAGCCAGGACAGCTTCCCTGAATTTGACTTCATGGGGCCGCAGCAGCGCCTGGGCGAGATCCACCGCGAAAAGGACCAGGATGAAGACGACGGTCACGAGCCAGGCAGTTGTTGTCACTTCGAGCATCGGCGCGCAATACTCGCAGCTATCTATGCCCGGTCTGATCCGCTGCGCCCCGGAGTCAGGGGGACGCGATCAGGCGGAGTCGTTGTCGTCTTTGCGTGGGTGCGCCTTGAGGCTGCCTGCGTGGGCGCGCGCGTCCGGATCCCGCTTGGACTTGATCAGGCTGGCGATCGTGGTCACCGTGAGCACCACGACGATGAAGGCGAGCGACCAGGACGTCTGGATTTCGGGCACGGCATCGTTCTGCAGGTGACCCCAGTGCAGGGCCAGCTTGATCCCGATGAAGCCGAGAATCAGCGAAAGTCCGGTTGAGAGATAGACGAGCCGGTCGAGCAGTCCGCTGACCAGGAAGAAGAGGGCGCGCAGGCCGAGCAGGGCGAAGGCGTTGGCGACGAACACGATGTAGACCTCCTCGGTGACGCCGAAGATCGCCGGGATCGAGTCGAGAGCGAAGAGGATGTCGGTGGTGCCGATCGCCAGCAGCACAAGAAACATCGGGGTCAGCATGCGCCGGCCGTTTTCGCGGGTGATGATCCTGCCTTCGACGTAGTCGTCGGTGATCGGCAGACGCCGCCGGGCGAAGCCGACGACCGCGTTGTCCTCGACCGACGGATCCTGGTCCCTGTGGCGGAAGAGCTGGATCGCAGTGAAGAGCAGCAGCAGGCCGAACAGCAGGAACATGAAGGAGAAGGCCGAAAGCAGCGCCGAGCCGAGCAGGATGAAGATCACCCTGAGGATCAGGGCGAGGAAGATGCCGATGATCAGGACCCGCTGCTGGTACTGCTTGGGCACAGCGAAGCTGGCGAAGATCACCACGAAGACGAAAAGATTGTCCACCGAAAGACTCTTCTCGAGGATGTAGCCGGCGAAGTACTCCTTGCCGAAGTCCCAGCCGGCGATGAAGCCGAAGGCCACACCAAATGCGACCGCGAGCGCGATGAAGAGGACCGAAACGATGGCGGCCTCGCGGAATCCGACCTCGTGGGGCCGGGCGACCGCCACGCCGAGATCGATCAGGAAAAGCAGCAGGATCGCGCCGACGGTGGCGATCCAGACTGTGGTGGTGACATCGAGCATGCCGCGAATCGTTTCATACCGCGAGTGTCGGGATTACCTTGCCCTGCAGACGGCACCCGCCGGCAGGGCCCGAACTGCGATCGAGCGATGTGGCCGCGTCCCGGGAAGTGGAGCGGCCTGGGCCGCCCCCCGTTGGTGGCAGAGCTGCGTAGGCCGCCTTTCAGGCGGCGGAGCGGACCACAAGAACGGGGCGGTCGGTTAGCTGAAGGACTTTGTGCGGGGTCGCCCCGAGCAGGGCTCCGGCAAACGGCGTTTCACCGGCGCCGCCGACGATGATCATCCGGGCCTCACGCTCGTCCGCAACCTGCACAAGCCCGGGCGCCGGGCGCGAATCGATCAGGACGAGTTCGTACTCGATCCCGGCCTCCTTGACCCGCGCCTCGGCTTCAAGCTCCAGCTCGGCCCCCATCTGGCGCAGCGTCTCCCGGAGCTCACCGACTTCGCCACCGGCACGGGCCGCGGGCTGATAGGCAAAAACCAGCACCAGGCGTCCGCCCATCTCTTCGGCAAGCTGAATGCCCTCTTCCAGCGCGGCTCTGCCACCACCGCGCCCGTCGTATCCAACAACCAGGTCTCTCGACATCAGCTCATCGACTCCTTTCGGGTTTCAGGGTCGCCGCCTCATCCGGCCGCCGGTGCCTTGGCCGCGGACTCCGGAGCGACCGTCTCGAGCTGGCGGGCGAAGAAAGGCTTCGAGTGGAGGAACCTCCACACAAACATGAGCACAACGCCGAGCAGCATGAAGCCGACTCCCATGACCAGCGCCGGTGTGACCCCGAGCCAGGATGATCCAGACTCGGAAGTGGTCGGATCAGCCAGATCAAGGATCGAGCGCAGCAGCACGAACCCGAGCATCAGGGCGCCGGCCAGCGGCGCAAAACCGATGAACAGAGCCGGCTTGAACGCCTTCGCCCCGGCGAACAGCGCCACCACCAGCAGGGCGATCGCCGCGAGACCGAGCCAGGTCAGGTTCGCCAGCGGACCGGCGACGTCGTAGTAGTCAGTGACTCCGCCGATCGACAGAGCCAGCGCACCGAAGGCCAGCAGGCTCATGCAGAGTGGTATCCAGATACCGGGCCTCAGGATTTCCCTCCGGTAGAAGGTGAAACAGGCAAGGCCGTTGATCGCGTAGTAGAAGGCGATCAACAGGCTGAGCGCCTGCAGCGAATCGTAGAGCGACCCCTGCGAGAAGAGGTTCAGCGGCACGTACCAGCCGATCGCCAGCGTCGCGATCGCGATCGTCGAGAAGACCGGCGTGAAGAAGCGCGGACTCACGCTGCCGAACGACTTCGGAATCGCACCGTGAAAGGCCATCGAGAGGGAAGTTCTTGCGCCCGGCAGGATCGTCGTCTGGGTCGACGCAAGGGCCGAGGTCAGCACCGCTATCAGCACGAGTTTGTCCAGCGGTGAGCCGAGTATCGACTTGGCCAGGTCATCGAACACCATCGACTCGATGCCCTGGGCGTTGGCCGAGGCGAAGACGCCGGTGCCCGCGTAGGCGATCAGCGCGGTGGTGATCAGCAGGTATGTCAGGACCAGCAGGACGGTGGCGGTGATGCCGGCGCGGCCCGACGCGTTGGCATCCTCGTTCTCCTCGTTCAAGCTGAGCGAGCTCTCCCAGCCCCAGTAGATGAAGACGCCGACCAGTAGTCCGGCGGTCAGCGCCGAGGTACTCGGGATGTCCCACGGGAGGAACCAGTTCAGCTCGATCGAGGGGCTGCTCAACGGGACGCTCATGTCCCCGATCGCGACCGGACCCACCGGGATGTCCCCGGTGATCGCCTTGAAAAGCGCCACCCCGGCGAGCAGGGTCAGCCCGCCGATCTGGAAGCCGCTCAGGACGGTCTGGAAGTTAGCCGAGATCTCGGTGCCGACCACGCAAAGTGTGGTGGTGAATACGATAAACAGCACGGCCAGCGCAGTGACAGCGACCACCGAGTCAGCAAGCCCGTCGAGGCCGAACAGGCCGAAGGTGTAGAGCGCCGCGACATCGGCGAGCGAACCGATCACCAGGACCCCGGTCATGCAGACCGCCCAGCCGGCGATCCATCCGGGCCACGGACCGAGGGCCCGCGAGACCCAGGTGAAGGTAGTGCCGCAGTCCGGATCGGCGCGGTTCATGTAGTAAAAGCTTGCCGCGATCAGGAACATCGGGATGAACGAGACGATCAGCGACGCGGGCGCCTGGAGGCCGACCGCCACCACTATGCCGGCGAGCACCGCGGCCAGCGAGTACGCGGGCGCGGTCGAGTTCATGCCGATGGTCAGGGTCGAAAAGAAGCTGAGGCTGCGCTCGAGGCCCTTGCCCTCCTCGTCAACGATCCTGTCCGGCACCGCGGGTTCGCTCAACGGGCAGTACCGCCGCGCCAGTGACCGCCGAATCTCCCCCGGAGTGCCATCACGGCCAGTCTAGCGCCTGCCCGGGCGGCTCCCGGCGAATTGACCTGTCCGGGCAAGAAATGTCCGAGGTCCGAGCTGGAACAAGGGGTAACAATCCGCCCCGCGCCAAGCCAGGGCTCAGCGAAGTGAGCTCTCGAAGTCCTTGATCGGGTCGAACCAGCCGTTTTCGAGGATCCAGGTCTGGAGGTCCTTGTCAAGGCCGAAGATAACCCCAAGGCCGACCAGTATGAAGATCGAGCCGATCACCTTTCGGAAGTTCCCGTCCGGGTTGCTCAGCCAGCCGAGACGGTCGACCACCGCCCGGCCAAAAAGACTGATCAGCAGGAGGATCATCGCCAGGCCGGCGGCGTAGGCGACCAGGTAGGCCAAGCCCTGGGAAAACAATGCCGGGAAGGTAACCGCGATGATCAGGGCGTAGGTCGGACTGCAGCTGTTGAAGACCGGCCCGAGGGCCGCGCCGAGCAGGATGTCCTCCTGGTTCCGGTCTCGTCCCGGGAGCGCTCCATCAGGCGGTCGGCCCCGGCTGAGAGCCCGGTCGCCGTGACCAGCCGGTCCCAGATCGACGGCCAGAGCAGGGTAATTCCGAACAGGACCACGATGCCACCGGCGAAGATCGACCAGACCGCGTCGGGAATCCCGAGCAGCGCGGTTGTCGCCTTCAGCAGCAGCGAGAACACGATGATCGAGACCGCGAGGCTGGTCACGATGATCAGCGGGCTGCGGATCGAGCGCCGGCCGCCGTCGGGCCGTTTGCGATCGGCGTCGCTCAGCGCACTGCCGCCGATGATCACCGGCAGGAGCGGCAGCACACAGGGCGCGGCGGCCGTAAGCACGCCGGCGAGGAATGAAACTACGAGAAGGTCCATCGGCCCGGTTGTCTACTGGAGCAGGGCGGCACTCACGTTGTCGAGGGTTGGATCCTCGTATGCGACATAGCTGTCGATCATCTCGCCGTTGTCGTCGACCTTGACCATGGTGGTCTGGATCGTCACGCCGTACTCCTGGCGCAGATCCTGGTTGGAGTCGTAATCGACCTTGAAGATGGTCACGCCGTCCGGCACACCGCTGGCTTCGATGTCCTCCTCAAGCGCTACGCACTGCGAGCACCACGAGGCGTGGAAGAACAGCAGCTTGTCGCCGGGGTCGAAGCGACCAGTTCGGGCGAGTAATCGACGTACTGTCCGGGCTGGGTTGCGGAAGAACTGCCGCCGGAGCCGCCGGACTTTTCACCCTGTGTCGACTGATCCTGAGAGGCCTTGTCGTCCGGCGGGACCTTGTCTGCCCCGTAAGCGCCTGCGGTGCTCTCGCTAGCGGTGCTCGTACCCTGATCAGCGCCGGATCCGGAATCGTCCGAGGAACATCCTGCGAAGATCAGTCCCGCTCCGAAAAGCACGGCAACGGATGCGGCAATGGCAAAACTTCCCTTGGGATTCATACAGGCATGTGAACCCCGCACATTAGGAGCTTCTAAATCAGAACCACCTGGCGGCTATCCTTGACTTATGGGCGCCCAAACCGGCAAGAGCCTTCACGCGGTTCGTCTCCAAGAGGCCTCCAGGAGGGCACGCGAAGCGGAGGCAAACGCTGACGAACGGCTCATCGAACCCCGTTGACCGACTTTGGTCGGATTCTCAAGGATCTGAATGCCGGGTGGCCCTGAAGCGCGCGACTGGCAAGTGGTGAGCGGAGAGGGAGGGATTCGAACCCTCGAGAGAGCTTGCGCCCCCTACTCGCTTAGCAGGCGAGTGCCTTCAGCCACTCGGCCACCTCTCCGGGAGGCAGGATTCTAGGGATTCGCCCGGGATGCCGGGTATCGTGCCGACTGAGATGGCCAGCGTCGAGACCAGCCCCGCGACAGTGCCTGCCCGCAGCCACGCCTTTTTCGAGGAGATCTTCGACGGAATCGAAGCTCCCTTCGCTTTCGTCGACCTCGACGCGATGTGGGCCAATTCCGACGCGATGCTCGAGCGCGCCCGGGACAAGCCGGTCAGGATCGCGAGCAAGTCGATCCGCTGCCGGGCCCTGATCGACCGCATCCTCGATCGTGACGAGCGCTTTCAGGGCGTCATGACTTTCACCCTGCCGGAGACCAACTGGCTCGCCGGACTCGGCTACGAGAACCTCCTGCTGGCCTACCCGACCACCGACCTTGTGGCCCTGGCTCAGCACGCCCTCCACGCGGCCGCCATGCCGGAACGCGCACCGCTGCTCACGGTCGACTGTGTCGAGCACCTCGACCTGATCGAGTCGGTCCTCGGAAGCCAGGCGGGCACCGTGCGCCTCAGCATGGAACTCGACGCCGGCTGGCACGGCCTCGGCGGAAGGGTGAAGGCGGGCGCCAGGCGCTCCCCGATCCGCACCCCCGAGCAGGGGGTCGCCCTGGCCGAGGAGATCGGCCGCCGCGACAAGCTTGAGCTGGTCGCGATCATGGCCTACGAGAGCCAGATCGCCGGGGTCTGTGACCAGCCCCCCGGACGGCCGCTCCGCAAAAGCAAGATCCGGTGGATGCAGAAGCGCTCGATCGAGGAGATCGCCGAGCGCCGGGCCGAGTTTGTCCAGCGGGTCAGAGAGGTCGCGCCGATCGAGATCGTCAACGGCGGTGGCACCGGCTCGCTCGAGTTCACCTCGGCCGAGCCGGCGGTGACCGAAGTCGCCGCCGGATCCGGCTTCTACGCCCCGCACCAGTTCGACCACTACTCACGGTTCTCGCTGACCCCGGCTGCGGCGTTCGCGATTCCGGTCGTTCGCCGCCCGGGCCCCGGCGTCGTAACCGCCCTCGGCGGCGGCTACCTGTCATCGGGCGCGCTGGGACCGGCCCGCCTGCCCGTCCCCTGGCTGCCGGAAGGCCTGGTGCTCGACAGCGAGGAGGGAGCCGGCGAGGTCCAGACCCCGCTGCTCGGCCCGGCGGCCGACCAGCTCAGCCTCGGCGACAACGTCTACATGCGCCACAACAAGGCGGGAGAACTCTGCGAGCGCTTCGACACGCTCTTCCTGGTTGAAGGCGGGGAGATCGTCGACGAAGTCCCGACCTACCGCGGCGAAGGCCGAACCTTCCTCTAGACCACAGTCAATCGCCGAGGACTGCCTCCACGTACCGGTTGGTGAAGGTGCGGTTCGGGTCGAGGCGGTCGCGGACCCCGGCGAAGCGGTCCCACTCGGGGTAGCGGGGCGCCAGGGTTTCGGACGTCTGAAAGTGGTGCTTGCCCCAATGTGGTCGGCCGCCGTATGAGTCGAAGATGCGCTCGATCTCACGGAAGTACGGCTGCCACTCGAGGGTGGCGTGCTGGTGGACGGCGATGTAGGTCGAGTCACGTCCGGAAACCGGGCCGATCAGGCTGTCGTCAGCCGGGACAACACGGCACTCGATCGGCATCGCCAGCGGCATCTTCTCTTCCCGGATCAGGTCGAGTACGCGCGCAAGCGCTTCGGGGCCGGCCTCCCGCGGCAGCGCGTACTCCATCTCGTTGAAGCGAATCGTCCGGTAGTTGGCGAAGCAGCGGTGTGAGACATCGATCTGCTCGGACTGGCTCATGAACCGGGTAGAAAACCGGGCAACCCGCGGGATCACCGTCGGCACCCGCCCGAGCGCCCGCAGCGCCAGATCGCCGAGACCATTCTCGATCACTACATCGCCGAGGAACCGGTCGAATCCGCTTCGTGGAGCCGGCGGCCGGTCGGTCCGGTTGCGGCGGAGCGTCAGCGCGGTCCGGGTGTAGGGGAAGACGAAGAACTCGAAGTGATCGTTGGCAGCGGCGAGGTCGTGGAAGTCGGCAAGAACCTCGTCGAGAGGCACCGGGATATCGGCCCGGTGGAGGTTGAATGCGGGCACGGTCTGGAGCGTGACCGCGGAAATCACACCAAGCGAGCCGAAGGCGATGCGCGCGGCCCGCAGCAGGTCCGGATCACCCGAGCCGTCGAGCTCATGAAGCTCGCCGTCGGCGGTGACCAGGTCGATAGCGGCCACCTGGGCCGGAAGGTTCGGTGAGGCTGCTCCGGTGCCGTGGGTGCCGGTCGAGATCGCGCCGGCGATCGTCTGGGAGTCGATGTCCCCGAGATTCTCCATCGCCAGTCCCAGCCGGTCCAGTTCCCGGTTGAGGTCGGCGAGCACGGTGCCGCCACCGACCTTGACCAGACCGGTGGCGAGGTCGGATTCAATCACTCCTGACAGCTGCGAGACGTCGATCATCACCTCCTCGCCGACGGCGGCGGAGGTGAACGAGTGGCCGGACCCGGGAACCGCGACCTTGCGGCCGGCCGCCGTCGCGGCCGCCACCTGCTCCTGAAGCTCGGGGCGGCCATTCGGGCGGAGGATCTCCTGCGGCACGCAGCGCTGATTGCCGGCCCAGTTGACCCAGCTACCGCCTTTTCTGTTCTTTCGGGTGAAAGCCACTGCGATCATTAACTCACGATCTCGGATGCCATCGGCTGCACGGTGCCTCGGGCGACTATTGCAACGACCCCGATGACACCAACCGTGGCCAGCGCCGGGAACAGGAAACCGGCGGCCCCGGCGAGGAAACCGCCGCCGACCGCACCGAGCATCTGCCCGCCACCCCAGGCGACGTTGGCCGCTCCGGAGGCGTAGCCCTGGTTGAGGCCGGACGAAGTTGCCGCATCGGTGACCAGCGTGCTGGCCGGGGTGAAGGCGAGGCCGGCGCCGAAGGCGCAGACGACGACGCCAAGCGCGAGCAGTGGCAGGATGTCGACAATGCCGATAGCGGTGATCGCCACCGACATCACCACGAGTCCGATCATGTAAGGCCCGGTCCGGCCGATCCGGTCACTGATCCTGCCGATCCACGGTCCGACGAACGCCTCGACCGCGGACCCGACCGCAAATGAAGCGGCAATCAGCCACGGAGTAGCGCCAAGGTCATCCATCTTGAGCGGAGCAACCACGACCAGAAAGCCAAAGGCGAGCGAGGGGCCCGCGAGCACAAGGACCAGGCGCGGGATGTTCGAGCGTCGGACGATCCCCACAGCCTTTCGCACCGGCTGATGGACCAAATCAGTCGAATCGGGGATGCCTAGAGCGACCGCGATAAGCCCGGCCGCCAGGAAGAAGACCGTGGCGAAGACCGGCCCGGTACCGATCTCGTGGGCGAGCGCGCCAATCGGAGCGCCGAGCAGCTCGCCGACCACAGCCGCTGCGATCACCGCGCCGATCATCTCCCCACGCCGGTTCTTCGGAGAAGCGGACACCACCCAGGTGACCGCGCCGGCCCACATCAGCGCACCGGAAGCACCCTGCATGAACCGGCTGGCGTCGAGCACCCAGATGTTCTCCGCAAAGCCAAAGATCGGGCTGAAGATTCCGATCCCGACCAACCCCGCGATCATCGTCCGACGCGGTCCTATCCGGGCTGCCAGCCAGCCGGCCGGCAGCGCAGACACCAGCGTGCCCGCGGCGAATGCGCCGGCCAGGATGCCGGTCTCGCCTGCGGTCAGGCCAAGTTCGGACTTGTAGTCCGGCAGGATTGGCGTCAGGACAGCGAAGAAGGTGACGTCAAGGAAAACGACCGCGCAGGCAAGAGTGAGTAGACGACGCATAACCCTATTCTGACAGTGACCGCTTCCAGGCGGGCCGAGCTGGTCAGCCGAGTTCGCTGACCGACTCAAATAGCGCGTCGCCGATCATCTCGAGGTGCTCGGGCTGGACGGTGAGCGGGGGTGATACGGCGACGCCACGACCGAGCGGCCGGGCCGGCACGCCGCGCCCTCGCATCGCCATCGCCAGCCGGACCGGGGCGCCAGCGTTGGCCTTCATAACTGGCTCCGCAATCTCAAGCGCGGCCATCAGCCCGATGCCTCCCCGGACCTCGCCAGTGGCCGGAAGATCGACCGAGCGGTTCATCTGCTCGAGCAGCACCCCCTCCAGGTCCTGACCGCGGCTGAGCAGGTCCTCTTCGTCGAGGATGCGGATGTTCTCGAGCGCGGCGGCGCAGCAGGTCGAGTGGCCGGCATAGGTGGCGCCGTGGCGGGACGGCGGGGCGTCGGGGTCATCCCAGAACGGGGCGGTAATCCCGGGTGAGATCACGACGCCGCCGAGCGGCAGGTAGCCGCTCGTAACGCCTTTGGCAAAAACGATCATGTCGGGGACGACACCGGGCCAGCGCTCAATTCCGTACCAGGTGCCGAGCCGGCCGAAAGCGCAGATCACCGAGTCGACCACGAGCAGCACGCCGGTCTCCCGGCAGATCTCCGCGACCTCCTCGATGTAGCCGTCGGGCGGCGGGTAGACCCCGCCGGCCCCGATCACCGGCTCGAGGAAAAAAGCGGCGACGCGTTCGGCCCCAACCCTTTCGATTTCGGCCCGCAGCTCACTGGCCGCGTCGTGGGCGATCACTGAGACGTCCTCGACCAGGTCTCCGACCGCGGCCCGGTTCGGCGGGATGCCGGCCAGGCTGGTGCCGAAACCGTGGGTGCCGTGGTAGCCGTGATGGCGGCTGATCAGGTGGTGCCGCTCGTGGCCTTTCTCGTGCCAGTAACGACGGGCGAGCTTGGCCGCGGTGTCGATCGAGTCGCCGCCGCCGCTGGTCAGGAAGATGCGCGCATCCGGGATCGGCGAGAGCTCCGAGAGCAGCCGGGCGAGCTCGGCCGCCGGATGGTTGGCGAAGTCGCCGAAGGTCGAGTAGGCCTCGAGCTCCTTCATCTGAGCAGAGACCGCCTTGCGGATCGAGTCGCGGCCGTGGCCGACGTTTGAGTACCAGAGGCTGGCCGTCGCGTCGAGGTATCGAGTGCCGTCCTCGCCCCAGACCCAGACATCCTCTCCCCGGGTCAGCACGAGCTGGTTGTCCTTGACCTTGCCCATCTGGGCGAAGGGATGCCACAAGTATGTATCGCCGGAACTGCCCATGAATCGAGCCTACCTGCCTCTGCTCAGTAAGACTGTTGCAACAGTTGTTGATCCGCTCCCGGCCAGAGCTGAGACCATGCCTCTCACAGTCTCATCTGGGTCCACCGGTGCCTCGACACGGGTCTGCCCGCCACGCTGAGGCATTTCCCAGAGATCGAGGTTTTGCCTTGAGACCTGGTCTTTGCTCATGTGGATCCCGAGCTCGGAAACCAGCCGGTTGGGGACGGCCAGCTCGATCTCGCCGACCCGGGTGTCCCAGGGCCTCGGGCGGTAGCCGTTTCGGTGGGT
>Ga0105050_10006127_pt1 | contig 15106 bp, 19 predicted proteins | sample FRY01_FD_78088 | JGI IMG/M metagenome (GOLD analysis project Ga0105050, IMG submission 78088) | Freshwater microbial communities from Lake Fryxell liftoff mats and glacier meltwater in Antarctica - FRY-01 | ecosystem: Environmental > Aquatic > Freshwater > Ice > Glacier meltwater ... | reverse complement strand
GGAATCAATCATGAAAGCGTTACCTTTTAAGCGTTTTGTCTGGCGATCGGGGTCGGGATTGGGATCGTGGTCTGGGGAGCGATCGTGGTCACGATCGGGATCTGGATTGCGATCATGGTCACGGGCTGGATCTGGGCTGCTAGCGCGTGCTGGGTCGTGGTCGGGGCTGTGGTCAGGGTCAGGATCGCGATCACTGGCGCGTTCGCGGGCGCAATAACACAATCTAGGAATCAATCATGATGGTGATACCTATTTCGCAGTCATTTTGGTGTAAAGATTAAACAGCTTTTCCAGCCGTTCGGTATCGTTCTTGAAGCGGCGGCCTATGTAGATGCGCTCTAGCACTTCGTCATTGCGCTCGTGGGCGTGGCGAAGGTTTTCGGGCATGTTGTCGGGGTCGTATAAATCGGCGATGGGCGCTCAGCGGTTCCCCATTCGGGATTATCTTTCAACAGCTCCACATACAAGCGGTTCAGGCGATTTAATCAACATCATGTGCAGTTAGGAACAACATAAAGAAAGCGCTTTACTTTCTCGTAAAGTTTCTTTATGCTTATAAGGGCAACAACAAAGGGAGTGAATTTTATGGAAAACATTTATTACAGTACATTTTACGCAGGCGAACACATCGGCGATGGAGATTCACTTAAGGATATCACCAAAGAAATGCAGGAGTGGTGGGAGAGTGAACACTGCGAAACTGGCATGGCGAACGGCGAAGAAATCACAGACGAGGCTACCGTTAAGAAAATCATGCTAGAGCACACCATAGAGCTAAGCTACAAGCACCTGCAATCAGACTTTGCCGAGCACAACACCATGTGCCACGGTGGCTCTCTGTGACCAATAACATCACAACTAAAGCTCCAGAGAACATAAACTTCTTAGTGCCATTGGGTGTTTTAACCGTGGTGACGCTGATTGCCGCGAATGTTTTAACATCTGGTATGCGGGCAGTGGACAGTGATATTAAAAAACGGAAGGAATTAGAGCGATGAGCAAGCAGCAACCAACCGAGCAACAGGTGGAGCAACCAACCGAGCAACAGGTGGAGCAACCAACCGAGCAATACGACCCACGCATTGATTCACCGTGGGCAATGCCTGCACCAAAGGCTGGTGTATGACAATAGCTCTTCAATGCGTATTGCTCGCCCTCCTAAACGCTTGCAGGGGGTGTGACACAGCACCTAAGTGGCTTTGGTTCAGCATGGTTGCTTTTACAGCCTACTGGGTGCAACCGTCATTTATCTTTGCAGCCCTATGGCTCGCTTATGCATTGTGCTTTTGGGTTAGCGGTTGGTCGCATGGCATTTCTATAGTCACACGCACGCCAATGCTGGTTGACTGGAAGCGTAACGATACATGGATTTTGCGACTCACAGACGGAAACAAGCTGAAATATTGGGCAATCAGGAGCATGTATGGCTTTCCCGCCATCATCGCTATGGTTATCTATTACAAGCAGCCTTGGCTCTTAGCGATAGGCTTATTGCCGCAGACCATCGGGCTATTTGGCTGGGCAGTCAGCAAGGTATCGCAAAGTGCAAACAATTGGCGCGTGGTAGAGTTTTATATGGGCGCGCTGCTTGGCGTTCAGATGATTTTAACAATGATGGCACTTGGAACAGCATGAAAAACACCTTCCCCATCATCGCCCTATTGCTCCTGCTTGCATTAGTCATCTACGCCACCAGTAATAAAAATGACTGGTGGGGGGATTTGCCATGGAAAAGCCCTGTCTCGATTGAGGGAGAGCTGGAAAATTTAACATGACAGAACGCAAAAAAGACCCGCCCCAGCGCAAGCCAGAGCGGGTAAGATAACAGGACAGGGTTTTAACCATACAAAGCACCTGCTCGATATGGTATTCAAATTTTATTTTGCGTCTTCTATTGCCAATGCAGATTGCTGCCGCTCCGTAGCTTGCAGCCATGATTGCATACACGCAGGCATTAATGGGTAATTGTCAGCGATATATGCAACAGTGCATGAGTTATGGGCTACTGAAAGCACCTCGCAGCTATTTATCGTACTTGGTGCGCAACCCTGCAATGAAATCAGCGCCAGAGATATCAGGCTGAATTTGCACCTTAGCCGCCATCTTAACCGCTTCAAGCCTATCTGTGATGAATTTGCTTTTTGCTTGCTCATACCCGTGTGCCTTCCCAATAGCGTAAATCCACATGCCTACACCGCCTAATGCGGATAGGACACCAGTAACAATACCAGCTGCTAGCCAGCTCATTTTTACTCAACAGCCTTATTAATGGTGGTGGTAACACCCGCACGAAGCGTCATTGCCACCAAGCCCGTCCAGATAAGCTCGGCTGCTTGCGTGAGCTCAATATCGCCAACCAGAAACGAAGCTATCGCCCCGATAATTGCCACACCGCCTAAGACATAGGTTTTCTTGCCTTTTGCCCAATTTTTAATCTTTTCCATAATCAATTCCTTTTGTTACGATTGACGACTATTGCAGGCTTAAGGAACAACAGCCGTTCCGATTCCCGTCTTTTTGTAAGACCTCGCAGCACCTTGCCGCCTGCCTTATTCCATCTCAAAAACTGCCCGCTGGCTTCCAATGGTCTACTCTCATTGAGCAGCCTAAGCAGGGTAGAGCGTTTCAAGCTCCCAAGCCCCAAATTATAGGCAAAGGATACCAGTGCTGATAATTGGTTGGTGTGGAGCTTTTCGTAGCTGACTAACGCCAATACCCCATCTTCAAATTCTTCTACATCACGCTTAAGCAATTCTTCCGCTTCTTCCTTGGTGATAGGTGCGTCCTTCATGGTAACGCTACGGGTATGCCCGAAGCCGATTGTAGCAACTCCTGCAGGGCAATAGTACGGCTTGAGCGAACAGCCCTCATACTTCTTTATTATCGCTAGTCCTTCAGCGTTAATCATGGGCGTATCCTCCACTTGTTTAAACCACCACCAAAACATTAGCGGTTTACCTTGCTTTCCATGCTTACTTTAATTTCCCCTACGTCATCACTGATTGTCTTTAGGTTTTTGTTAATGTTATCTAGGCTTTTCACGTGATCGTCTTTGTTGCGTTTGATGTCTTCAGATAATTGAGTAACTCTCAGCATATTGTTTTCTTGTTGTAGTACTGCCATTTCTTTTTGTGCATCAATGCGCCCCTCTAAGCGAATGCCCCACACAACAGCAGGAACGACAATAGTAATCATCGTGAGAACATGCCCTAGCGTGACTTCAGGATTAAACCATTTCATGTTGTCAACGTGTTTGGTCATTACGCCGCCTCATATACGCCATTAATTACAAGGATAGCCCCATCAGCTGCAGGATACTGATTGTTATAAGTCTTAATCTGTAGGGTATCTAAGCCAGCCGTTGCCGCTGAAATATCACCCGTCAAGCTTACACCCGTTGCTGTGTTCCTGCCGGCCATAGCCGAATCTGAATAAGCCGTTACAGGCAAAGGTACGCGCACGTCACCAGCCGCTGTGCCGTTGGTGGTAACTGTAACTTTACAGCTAAAAAACACCGTTTCACCGATTTGCTTATATCGCACTGCCGCCGCAACAGTGGTAAATGTTCCTGACAAAGCCGTGACAGTAGGGCTACTTGTGCTCCATGCCGTGTTGTCTCCCACATCTAACTGTTTCGTGGCACTATTCACGCGCGCAAACACACCCGCTGTAGTTGTCCACACATCACCATTAGCAGGTGTGGTTGGCGCGGCACCGTGTGGAGCATTCAACCCCGCACCACCTGTTGCCGAAGCGAGGGTGTTTAATTTTGCAGTTAATGTGCCGCCTACGAAGAGTGGGTTTAACAACTCCCATCGTGTATTAGCGAGGTTATATCTAAGGTGCGCCTCGTAAGGAATCTCGTTAGCCAATAATTCCCCGCCACCATTTTTAACAATCGTGCGAGCCGTTAGGCCATTCGGAGCAAACGTAGGCGTTGTTGTTACGTTCGTACCAGTGGTGCGAATAAAGCACTCTTGCCCATCAACTATCGCAGCAATGACAGGGCTATAGGTTGCAGTGATTGCGTCAACTGTGCCGCCAGCAGCTACCCAGTTGAACTTACCATCTTGCACTTGACCTGTTGCCGCGTATTGGTCACGACCAGAAGAATTGCCAACACTTGTGTGTCGATAGCTAGCCATAGGAAGGTTTGCAGTTACAGTTGTTTGCCCGTCTTTGGTGAGACATGAGGATAAACCCGTTGCAAAACCATCCATTTCATTATCCATGCGGTCTGCACGCATTTTGATATTTGCCGCTCTGTCATTTGCCCAACTGTAGAGCCGAGCAAAAATACCTGAACCATTAAAAGCCATTAAACACCTACTTTATTTGTTATTACTGCATAAACATCTTCGACACTGCGAGGCTTACCTTTGTTAAAGAAAATACTCTGATTAGCTTTCGCCGCTTTAGGGAATAACTGCGCGGCAGATGCGCCGGTACCGTAATTTTTCATGAGCTTGACCGCTGCAGGCGCACCCATAAAATGAGCGAGGTAAATCTGCCCGCCGTTAGGCTCTATGCCTAGCTTACTTTGAATATATTGTGAATTACTCTCAACCAGTTTGCCCATCATGGCTTCTTGCGCTTCAGGATTGTTTTTATCCTTATGGGATACGCCAAGCTCTTTGCCCCAGCGTTGCACCCCTGCATTCCAAGTGTCATTGGTGAATTGATACAGACCAGATGCACTAGAGTTTTTCGCTTTGGCGTTTGGATTGCCACCAGACTCAGCTTGAGCGATACGCTGAAAGAGTGATGATTCTGGACGTTTCAGCTCTACAGGCTCAAAAGCCTTGTAACTCATTGGCTGCATATCAACACTTACAGGAGCCTTGCCTTGTTCAGCGCGTGAAGGGATTTGTAGTGCGTTGCGTTCACTGCCTATTGTGGCTTTTGTAGCTTCGTTTGTGAGAATTGGCGTGGCTCTGCCAACAACACTAGGTTGATAGGATTGGCGTTTTATTGCGTCACTTAATCGGTCAACATTCGGATTGAAAGAGATGTTCGCAGCCGCCTTCCGCACGTTTCTATTAATCGGGTCGCCTAGTTTTTGTAAAGTATTGCGTGGGCTAATGATATTCGGGCTAAAACCCAGCCCCATTTCAGTATTCATCACCGCTTGAGTGGCTTGATTGCTTGCCGTATCACTTCCGTTTGGTCTGGTTGCGACTTTCTCGATATTATCCAGTAGCTTTTCAAACTCATCGCGTAACGCTTTGTTAGGAAGCTTTTCAAGAAATTCACTCTTTTTCTCAGGCGAGCCATAGAATTTATTTAATGCGGTTTTAATCCTGCCAGTGCCTGTTGTATCAAACGCCACTATCGCATCCCGCGCCGCCATGTCACGTTTTGCAGATTGTTTCGCTAAGCCATACGTATCGCCGCCCGCCTCATCAAGTGAGGCATTTAACATTTGGCGATAACCGTTAACCATCTTATTAGTAGCTTTCTCATTAGGCGAAAGCATACTGGTAGCTTTGTCCGTGTATTCTTCCGCTAAATCTTGCTTAAGCCTATCATAAGCTTCAAACGTACCCACCTTTTTCGTCCTTTCGATATATCTCTGTATGCGCTTTGAAACAGCACTAGGAAGGTAATCCGCATCGTCCGCTAAAGCATCTTGCAAACTATCTAAGGTAAATGGAAGCTTTTCAACATCTGCGAATTCACCAGCAGCTGTATACAGGGAGCTGGTTTGCTCTGGCTGATAAATCTCTTTCGCTTTCTTAATCAATGCTGACGAAACCTTTTCTGGCTGCTCACGGTATTTGTCAGCCATGTATTTACCAGCCTTACCGCCAGTTTGCAGAAGGTTTTTTTCTCGCAATAACAAATCAGGTGACTGTAGCATTTGCCCAATAGTCACGCCGTCAATTCCTTGAGCTTTGAACTGATCAATAATTGATGCGACCTCGGCAGGGCTAGACCCTTGTTCATTTAGTACTTTCGCAAGCGTTCTATATGCAATGCTTTGTGATGCTTCATCAGAGCCAAAACCAGAGGCTACGCGCTGCACACCGCCTTTAATCGCTTTTGCACCGCCTTTAACACCAGCCGCAGCAAGCGGGACTGCGCCGCCCATCGCACCACCTAACCCCACGCCTATGGCAGCGTTTCCTAGATTTGTGCCGATATCACTTTCTACATTACCAGTGGATTGCATTGCACCTGAGATGCCGCCAGTGATTGCGCCTGCTTTTGCACCAGCCTTAACCGCTTGACCTAGGGTTTTAGCCCCTTTGATGCCTGCGCCACCCACACCAGCTAAAGCCCACGTTAAAGGGTCGCCAGCCACGTTACCAACGAAACCAGCCGTACCAGTGCCTTTATCCATAACATCTGCACCTCGTTGTGCTGTTGCCAGCACTTCAGGGTCAATCAGCCTATCGCCTGTGAGGTTGTTACCGAGCTCCGCAGCACCAAGTGCGAAGCGTCCAGCTTGTGCTTTAACACCGCGCCCGAATTGCTGGAATACGTTTGCATCACGACTAGATTGCTCTTGTGCTGCATCTTCCGCGGCATATCTGCCTTCACCTGTTGCCACTTGTGGCTTTGCTGGCTGTCCAGATAATTGGCTCTGCAAATGAGCTAGTGCATCCTGACCACTACCTTCGCCAGATACCTTGTATTTCTTGCCGTCAGGTGAAGTGAGCATATAGGTAGGCATTTATTGTGCCTCTTCTATCTGCCAACCACCATCATTGCCGCCCTGAGGTAGACTAGGCTGCCCACTTGCCTCATTGCCGCTCCGAGTTAGACTCGGCTGTCCACTTGCTTGGCGTATCGTTATCGTTGCAATTTCTCTGTTTCTCTTTTTTTGTGCCAACGTAGCAGGAGTATCTCCAACTTGAGGGAAGTATTGCCTTGTGCCATTGGCAAAGTCTTCCGCGCTAATTACCGCGCCCGACTCTTTACGAAGCGTAGCGTTAATAAAATCCCTCTGGGCTTGCTCTAATAACTGATATTCCTGATTTACCAAAAGGTTTCCAACCAAAGGGATACCACCAAGCACTTGTTGCTTCGCACTCAATCCAGCATTCTGATTTTTATCAATGATGCCTTCTGCGTTTTCCATGCGTGATGCATAAATATTGGCGTTCGCTTGTCCTTCGGTCATCTTTTTGCCGCCTGTAACCACTAGCTGCCCGTTCTCATCTATGGTAACGCCTTGCTTCATTCCAGCCAAATCACGCTTCAATCCCGCTTCTTTTTCCCATTGAGCGTTTTCTTGCTGTGACTTCATTCTATCGCCATACATTTCCAGCCCTTGGTCAGCATAAGCAGGGTTGCTTATAAGGCTTTCAGCTAATAATCCAGCATCGCCACCAGCACCTTTAATTGCATCTATTAAGAACTTCTGACGCTGTTGCGCATCTTCATTCGCAATCCTATCGGCTTCGCCAGACTGATAACCAGCCAGACCTTGCCCTAAAGCCGAAGCCAAGCCTGCCAATGGCGATTGAGGCACGGCGAAACCTGACACAACTTGCGTTTGTTGCGGCATTTGAGATTGTTGGCGCATTTGCTCAGCCATCATTCTCCGGCGGCGTATCTCTGCCTCATTTTCAGGTTTGAAAAATTCAACCATTGATTTTATCCATGCTCACACCCAGCATTCCATAATCAACCTTCATCATGCCGTCCTCATCAAGCTGCACCGCTTCAGGGTGAGTTTCTAAAATGTCCTGCGCCATCACGCCACGGTAAGTCTGTGTGTCACCAATGTAATTAAAGCGATACATTTTGTGACCGTTAGCCTCACCATCTTCAATGATGTTTTCTTTCATGCGGATATCGGAGAACATCGAAGTTAATGCCGCACTACCAGCGGCCGAGCCAGCGTATCCGCTAGCAATTTGACCACCCAAACCAAACAAGCTGCCCATCGTGCTATTCCTGCCAGCAACCTTAGAGTTATACGCTCCCAGTTGTGATTGATATTGGTTATTGACCATCCCTGCATAATCCACTGGAGCAGCCCCCCCATAACCCGCTGATTGGAATTGTGGGTTTTGAATCTGTGTGCCAGAAGTGAAACCGATATACTCGTTGAGAGGCGCGTTACGCTGAGTCGCGTACTCTTGAATTGACTGATTGCGGCGTTGAAGAGCTTGATTTTGTAAGTCGCCGCCATATTGACCGGCAGCTAGAACCGCTTGCATCCTTGCATCGTTTTGTTGTTGCCCGAACGAATCAAATTCATTGTTATACGCTTCAGAGCCTTGGTTAATCCCTTGGTTGATTAAGCGCGTCCGTAACGATTCTTCATCTTTGGCGAATTGAGGATTAAGGCGACTCATTAGTGCCGCTTCCACATCCGCCCTCGCTTGTGTTACGCCTTGCTCGTTAATCTCATTGCCTATACCACCAAAGCTAAAAGGCGTGCTTGCGGTAGTACGAATCCGCTGCAACTGGTCGCCGCCAAGCTCTAGTAATTGCCTGTCTTGGTCAGTCTGCAAGTCGTAGAGTCTTTGCTGTTCAGGAGAGAGAGTAATATTTGAGGTGAATTGTGGAGGCGGTTCACCACTGGATTGATTGCCGCCAGTTTGCTGGTAGCTCAAAGAACCATACGGTGTGTTCTGGTTGACGTTGTTAAGAACCGCATTCCAATAGGCGGTTTCTTTATTAGATGCTGTTTGAGCAGTTGCGGTTACGACTGGGTCTGGAGCTGCAGGTGGTTTTGGTGACTTCTTACCCATATAGCTACCCTCCTAACATTTCTGTTGATGCTGGCAGCCACTTACATTCAGATTTGAGCATACCAAAAGACACGGCATCTGAGCCGTCAAAGTATGCTTTGCGGTGATAGCCTTCGCGAGTGAATCCGATTTTTTCTAAGAACACATGAACCCCTTCATTATCTGCTGAGCAAATAGCCTGCGTTCTTTCCAAATTTAGTTGGATGAAGGGGTAGCAGAATATCTTTCTGAGAGTATGCCGATTACACCATCTCTTGTCAATCGAAAAGATATGCATCTCTATTAAGATGTTTGGTTGGTAATTCGAGTAAACAACACCAGCTATTAGCTGCTCATCCTTAACGATTCCTATAGCGGAATATTTTTCATAAGAGTCATCTAAACCAGTAAGATTAAGCGATACCCATTTAGCGACCGCCTCATCCGCACCATAGACAATCACAAAGTCGCACCCAATTCATAAACAAAATCGGTACTTTGCCACTTCACTGCGATGTCTTTAGTGGAGGTGACAACCCGAACGCCAGCGGAAAACCCAACACCTGTAACGGTCTGCCATTTAGCGGTGAGTGTATCGCCTCCCGTCCACACGGGATCATCCCAATATTCCTCATCCCAAGCCGCACCCACACCACCAGAAAAGCTAGCGCTAACTGTGGTACGCGTCTCTTGAAAATCAGTGTTGATTAGAACAGCAGGCGTTACAGTTCCTTCTGATAAGAATACAGGGCGCGCCAATGTGAATTTCTTGTTCTGACCTGAATCACCAAAATAGCTAAACGCCTGTTGACATACCGCAGTAATGTTGCCGCCATTATCGTTGTATCCAGTATCACCAATATATACCGTACTCGCGCCGCCAAAATAAAGCGTGTCATTCATTGTCTCAAAGCAGTTAGCATTCCAGCCGCTATACACCGTCCAAGCGCCATGCTGGGTATTCATGACGTATTGCTTTGTTCGTATATTCTCGACTACTGGCACGTTGACAATTAGTTTGTTTCCTATCGGGTGATAGATAGGCTGCCATCCAAAGTTGCCCTTATAATCCTGTGCATCCTTATTAATCAGCGGTGATATTTTATCGCTAAGAGCCATCCCTAATTGCGTACGGTCTGCAAGCATTGATTTTGATAACGGAAAGGCACCATCCACCGTTATCACCATAACATCAGCCCCTACCTTCATAAAGCACCGTCTGCCTATTGGCGAACCCATGCGAAAAGTACCTTGCAATGCCCAGGTTGAAGCACTGGAAGGATCAGTTCCAGCGTATACCACAACCTCGCCCTCTGACGTGATAAACGCCGCGTAATCGTCAATCCCTGCGCTATTGTCAATCGTCCAGTTCACCATTGCCATAATGTAACCGCCAAGCCTAAAGAAACTAGACAAGTCAAGCTTCGTAGCTGTGCCACCAATACTTGCAACTGGCAAATACCAAACGTTGAAGCTATCACGCTCAACCATGAATATGCGGCTTTTGAAATTATTAATATGAATAATGTTGGCGGTATTAACACCCGTTATATCTGCGCTTCCGTCACCGTCTTGTTGCCATGCCGAGCCTGTGTAACGGAGTAATCTATCCTCACCATTCACCATAATCAGGAAGAACCCGCCGGCCGTCCCCATGTTGATATATTGAAAACGGCTATTGCTCAAACTGCTTACCACCGCATCCCCTACCGCACCCGATGCTGTTGCATCGTAGATATTGCCGTTAGCCGCGGCAAAGAGCCTTTGGCTTGTTCCTGTGTTATAAGCAGCCAGTGTCTCAACATCGCCACTAAGTCCAGTTGCGTGAGACACATAACCCTTGCGAACATCAACGCTCGAAGGTGTTGGAAACCAATTTTCAATCGTGGTGGCAAACTTTGGCTTCATATTCGCCACAGCATCCTTGGCGTTCAATCCCATCGTTGGCGCTTGAAGCGAGGTATTTTTAGAAACACGCTTCAAATTTGCCATGTTTATTGCCCGTAGTCTGTTTCAGGTATATTGCTCCCATCAAGAAAGCGATTCCATTGTGTACCGCCAGTGAGCGAAAGGCTGCGTTGCCCCCCATCCCTAGACATCACAATAGCGACTTGCTGTTTATAGTCTATAAACTCTTGGCCGTAATCAAAGCCTTTCGACCTCAAATAACGCCACTTCATACCCTGAATAAAGCAATCCTCATCTAGGACGTAAGTATCTGTGTCAGCTTCCCATGATGTTTGAGCCGTGCCACCTGACGACTGGCAAAAGCCGTTAGAATAGTAATCATAGGTGATTAATTCGCCGTTGGTGGTGGGTGTTGGTACTAACCATAGTTTGCTACTGCGAATATAGAAGGTGCGATTAATGGCAGGCGCAACTATCCCATAACGCAATAGTTGCTTCTCCTGTGCGCTAATCGCCCCCATAAGCTCCCAGTGGGACGAGTTATCCCAAAACGTACACATTGCGAAACTCTCAAAATCGGACGGCATAGAATAAGCTGCTTGCCCAATGGATAAGTCAACCGTTCCCGATGCAGTAGCGTTTAAATCCACCGTGATTTGTGTTGCGCTATCCACTGACACCACGTTACAGAAACTAGAGAAATTGTCCGCAGACAATAGCCATGTGCCAGCGACAATCCCCGTAGTGTCAGATATGCCTGTGATGACAGGCGAGCCGCTTGTGGTGACACCCGTAAGCCCCGTTAGGCATACAGTAGTAAAGCGATGCTCTTTGTGTAACTCCTGCCATCCGCCTTTGCCGTTCGCCATTCTAGCAAACTCTTTGCCCTCCCTATTCGCTAATGCCAACAGTTGCCGACTAGTATCATCCGCCGCGCCTATAACTTGTGATGGTTGCGGAATTCCTACCTCATTGGCAAAATCCTGCATTAGCTTTAGGACGGTGCTAGACATCTATTCCTCTTTGGATTTATTGGTGGGCTTTTGCTTTGCAAGGGCATCAATTTGCTTTTGCATAGCATCAAGGTTGCGTTTCAATTCTTCGTTCTCAGCAAACACTTTGCTGAACTTTGCGTTGTCTTTTGCCGATTCAAGCCATTCTTTGGCTTTCTTCTGAAGCTCACGACCACCCATAAAACTCAAGTTGCCATCCGCACACGCAGCTAACTGCTCAACTGTGTGAATGTTCATGCTCTTTAGTGTCATTGCCATTGCTTTACCAACCAAAGACCATTCTGTAAGAGGTGTTCCCTCTTGCAGTTGAATGCCCTGATTTTTAAAGGCTTCGTAATATTTTGCGAATCTCTGCTTGTCTTCTTCGCTCGCTGGCCTTGATGGTTTCTTTAAGCTGTCACCGGCAATATGGATTGTTAGCCATTCAACATCTTTGAACATCTCACGACCCGCCTCAGTCGAGGCTTCCTCGTCCCTTACTGCTTCAATAGAAAAAACAGGGTATAAACCCTCGTCTCCACCATAGCTGACACTGACCTTGCTTCCTTGCTCGGTAATCTTAGGCGATGCAAACATATAGAACTCCTTTAGTAGGTTAAACTCCAAATGTTATACACCGCCGTAAGACCATAAGCAATTAATTAAGCCGAAGCAGCATCATCCATGAACGGGCGATGAATTTCGAACTCAGCCAATCCAGTAGATGGAGTATCAACCGCAGATGCGCCCTTAGCGAGCTTCACACGGTCACCGGCAACAACTGCATCGTCGATACTGCCAGCCGTAGACGTAGCATGTACAAGACCGTTGTCAGCAAAAGACGCAAGTGCTTTACCTACCGCTTTACCGCCGATTTGATACCAGCCGTATTTAGAAGCAACGTTAGCAGACATTGCAACGGCTACAGGGCCGATAGCATTGGCCGCTAACAACGCGGTTGTATTGTCATCAGAGTTGTACGTTACCCATGAGCCAATAGCGGTTGCCGCCAAGCCTTTAAGGTAAATGAACTCACCGCCGCCATAGGTAGAATCACTCGCTTGAGCGATAGTACCAAGTGGATGCGCTTCACCGACAGTTGTAGAAGTGTCAGCAATAGCTTGGTATCCCAAGCCACCGCTAAGAAAAATATAAGCCATATTAGTTTCTCCTTTATTAGTGGTTAAGTGTGGCTCAATACGCCTTGAAGGGACGCATTAGAAACAGTCATGTTACCAGCAAAGCCAATGAGTTTAACCATTGCATCTTGATTGGTTGCGAAACGCTCGCCGCCAAGTGGCACAAAGTTACGGTCAGCATGAGGGCGGAAGTGAATATAATCCGTGTTAAGGAAATACATCGTAGATGCAGGGCATCCACCACCAACACCACCATCAAGAACAACATCCGTTGCCTTACCAGCGGCGAAATACTTAAGTGACATAAAGCCAGCCCCAGCCATTTCATCAGAGGTAATACGTTGGATAGCTTGAAGGCTCTCAACATAGGTCGCATAGTATAGAGCATCAGAAACGATTAAATCAGCGCCATCCGTACCACGGGTCAGTTGAAACGCCAAAGCATTCATGCGTGATTGAATGTTGGTTGAAGTAGGTGCGCCATTCGGAGCAGATGCTTTATTACTCCAGAATGACCATGTTGCACGGTCAATACCGCCAACGACACCAGAAGTAGGAGCCTTGGCAACAAGGTGTTGCAAACCACCGATTTGCTTTCCACCATCTGCAGTTCCGTCTGAGTAAAGATCAACTGCAATGGCGTTTGACAAAGAACGCTCAGCGTTTTTAATGCGACTTGAAAGCAAGTTAATCACCTGTTCTTCGCCGCTATTCTGCAACATCTCCAAACCAGAGATTGTAACAGCCACTGCTTTCTGCGCATAGTTAAATTCCGCAGAAGTAAACACGTCAGAAGGTGAGATGTTTAGAACATCGTAACCTGAATAACCCATTAATGAACTGTTTTGTGCGTACTCTAATTCTTGACGAATCGTTGTACCACCAGATACGGTTTTAATGTTGCCACGCTTTTTAAGGCGGTTTAGCAACGCATTATTTTTGCTCATATTATCCGCAAGTTTGCCTGCACGGCTCTCCAGCGTCATAGTCGCAATTTCAGAAATATTTGGACTAGTCATTTTTAACTCCTAAGGTTTATGCCCTAGGAGTACCTACCCCTAGAGCGCTATATACTGCCAGAGGCGCTACGCATTGCTGCGCGAACCGCTGACTCGATATCGTCTGTGTTGGAGTTGGTGTTGCTCACCGCAGTGGCTGGACTACCTACTATGCTTGAAGCTGCATTCTGCTTCGCCTTTATCTCCGCTTTGCGCTTTTCTGATTCTGCTGATTTCCTACCAGCATCAAGAATGGAGCGCACTTCGGGGTGGGCATTACAAGCCATGTCGTATGCTTCTTTGTAATCCTTTGCCACTCCTTCGCCTAAAAATGCCGCCATAAAAGGCCGCACCTTATCGAAGTATTTGTTCTCAGGATTAGTTGCAAACGCATTAACTTCTCTCTGAACATTATCACGTTCTTGCGTTTGGCGCAATTGTTTAATTAATGCCTCTGGGTTTGATTGCCGCTTTAATTCGGCAATCTCACGCTGCAAAAGTGATATAGTCGGATCGACATACTCTTGTTCACCATCACCCATATTAACATTGAAGTTCTCACACACCTCACGCACAACAGCGGTTTTCTGCTCAGGTGTTCCCTTGCGAAGGGTGTAAGCCATACTGAGCAAGTCTTTAATTGCACCCTCTGGTGTTCCACCTTCTTCTTGAATCAACGGCATGTATGGTGAAAAGGTTTCCTTCATGCTGCGCCCAAAGTTTAGTTCACCAGTTGGTGAGGTCATCATGCGATGCACTTCTTCTTCACGCTTTGAAAGCTCCGCCTGAATCTCAGGTGGTAGCGTATTCCATTTCTCCTTAACAGCTGCACTGTAGGAATTCGGCGCGGCAATTTTAGGAGCATCAACTACAGGCTCTACTTCTGCAAGCTCGGTTGTTTCAGCCTTAACGGGCGCATCTTCAGCCTTCGTCTCTGGGTCTTTCAGCTTTTCAATCGTAGCCGCAATGTCTGCGCCTATATCATCGGTTGCAATGATTTCCGATTTAACAACTTCAGCTTGCTCTAATTCGTTCGATGGCATCTTTGATGTCCCTTCCTGTTACTTCGTTTGCTTCAGTCTTATTTGGCTTATCGTTACCCATAACCACTAACCCAGCATTTTTAATAGAGCGATAGTATTGTGATTTGCTATCGTATGTTTTCCCATCTGCCATGCTTTTAAGCGCGCCACTTGGCATATAATCACTTTGGACATAGAAATTACGGACAGGGGGTGTTGCGTTGCGCTTACTGAGTAGCCTTGTAAATTCATCAATGATATCTGAAGCAATAACCATAGGGTTATCTGGTGTCGCTGCGTCCCACTCTGCTAACAGATTTCTCATGCGCTAACCTCCTTGCCAAGGTGTTCCCTCACGAT
>Ga0105050_10006123_pt1 | contig 15117 bp, 14 predicted proteins | sample FRY01_FD_78088 | JGI IMG/M metagenome (GOLD analysis project Ga0105050, IMG submission 78088) | Freshwater microbial communities from Lake Fryxell liftoff mats and glacier meltwater in Antarctica - FRY-01 | ecosystem: Environmental > Aquatic > Freshwater > Ice > Glacier meltwater ... | reverse complement strand
GCGTGAGTCGCGTGAGTCGCGTGAGTCGCGCATCACCACGGATGCATCGGAATTGGTACATGCAAATCGTCCGCGCATTTGCGTGCGAGTTCGTAACCCGCATCGGCATGCCGAAAGACGCCCATCATTGGATCATTTGTCAGCACGCGTTCCAAACGCTTGGCAGCTTCGGGTGTGCCATCGGCGACGATGACTTGTCCAGCATGTTGGCTGAATCCGATGCCGACGCCACCGCCATGATGAAAGCTTGTCCATGATGCTCCGCTGGCGATATTGACTGCGAAGTTGAGCAAGGCCCAGTCGCTGATCGCATCGCTTCCGTCAAGCATCGCTTCTGTCTCGCGGTTTGGGCTCGCGACCGATCCGCAGTCGAGATGATCTCGACCGATGACGATGGGCGCTTTCACTTCACCGCTTGCGACCATTTCGTTGAAGCGCAATCCCGCTCGATGTCGCTCGCCAAGTCCCAGCCAGCAGATTCGCGCTGGCAATCCTTGGAATGCCACGCGCTCTTGTGCTGCGTGAATCCAGCGATGAAGTCCCTTGTCCGAGGGGAAGAGTTTGAGGATCGCCTCGTCGGTGGCGTGAATATCCGCGGGGTCTCCCGACAGCGCAACCCAGCGAAAAGGCCCTCTTCCCACGCAGAATTGCGGACGAATATACGCAGGAACAAATCCCGGAAAAGCGAATGCGTCTTGGAATCCGTCGTCGAGCGCGCGCTGGCGAATGTTGTTGCCGTAATCAAAGACTCGCGAACCCTTCTTCTGAAAGTTCACCATGAGCCGCACATGTCGATTCATCGATGCCATCGACTGCTCTGTGTATGTAACTGGATCGCTCGACCGCAGCGCATCGGCTTGCTCGCGCGAAATTCCATCTGGGTAATACCCTTCGAGTGGATCGTGCGCACTGGTTTGGTCGGTGAGTGTGTCAGGAACGATGCCGCGCTCGTCGAGTCGCTTGAGAAGGTCAACCGCATTGGCCACCACGCCGATGCTGATCGCTTTGCGCGCGTGCGCCGCCTCGACCGCGCGCGTGATCGCCGCGTCGAGGTCTTGGTGAATCTCGTCGAGATATCGATCGTGCACGCGTTTCTTCAATCGTTCATGGCAGACATCGGCGATCAAACATGTTCCCTCGTTCATCGTGATCGCCAGCGGCTGCGCACCACCCATGCCGCCGCAACCAGCCGTGACATTGAGCGTTCCACTGAGCGAGCCGCCGAAGTGTTGCCGCGCGCACTCTGCGTATGTTTCATATGTTCCCTGCAGAATGCCCTGAGTTCCGATGTAAATCCAACTTCCCGCGGTCATCTGTCCAAACATGATGAGTCCGCGTGCGGCGAGATCGTCGAAATGAGCTTGCGTTGCCCAGTGCGGCACGAGATTGGAATTGGCGATGAGCACGCGTGGCGCGTCGGCGTGAGTTCGCACGATGCCGACTGGCTTGCCACTCTGCACAAGCAATGTTTCATCGGGCGCAAGTGAGCGCAAACTCGCGATGATGGCGTCGAAAGCTTCCCATGAACGAGCCGCCTGTCCGCGTCCGCCATAGACAATCAGGTCTTGCGGCCGCTCCGCGACCTCGGCGTCGAGGTTGTTCATCAGCATGCGCATCGCCGCTTCGGCGGCCCATGTCTTACATGTCATCGTTGTGCCACGCGGTGCGCGCACGATTCTCCCCGCATGAGTGTTGGTAAGAGGAATCATGTCCACGATGCTATGCAATGCTGATGCCCGGAACAATCAGCGATCCAGATTCGATCAGCGCAGAGATCGCCGCGATATCGGGCGATGGTGATCGATCGGTTGTCAGTGGCGCGACGATGGCGCGGATCGCACGATGCGCATGCTCGATGCCCAATCCGCTTGTCAGCGGTCGTTGATGGTCGATGGCCTGCGCCATGATCAACAATTCGCACGCCACGACATCGCGCGTAAGTCCAATCGCATCGCGTCCATGCAACGCGCTGGTCGCTCCCATGCTGTTGTAATCCTCGACGCCCGCGCAAGTGGGAATATTGCCAACGCTCGATGGATATGCCAGCGTTCGCAGTTCATTGCAACACGCGGCGGCGGCATACTGCACGATCATGCTTCCGCTGAGCATGCCGGGTTGACTCGACATGTGAGCTGGAAGTTTGTTTTCCTTGTCGTGTCCGGAGAGCGCCCAATACATTCGCCGATCTGCGATGCCTGCGATATGGCAGAGCGCGATGCGCAGAACATCCAGCGCGATCGCTAGCGGCATGCCGTGAAAGTTCGCGCCCGAGAGAACTTCCCAGCGTCCGTCCGCTTCAAAGACCAGCGGATTATCCGTCACGGCGCCGAGTTCATTTCGAATGATTCCACTGGCGAATTGCAGCGCATCGAGCGCAGCGCCGAGCACCTGCGCCGAAGCTCGCAGTGAATAAGGATCTTGCACGCGCGGATCATTCACAGCATGCGCCGGACCGATCTGCGAATTTTTCAGTAGCGCCGCCAGCGCCGATGCGATCACGATCTGTCCCGGTTGATTGCGCACGGCATGGATGCGGGGATCGAAAACAGATGCGGCGCCTCTGCATCCATCAATCGCCATCGCATTCGCGATGATCGCAGCGTGCAGCAGATGATTCGCGTCATACACCACCAGCGCGCCGAGCGCCGCCATGAGATGTGTGCCGTTGATCAGCGCAAGACCTTCTTTTTCCACAAGTCGAAGTGGTGCGATACCGGTCGCTGCGTGCGCATCCTTGGCACTGAGCACCCGTCCGCCGAAGTGCACGGCACCCTCGCCGATCAAAGCCTGTCCAACATGTGCCAGCGGCGCAAGGTCTCCCGAAGCGCCCACAGATCCGCGTGACGGAACGACAGGCGTGACACCATGATTCAGATGTTGGATGATCGACTCGACGACTTCGGCGCGAACTCCCGAATGCGCGCGCGCCAAACTGGCCGCGAGAATCGCCATCATCGCGCGCACTTCATGATTCGCCAGAGGTGCACCGACTCCGCACGCATGCGAACGAATCAAGTTTGTTTGCAGTGCTGCAAGTTGATCCGCGGGCAGTCGCACATGGGAGAAACTGCCAAATCCGGTGCTGATGCCATAGAGCGCGTCGCCAGTCGACGCGCGCTGCAGCATTCCCGCTCGAGCCTCGGTGATTCGCTGCTTGCACTCACCATTCAATTGCACCTTGGCACCGGCTCGCGCCACAGCATGAACCATCTCAATCGAGAGTGGAAGTCCATCAATGACGAGTGTGGCAGGTGTCGGTGTCACGACTGCGAGGATACTTCGATATTGCGCACTCGAGCACCTGCGGATACATATCAGCCGATGAGCACATCCCTTTCGGATTCACGCACGGCGACCGACTCGGCAACTTGGGCGGCGCGACCATGGTTGCGCGGTGTGTTTCTGGCGATCGCGCTGGTGTGCGCGTGTTGGATCGGAGCGACTGCGTCATACAGAGTGCAAGATTTGCTGGGGCAACCAGCGGGTTGTGTGACACTGGCGGCTTCAATGTCCAGCGCAATCATCACCTTTGGTTCGGGACTGGTGCTCATGACAATCTTGGCGATGGTGGCGGCGCGATTGATCAACTCGGTGGTCGGAGTGTTTGTGCTGGGATTTGGCCTCGCAGGATTGACACTTGTTTCGTCGTCGGTGTCTGGTGCGTTCTTTGTTGATGCATCGTCGTCGTCACTCGCGATTGAAACGATGATCTGGGGCGTCGTAATCGCTATCGCCGTTGTGGCGATTTTTCGTGTCGGCGGCGCTCCGCCGGATATCGCACTTCGTTATCCAGGTGAATCAATCTGGCGCGAATACTTCGATGCAAACGCACTGTGCGCTGGGTTCACAGGCGTGCTCTTGCCACTCTTGGCATGGGTCATTGTGCGCACGATGATGAAAGGTCAAGCATTCGGTGGCGCGTGCATCGGAGGAGTCGCCGTCGGCATCGCATACCGCATGGTCGCACCGCATGTGCAACCTGTCTTCGCTTTCATCGCGCCGATTCTGCTGACTGGCGCCTATCAACTCTTTCTCTCGAGTCGCTCGACAGGAAACAGCGGCGTCGCGTTTGCGCTCAACACAATCTCGCCAGAGATGCGCCTCTTGCCGATGGATGTCGTGGCGGGATCGTTGATTGGGGTCGCTGTGGGCATCGGTTGGGCACGCGGTTTCCGCCGAAGCGATACGATTTCCTCATGAAACTTGTTGTCACTGGAACGATTGGAATTGACACCGTCCACACCCCAACGGCCAAGCGCGAGGGAGTGTCGGGCGGAAGCGCCGCATATTTCGCCGCAGCCGCAAGCAAACTTTGCCCCGTGCGATTGGTCGCAGTGGTCGGCGGAGATTGGCCGGCGGAGCATCGTTCCATACTGAAGGAATTCTCGGGCGTCTGCCTCAGCGGTCTGGAGTCGCGGGGGAATTCCAGAACATTCGCCTGGGGCGGAAAATATTTCGAAGATGTGAATCGTCGCGAGACACTCTTCACCGAAGTCGGTGTATTGCAAGAGGAACCTCCGCGCGTTCCAGTCGAGTATGCAGATAGTGAATTGGTGTTCCTCGGCAACACCCATCCTGCGGTGCAACTGGGATTCATCGATCAGTTTCCAAATCGAAAGCTTGTTGTCGCAGACACGATGGATCTGTGGATTCGCACCGCAATGCCAGAACTGAGCGCGTTGCTGCGCAGAGTTGATGGACTCATCGTTAACGATAGTGAGGCTTGCGAATTGACTGGAGTTCGAAACGCGGTCAGCGCTGGTCAAAAAATTCTTCAGATGGGACCAAAGTTCGTGGTCGTCAAGAAGGGCGAGCACGGCGCCATCTTGTTTCATCCCGAGGGCAACGCTGTGATTCCCGCATATCCAGTCGAAGCAAGCAAGGTCGTCGACCCAACAGGCGCCGGTGATAGTTTCGCTGGAGGTTTCATGGGATATCTCACTCGCGAGAACCGCAACGATTTCAAGGCACTGCACTCCGCGATGGCGTATGGCACGATCCTGGCGAGTTTCGCGCTCGAATCGTTCGGACTCGACCGTATGCGAACCCTCACGCTCGAAGAAGTGCAACAGCGACTGCGTCAATTTCAGCAGATCGCACGCGTGGGCTGAAAGCGATGCATATGTTGAGCGACCGACGCGAATGGATTCTGCGCACGGCCAGTGCGTTGTGTGCGACCGTCGCGCTCTGCGCTGTGGCGATTGCGGACTGGACTGCTTTCGATCAACTGCCCGGTGGCGCACGCGGTCGACAGCTCGCGGGAGAATTCGGCCGAGTTGGTCAGGCTGGAAGCATCCGCGATATTCGCTGGGACTTGAGTAACACGACAGCGTGGTTTCGCAAAGGCAACGATTGGTTCACAGTCAATCTTGAATCCGGCGTGATTTCCGCCGAACCAACCACCGACACGCCGCCGCTCGCCACGCCGCGAGATCGAAAACCATCGTCGCTTCCGCCGCCAGAGCGCGGCAAGCAACGACTCTTCGAGATGGCGCCAGGTGGAGGTCCAGGTGGAGCGCGCAGCGCGGTGTCACGAGATGGAAATCTCATGGTGAAATGTGAAGGCGCCGATCAGCGCGCCGTGACGAGCGATGCGCATGACGGACTCAATTATGCAACGGCAAGTTGGGTGTACGGCGAGGAACTCGATCAAACCACTGGAATGTGGTGGAGTCCCACTGGCAATCAACTCGCGTTTTATCGCTTCAATGATGAGAAAGTTCCTATCTATCACTTGCTGTCGGGGCTGACAGGTTTGCGCACCACCGTCGAATCGGAACGCTATCCCAAGCCCGGCGATCCCAATCCCATCGCACAATTGTGCCTGCTCGATGTCGATGCATTCTGCGCCGACAAGGATGCCGATCCTGCGAAGTTTGTTCGTCAAATCGATGTCGGTGTGCAAGATCAATACATCTATGGTGTGGAGTATTCGCCGAGCGGCAAAGAATTACTCTTCCACCGATTGAATCGTCGGCATGATGTGCTGGAATGGTGCGCCGCCGATGCGACAACTGGCGCCGTGCGTGTGGTTGTGCGGGAACAACAGCCTCACTGGAATCACCATCTTCCCGAGATGCGGTTTCTGGCCGATGGGCGGCACTTCATCTGGTCGACCGAGCGCAGTGGCTATAAACAATACGAACTGCGCTCGCTCGACGATTCGAATTTCGTTCCACTGACACATGGTTTGTTCCCCGCAGGCGAGATTCAATCGATCGACGAATCGAATGGCCAGTTTTTTTACACTGCCTTTGCTGCGAAAACAGAGATCAATACACAGTTGATGGTGGCTCAGCTCGATGGTTCTGGCCAACGCAGGCTGACTCCGGATGATGTGAATTATTCTCGCTTTCGCCTCGCTCCCGGCGGCGAGTTTTTCGCGGCGACCGACGAGACGGTCGCCGATCCACCGTCGACGCGCATCTATTCATCGCAGGGCAAGTTGATCGCCACGATCGCGCAGGGGGCGCATGATGTGTGGACTTCCCGCAATCTGCGCCCGCCAGAACTTCGCGTCTTCAAGGCGAGTGATGGTGTGACGAACTTGTATGGCATCGTCCGCTATCCAAGCGGATTTGACCCTGTGAAGTCGTGGCCGCTCATTGTGCATGTGTATGGCGGTCCATACTTTCAGAATATTTTCAATCGATTCTCATCGCCGTCTGCCGAATGCGAACTTGGATTCGTCACTATGCAAATCGACAATCGAGGAACGCCAGGGCGCGGCAAAGTCTTCGAAGACGCAACCTATCTGCAATTGGGTATCACCGATCTCGACGACCAAGCTGCCGCGGTCAAGCAATTGACCAGCGAGCCCGGACTCGATCCAGCGCGCGTCGGCATTACTGGCATGTCGTATGGCGGTTTCATGTCGGCACTCGCTTTGGTGCGCTATCCCGAGGTCTTTCAGGTGGCGGTCGCCGCAAGTGGTCCGATGGATTGGCGGCAATACGATTCGATTTACACCGAGCGATTCATGCGCACTCCCCAAGAAAACAAGCGGGGATATGACGCCGGCAGTGTGTTGGTGCATGTCGACAAGATGCGCGGCAAGCTCTTGTTGATTCACGGAATGCAAGACGACAATGTGCATCCTTCCAACGGTTGGGCACTGGCGCAAAAATTGTACGACCGCAATTTTCCATTTGAGATGATGTTTTTCCCCAAGGCGCAGCACGGTGGTTATGGCGATGCAGCCGATGATGCGACATGGTCATTCTTCACTCGTGAATTGAAAGCGTCGCCGACGGGTGGCGTGGCGAGTTCGGCGCCATGAGCAAGCCTCGCGAGCCTCGCGAGGGCGCTTGCGATGGAGTTGGCATGCCTGCCGACCGTGGCCATGTTGCAACCGAGCAACGCAACGCAATCTCGCACCACTTCGACCAACTCGCGGCGCTCGAACAAATTCACATGATGGCCAAGGATCACGCCGTGGTTCCAGCGGCGGTGGAGCACGCCGCGCCAGCGATCGCGCACTTCATCGACGCACTCGTGCCGAGAGTTCGCGCTGGTGGCAGGTTGTTCTACTGTGGCGCGGGAACATCGGGTCGACTCGGTGTGCTCGATGCGAGTGAATGCCCGCCGACATTCTGCAGTGATCCACGACAAGTGATTGGATTGATCGCTGGCGGTGACTCGGCGCTGCGCAAGAGCAGCGAGCGACGCGAAGATGAATTCACTGGCATCGAAGCTGAACTTGCCGCGCACCATTTCGGTGCCAATGACGCACTGCTGGCGATTGCAGCGGGAGGCACCACACCGTACGCACTCGGTGCGATTGATATCGCCAAGAATCGTGGCGGGCTGACTGGTTTTCTAGTCTGCAGCGCGCTAGTGAAGCCAGCGAAGTGCGATCATCTCATCGTCTTAGAAACGGGCGCGGAGATTCTCACTGGATCCACGCGTCTCAAGGCTGGATCCGCGACGAAACTCGCGCTCAATTGCATCTCAACGATCCTCTTCACGCAACTGGGCAAAGTCCACGGCAATCTCATGGTCGATCTCGCCGCGACCAACGACAAATTAGTCGATCGTGCCATTCGAACGCTGCGCATGTTTGATGAATCGCTCACACGCGCCGCCGCGGCCGAGATATTGCAGGCAGCGGGCGGCCGTGTCAAAGTTGCCATCGTCATGCGTGCGCTGAATCTTGCTGCCGACAACGCGCGACAACGGTTGGAATCGTCAAACGGAAATCTTCGTCAAGCGTTGGCGAATGGCTGAGAAATACGCGATGCGATTTGCGTGTGTGCACTGTCATGCACCACCGTGCACCGCATAGTGCATCACAATCACGCGCAACAAAAACAACGCGACCCCGCCGAAACGGGGTCGCGTAATGAAAATCATGCGAATCGAATCAGCTGACGAGTGAGTTCAGCGCCTTCGTTGGACGAACGCGAACTTTCTTGCTCGCTGGCTTCGCCTTGAAGACCTGCGTTTCGCCGGTGAAAGGATTCACTCCAGTTCGTTCCTTGGTCGCTGGCTTCTTGACAGTCTTCATCTTCATGAGACCCATGAAACTGAATACGCCTGGGCCGCGTCCACTGAGATCGCAGCCGATCATCGTGGCGAGGTTGTCGAAGAGTTCCTTCACAACTGTCTTCTTAATGTCAGAAGCAGTTGCGAGTTCAGCGATCACTTGGCTGCGAGTGCGTACCTTGCTGCTGGTCACTGGCTTGAAGCCTTTCTTCACGATCTTTGCGGGCTTTGTCGACTTCTTAGCCGACTTCTTGGTCATTGTTGCCATTGAGATGATGTCCTTTCGATTGACAATCCATTGTCGAGAAAATGGTCTCGCTCCCATCCGCAACAAGTGTGCGGCACGGGAAATATACGACATGCAGCATGGGGTATGCAAGCCCCAAAGTCGAAAAAAGACTATTATTTATGAGTTTTTTCGTTCCCGCCAACGCTCATGTGGGGCGCACCGTCGCGCGTCCAACCGATGCATAGACGAAGCCGGCATCCACCATTTGAGCCAATCGGTAGAGATTTCGACCGTCAAAGATGATGGGCTTGGTCAGTCGGCGCCGAACCTCTTGGAAGTCTGGAGCTCGAAATTCAGCCCATTCTGTGCAGATAATGAGGGCATCCGCACCATCGAGTGCCGAGTAGAGATCGCTCGCACGCTCGACTGCGGGCATTTCGTGGGCGAGGTGCTCGAGTGCGACAGGGTCGTACGCACGCACCTTGGCACCAGCCGCGATGGCTCGTTCCATTAGGGCAAGGCTTGGCGCCTCGCGAATGTCGTCGGTCTTGGGCTTGAACGCAACCCCCCAAAATGCCAAGGTTTTACCTCGTAAATTGCCCCCAAGTTCGGCTGTGACTTTGGCCCAAAAGTGGCCTCGTTGATCTTGGTTCACCTCGTGAACGGCGGCGTTGAGTTTGCAGGAAAATCCGATTTCGCGTCCCATCGAAACGACGGCTTGGGTGTCCTTTGGAAAGCAACTGCCGCCGTATCCCAGCCCGGGATAGAGGAACTGATTGCCGATGCGCTTGTCCGAACACATTCCCTCGCGCACCGAGTTGATGTCGGCGCCGTAGCGCTCGCAGAGGTTGGCCATTTCGTTGATGAAGGAAATCTTGCATGCCAGCATGGCGTTGCTGGCATATTTGACCATCTCGGCGCTGCGGACATCCATAATAAAGATTGGGTTGCCTTGACGGACAAACGGGTCGTAAAGAGTCCGCATGATTTCTCCCGTCGCAGGATTGTCAACGCCGCAGACGACTCGATCGGGCTTCATGAAGTCCATGATCGCATCGCCTTCCTTCAAGAACTCGGGATTGTCGGCGATCTGAAATGGGGCGTTCGTGCGGGCGGCAATCGTGTCGCGCACTTTGTGGCTAGTGCCGACGGGCACGGTGCTCTTGACAACAATCGTCGTGATCGCACGACCCGGTGCCGAGCGATCGAGTTCGGCGGCGATGTCCTGCGCAACTTGGATGACATATTTCAGGTCTGCGCTTCCATCCTCGCGACTGGGCGTGCCAACACAAATGAAAATCACTTGAGCGTCGCCGTATGCGAGTGCGCGATCGGTCGTGAACGCTAATCGTCCGGCGTGTGCGTTGCGCTGAATCATTTCGGTGAGACCAGGTTCGTAAATTGGACACTCGCCCTTGCGCAGTGTGGCGATCTTCGCCTCATCGATGTCAAGGCAAGTCACATGATTTCCCATGTCGGCGAAGCATGCGCCAGTGACGAGTCCGACATATCCAGTACCAACCATCGTGATGTTCATGTGCTAGTCCTTCTCAATGCGTGGGCGATTCTGCGAGGGGATGGAGTGTATGAATCCTCGATGAGTTGTGATTCGAGTGCGATCAATCGGTCTTTGAGCGCGAGTGCCCAGTCGGTCGATCTCGCATGCGACGAGTGCGCGTGCCCGCAGAATCCACCCAGGGTCGTTTGACCGATGACACGGTGGCATGGCACAAGTGGCGGCAGGGGATTGCGAGCCATCGCTTGCGCGGCGGCTCGTGCAGCGCCAGGTCGACCAGCCTCTTGTGCCAGCCACGCATAGGTGCGGGTCGTGCCGTGAGGAATGCGCAGCGCGGCTCGCCAACATGCGGCAAGAAACGGTGGATGATCGGGCAGCCACGGGCAAATCAGTCGTGCATCAAGCCGTTGACCGCGTTGCCATGTTGTAACGAGCGCGCGAAAATCCTCCATCCACGGTTGCGTTGGCGCGCCACGGCGATGACTGCGAGCAGTTGGCTCTCGTGACGAGCGCCAGCGTGCGACGGGCAGTCCATTGTGAATCGCAACCTCGAGTGTCGCACCTGCGAGATCGATCGTGAACGCCTCCATAGCGGGCACAATACATCCAGTGGTGCGCAGTACATTGATGTGATGCCCACCGATACAACCAATATGTCTGACGATCTCCTTGCGCTGCTCAATCAGGCCGACCCAGAAGTCTCGCGCATTCTCGCGGGTGAACGCGACCGGCAAGAGACAACGCTTGAATTGATCGCCAGCGAAAATCATGTCAGCAGCGCCGTGATGCATGCGGCTGGATCGTGGATGACCAACAAATATGCCGAGGGTTATCCGGGAAAGCGTTATTACGGCGGATGCGAATTCCATGATCAGGTCGAGGATCTCGCGCGCAACCGTGCGAAAAAACTCTTCGGATGCGCGTTTGCAAATGTTCAGCCGCACTGCGGAGCCAACGCCAACATCGCCGCATTCATGGCGGTGCTCAATCCCGGCGACACGGTGTTGAGTTTGCCAATCAAGTCTGGTGGACATCTCAGTCATGGCCTCAAGGTCAACTTCAGCGGAACTTTTTACAACATCGTGGATTATGGACTCGATCCAACGAGCGAACTTCTTGACTATGACGAAATTGAACGGCTTGCGGTGCAGCACAAACCCAAGCTCATTATCTGCGGCTATTCCGCTTACTCGCGCGTCATCGACTTCGCGCGCTTTCGAGCCATCGCCGACAACACGGGCGCAATATTGATGGCGGACATCGCGCACATCGCCGGCTTGTGCGCCACGGGAGTGCATCCTTCACCGTTCCCGCATGCACATCTCGTCACGACAACAACGCACAAGACACTCCGCGGTCCTCGCGGAGGACTGGTGATGACCAATGACGCCGACCTCGCTACCAAGATCGACCGCAAAGTTTTTCCTGGAAGTCAGGGAGGTCCGCTCATGCACATCATCGCGGCCAAGGCCGTTGCATTCGGTGAGGCACTGCAACCATCATTCAAAACATACTGCCAGCAAGTTGTCAAGAATGCTCGCGCGCTCGCGGCTGAATTGCAATCCCGCGGCTATCGATTGTGCTCAGGCGGCACTGACAACCATTTGATGTTGGTTGACTTGCGCCCTCGCGACGCGGAACTGACTGGCGCCGATGCTGAAAAGTGGCTCGAGAAGTCTGGGATCATTTGCAACAAGAATGGGATTCCAAACGACCCTCGGTCGCCCGTCGTGACGAGCGGACTTCGCTTGGGAACTCCAGCGTTGACCACCCGCGGTCTCGGCGAAGCGCAGATGAAGCGCGTGGGCGAATGGCTCGACCGAGTGATGGGTTCCAAGGGTGATGCTGCGACATGCGCGACTGTTCGCGAGGAAATTCGCTCGTTCTGCGGGGACTATCCGCTGCCGCACTGAGTTGTTGTCGGAGTGTTATGCCTGATCATGCCCGACTGGAGTACGAACCATCGGTGGTGTTCACTCGAATCACTTCGCCGATGGTGATGAACGGCGGAACACGGGTCCTGAGCCCAGTCTCAAGCGTCGCTTCCTTCAGCTGATTCGTCGCCGTCGCGCCCTTGATTCCAGGCGCAGTCTCGGTCACTTGCAATTCAACCACATTTGGAAGTTCAATCGAGATTGGTCTGCCGTCGCACCACAGCACGATCAGTTCGGTGTTTGGCTTGGCATAGAGCGCCATATCGCCAACGACCTTGGCATCGAATTCATGCTGTTCGTAACTCGCTGAATCCATAAAGACGAAATTCTTGCCGTTGGCATAGAGATATTCCATCGGCTTGCGATCGAGTTCGACTTGCTCCACATTCTCGCCCGAACGAAGCCGCTTTTCCAACAGCGTTCCCTTTTCGATGTCCTGGATCTTGATTTGCACAAACGCGCGCAAGTTGCCTGGCGTGACATGGGCATATTCGGTCACCTTGTACAGGCGGCCGTCGAGTTTGATTGCGATACCAGGTCGAATGTCGTTTGAATTCATAGTTTTTTCTCGGGACGCCGATCATAGCGACGAGCGCGTCGATCACTTTGAAGGTGGTCGCGGCGCCGTCAACGACTTCTCAACCTCGTGCGATCGCCGCATTGCACAGTAAAAAAACCCCCGAGCACAAGGCTCGGGGGCGGAGGGAGGGAAAAGGGCATTTTTGATCAGTGTGCTTGATTGTTCGAGTGAAACTCGCACAGACCAACAGACTGATGCGGACTCTCATCCGCAACTACACCTTATACCCAAACTGGCGCTTGTAAAATTTAGTTGCAAAAAAAGAGGAATTTTATTTTGGCGATCCGCATTTATAGCGAACAGGGTTGGAACCGAGATCGGTACACTTTGAGTTCCGCCAACGCCTGTTTCAACAGTTATCGGATCAGCCAAATGCCAAGCCTCTACCTACAAACCACCGCAATTTTGCCAGTTTTTCTTGGGATAATCGTGTCATTGGCCTTGGCCCAAGAAGCGCCCCAAGTCGATCCGGCAGCCGCACGCTCCAGGCCAGTCCAGACGCCAGCTCGTCCAGCACCTCCAGCTCGTCCAGCACCTCCAGCTCGCCCTCGCGCGAGTGAGAGTCTCCCTCCATTGGTCGCCGAACCAACGAGCATGGACTTTGGATTTCTGCCGCCCAACACTCCCGGCGAGGGAACGATTCTTCTGCGCAACACCAGTGACGCGCCCGTGACAATCAAGATCGTCCAGCCCTCATGCAAATGCACGACGATGACAGATCTCATCGGCAAGCACATCGCGCCAGGCGCCACGGCGGAATTTCAAATCAAACTCGACGGCGCACCAGCGATGGGAATGCGCCGTTCGTCGGTCAAGATCTTCGTCGAAGGATTCGCCAATCCGCTTGAGCTGGTTGTGAAGGGAGAGGTCAGCCTGCCAGTGCGCATTGTGCCGCCATACATCAATGCGGTTGAACAGAAAAATCTCACGGGCCAATTTATCGTCGAATCGATCGATGGCAAACCATTTCGAATTCTCTCATCAACTGGCGCGCCATTATCGATTCAAGGTCTCGATGCAGCGCACGATCAACCGCGATCGTCTTACATCGTGGGATACGATGTCACTTCATTTGGCGAGGATTTGCCGTCGTACATTTTGCTTGAGACAGATTCACCAGGAGCCGGCGTGGTCGAGCAGCGTGTGCGTGGCGCGAAGATTCCAAAGAAACCCATCATCGGCATGACCGATACGCGCTGCAATATTGGGCTCATTCCCGCCACGACATCCAAAAACGCGGTGTTCACGATCACGAATTCCGGGCTCGCTGTGGATTCCGTTTCAACAACCAGCACGGATGCGACAATCAAACTCGCCGCAACCGAGCCCGCCAAGGGTGGGGGACTCAGCGTCATCATCACCGTCACGCCACGCGATGGTGTGATGGGAATTCTGCGCGTGCCAGTGGATCTCACAGTGAACGGACGGATGGTGCCGCTTGAAATCATCGCCAATGTTCGGCCATGATGCGGCATGATGCGGCATGATGCGGCGTGATGCGGCGTGATGCGGCGTGATGCGGCGTGACGCGGCGTAACGCAGCATGACGCAGGTCGATCACAACTGCGAGACACGGTCTGCGATGTCTTTGAGCGCTAACGCTTCAAGGAGCGGTTGCATGCGACCCGCAAGCAGTTCGGTCAAATTGAAACTCTCATCGATTCGGTGATCAACCGCGACATTTTCCTTGTATCGATATGTCCGAATTTTCTCCGCACGATCGCCCGATCCAATCATCGCGCTTCGTTGATCCGCGCGCCGTGCTGCGGCTTCGGCTCTACGCTTTTCAAAAACTCGCGCGCGCAGCAGCCGCCACGCCTTTTCTCGATTCTGTAATTGGCTGCGCGTTTCCTGCATCCGCACTTCGATTCCAGTTGGCAAGTGGATCAAGTGCACCGCCGTCGCAACCTTGTTCACATTCTGTCCGCCCGGTCCCTGCGCGGTCGTCATGATCTCTTTTACTTCCGCTGGATCGACCGCATCGGCGACTTCTTCGGGTTCGGCGAGCACTGCAACGGTCGCGGTCGATGTGTGCACTCGGCCTTGCGCTTCGGTCGCTGGCACGCGTTTCACTTGATGCGTTCCGCCCTCATATCCCAGCGAACTCCAGACTCCAATGCCCGAGACTTCAAAGACCGCATGACTGATTCCGCCCACATCGCCAGGCTTGACTTCGAGTTCCTCAAACTTCCATCCGCGCGATGCGCAGTAGCGCTGATACATCGTCACCAGATCGCCCGCCCATAGGCTGGCCTCGTCGCCGCCAACACCAGAGCGAATTTCCAAAATGATTTCGCCGATTGCACGGTCGTCGGCGGTGACCAAATCGCGCACCAGAGATTTCACAATCTCGTCGCGTTCGGATTGGAGTTGC
>Ga0105050_10006121_pt1 | contig 15118 bp, 10 predicted proteins | sample FRY01_FD_78088 | JGI IMG/M metagenome (GOLD analysis project Ga0105050, IMG submission 78088) | Freshwater microbial communities from Lake Fryxell liftoff mats and glacier meltwater in Antarctica - FRY-01 | ecosystem: Environmental > Aquatic > Freshwater > Ice > Glacier meltwater ... | reverse complement strand
CTTAATGCCGCGTGGTTAAGCTGTAAAGTGTTCAGGCGGCTGACCTTCGGGCAGCGTGTCGCGGTCGTTTCATCGTCGGGTAGGGTTTGGGTCTTCGCTTAATTTCGCGCGGATGAACTCTCGGTTTTCGGTCGCCCACCGGATGTTCGCTGATCGATTTTAGCAACGCTTTTTCGAGTTGCTCGATTCGGTTACTACTAGCTTGCAACTTCTCCGAAAACGCATTGAGCGACTGAACCGCGGCAGTGTGGCTGAGGTTTTTCGGCGACGTATCATGACGCAGCGCAGTCCGCACGACTAGATCGCGAATCAGGTTATACGAGATCATGTGCGTGTAGATCTCCTTGCGAACCATCGCGGGACTCTTGCAACGCAAGTGTTCCATTTGCATATGGGTTTTCAAGCTTCGGATATCCAATTCAACCTGCCACCGCTGAGCGTAAAGTCCAGCTAGGTCCTCAATCGAGTACACCGACGCATCCAGGAGTGTCGTCGCCAGGATTATGTGACGATTGCGAAACCCCTTCCGCTTGACGCTGTAGCGAAGGTGCCGTACGAGAACAATTTTATCAAAGTCATCAAACGCTTCGCCTGACATCCATACTGATCGGCGGGCCGGCTTGTGGTAAACGACGATCTGATCGCAGCTGCCTTGCTTATAGCCTTTTCGGAAATCAACGTTGCGTTTGTGATGGACTTGCATCACGACATCATAGCCCTTTCGGTAAGCCCGGTGGATGTTCGCGAATGTCGCGTAATATCGATCGGCCACCAGAATTTCTCCGGGGAAAACCGAATGAATGATCTTTTGTAGCAGACTGTTTTCCCCTGTCTTTTTGCCCCGATAAGGTGCCATCGCTATCTCCAACGCCGCGCCCGTGGCGAGGCAAAACAACATCACACATCGTACGATCGGAAAACCACATCCTTTTTTCTGACCGCGTTGTTGCGGATACTCTTCTTGGTTCTCGATGGTGTCAGGCATCGTCATCGTCGTGCCGTCAGCGAGTTTGACGACACGTCCTTTCCACCTCCAATTCCCGCCGGCGGTTTCTTGGCATTTGCGACCACTGCGCCGAGAGAGCTCGGCGACGACCGATTCGGGCAATCGCTGTCGAGCCTCGCAGTACGCAGTAGTATTGGTATCGACTTTCGCTTTGGAGTGTTGCACTCGCCAAGCATTCAGACGAACAACCGCGTCGCAGCATGAATGATCCGATGAAAGCGTTTGCCCGAGAAACATCCATAAGGTGACTACGGGATTGTAGATTCGATCTCGAAAGGAATACCCAAGATCGCGACACACTTGATTGATTTCGGCAGCGGGCAGGAATCGTTCGAAGACGAGCGACTGCTCAGGCTCGGCTTGAAGATTGGCAGCCACATGAGCTAAAGATCGGTTACAATTTGGGAGCACGACTGAGCGCCTGTTTTGGTGAACTGGGTTTAGAAGTTCAGTCCATCAAAGCGGGACTCAGTCGTGTTGGTAAGCTTCGCCGGCGCGAAAAGTGCTCTCACGCTTTGCTATCACTGCCCGTAGTGATAGCAAAGCTCGTTGGCGTCTACCTGAGGACTCAAATGCTTAACCACGCGGCATTGAGGCTTGACCCCTTTGTTTTTCCATTGGCGGCTTCGCTTCATACTTCTTCTGCAGCTCCGGAGTTGTCGAAAGTGGAATATGAACGGCCGCGTGTGAAACCTGCAGAAGAAAAGGTTTGTCTCTGTTCTTATTGATGAACGCGACCGCTTTATCAGCAAGAAATTCGGCGGTAAGTTTTGGCTCACTGCTTCCGGTGACCTTGGGAGGCTGTGTGTTTCCATTGCACTCCAAAACGGTTTGCCAACCTTGGTCCTCGGGGCCATATCCTTCGCCGCCGAGATGCCATTTTCCAAGGTAGCCGGTGTGATATCCGGCAGCGCCCATTTGTTCCGCGAACGTCTCGACCTCAAGGGGCAGGTGCAGCGGAACGATCGGATCTTTTAGTTTGGCAAACGGTCGTTTGTGACCAGGAATGTGTTGGGTGATGCCAAAGCGTGCCTGGTCCTGGCCGCTCTGCAAGTTGGCGCGCGTCGGAGAGCAAACCGGTCCCGCGTAAGCTTGGGTGAATCGCATCCCTTCGAAGGCAAGGCGATCGATATTCGGCGTTTCATTAAAAGTATTGCCGTAACATCCCAGATCGGCCCAACCCAGATCGTCAGCAAGGATCAGGATCACATTCGGCTTATCCGTCGCAGACGCTGACCCGAGCGACAAGATAACGAGAAGGCAAAAAAAGACGCGGTTCATGGCACAGTCCATTAGATGTTGGGAAAGGCAACCGTGAGGTTAAGCGAGTCCTCAAGGTCTTTTTGCATGGCGAGCAACCGCACGAAAAGCGCATGGCGGCGCTCGGCATGTGCGGGATCATCGGCCAGATCGTTCATTTCATCAGGATCAGACTCGACCTGATAAAGCCTCGCGACCTTCGCCTTCGGATACAAAATCAACTTCCATCCGTCATGAATGATGGCGCGCTGCAGCTCTAAATATGCACCATAAATTTCATCGCGAGCAACAGCCGATTTTTCACCACGAAGAAGCGGAAGCAAGCTTTGAAATTCGACGTGCGCCGGCTTGGGCTCGCCGGCCAGATCAATCGCAGTAGCCATCACATCTTGAAGATAAATTGGCGAGTTGTTTTTCTCGCCCCCTTTCACGTCTGGACCGTTAACGATGAACGGCACACGCAGGCTGTGCTCATGCATATTTTGTTTTCCGAACAACCCATGATGTCCGACGGCAAGGCCGTGATCCGCGGTGAAGAAGATCCAAGTGTTGTCGGCTTGCCCCGACTTTTCCAACGCATCGAGGATGCGTCCGATTTGCGCGTCCATGTGCGTAATGATTGCGTAGTATTCCTGGCGGTGGACTTTGACGGCATGTTCCGTTCGCGGAAACGGAGCAAGCTTTTCGTCACGAAGTGATTGTCCGCAACCAATCGCATCTTTATGCGGATACAGGGGAAGATAATTCTTCGGAATTGCGATCCGGTCCAGCGGATACTTGTCGACGTATTCCTGAGGCGATTGACGTGGGTCATGCGGCGCGTTGAAAGCCGCGTAAATGAAGAACGGCTTTTCGGTATTCTTGGATGCTTGAATGAACTCGATGGCATCATCGCCCACCACTTCGCTCCAATGCTTACCGCCTTCCCAGAATCCGCCGAAATCGGGATCCGATGGGCTCCAAGGATCAGGCTTCCCGTCGAGCGGACGGTTGTAACCTTGCTTGGTGTCCTTAGGCATTCCGGCGCGAATGTTTTTCGCGGTGTCGAATGTTTTTTCAGCGTTTGCCTTGATATGCCATTTGCCGGTGAAGAAGGTTTCATAACCTGCTCGCGACATCATCTGAGGCCAAAGACGACCTGCTTCGCGTTCCTTCTCCGTCGCATCGTAGATCGAATTCGCTCTCCATACGCTCCGGCCGCTAATCAACATGGTGCGACTTGCGACGCAAACGGCGCCGCTCCATGAACCCATGTTATAGGCATGAGTAAACGTCGTACCACGTTTCGCAAGACGATCTAGGTTCGGCGTGTCGATGTCCGTATGACCGAACTCGCGAATGGTTTCGAAGCATTGGTCATCGGCGAACAGAAACAGCACATTGGGCTTTTCCGCGGAGTACGCGAAGTTAACGATGCCGAATGCTGAGAACGTTAACAGGAGGAGAAGGCTGGATCGCATGGGAACGGTTCACCGCGTTTTGAGTTGATGATTGGATGAGAGGCCCACTGCTTGACTTGAGGGCCTGCTCTCTCCGGAGAGCGGAAGAGGTTACGGAAAATCAGTGGGGTTCACCAGACAGTAAGCTCGTGGCCTACTGCTTTACTTTTTTTTACCTTGACCTTCGCTTTTCCCTTTCCTTTTGGCTTTTGCTTTACCCTCGATCGGCTTCGCATCGGGGACAATGTTCGCGATCAAGCGTGGCACGTAGCTGTTGTAACGACCATCAGGCGACGGACCGTTCGGATTCAGCTTCGCAATCGATTCATGAAGCGGTTGTCCCAATTTGCCGAGGGCTTCCACCGCAGCAAGCGCCGGCATCGCGATCAGCACACCATTGGATTCTGGTGCGACGAGAGACGCGAGCGTACGAATCGCTTTATCTTTCGCTGCCTCATCACCATACAAACCAAGTGCCTGTGCCGCGACGATCTGAACTTCGCGAGAGTCATCCTCCAGAGCCGCTTGCAGCGCACGGCTGTTCGACGCAACGACATCTTCGCCTCGCATCAGCAAGCCGAGCGTTGCCCAGTAGCGGATGGCGCTGTCGGAATCTTTCATCAGTGCCACGAGTTCTTTCGAAGCCGCGGGATCAAGTCGCGATGCGAGATCCGCAACCGCAAGGATTCGTTCCAGCGGATACTTATTTTGCTCACGTGCCATGTCATAGGGCGTCGTTCCTTCGCTGCGCGAGTGCACTTCGCTTTCGGGTAAGAAACCGACATCACGCACTTCGACGATATGGTCATGCGACGCCTTGCGAAGCTTCTGAAGGATCTCTTGATGCGCGGAAGATTGAGCGAGATTAACGACTTCATCGCGATCGGTTTGGAGGTCGTACAATTCCTCCGCTGCTTTGGGGACTCGCCAAAAGATCGACTGAGCATCGGTCGTTTTTCCCGACTTGAAAAGGTCGTTCCAAACTCGCGTTGTCGGTGTGTCGAACTGATAAGCCACTCGTTGAGCCTGTGACACATGAGGAAAATAATTTCGCAAGTAAACGTAACGCCCATCGGTGACGCTTCGCACTAGGTCCATCCGCTCATCCATTCGTCCGCGTTCACCAAACAGGAATGGCTGAGGCTCAGATTGATGAGGTCCCGCGAACGCATGTCCCTGCATCCACGTTGGCGGTTCGATGCCGGCCAGACTAAGCACTGTGGGAGCAAGGTCGACGAAGCTGACCATGCGATCGGACATACCACCGGCCACGTATTCCTTCGGTGCGAGATGCTGCCATTTCGCGGGGAAGTAAACCACCATCGGAACGTGCAAGCCAGAATTCGATGGCCATCGCTTACCGCGCGGCATGCCGCTGCCGTGGTCGCCGTAATAGAAAACGATCGTGTCCTCGGCCATTCCCGCGTCGGCGAGTTCAACGAGTTGTTTGCCGGCGTCGGCATCCGCTTCGCTTACCTTGTCATAATACTGTGCCCAATCTTGGCGAACCTCGGGCGTGTCAGGATGGTACGAAGGAACTCGCACCTTGGCAGGATCGGTGATCTGCTTGTGAGGCCGTGTTCGGAGTTGGCTTTCGTGGCTTTTGGTGGAATTGAAAATCGCAAAAAACGGTTGACCATCTTGACGATTTTTCCAGTGAGCCTTGCCCGAAGACTCGTCCCACACCTTGCCCACTTCGCGGAGGTTGTAGTCAGTCTTGCTGTTGTTGGAACAGTAGTAACCCGCATCACGCAGGAACTGCGGGTACATCTTTGTTCCCGCTGGCATCGAGACCATCGATCGCATGTGGATACCGCCACAGCTGGATGGATAGTTTCCCGAAATCAACGCCGTCCGCGCCGGCGCACAAACGGGCGCTACCGACCACGCATGTTTGAACAACATGCCTTTGGCAGCGAGCGCATCGACGTTCGGAGTTCGCGCCAGTTCATCTCCGTAGCATCCCATGTCGGGCCCATGATCTTCGCTGGTCAGCCAAAGAATATTCGGCTTATCCGCGGCCAACAAAACAGCGGGAGACTCAGTGGCAAAGATCGCTAAGAGCGTGAAAAAGATCGATTTAATTTTCATGATTCGGACGCCTACTTGGATGGATTGTTAACGTTCTTTTTGCGAGCTTTGGGTGGCTGCTTATTTTTCTTCCAAAACTCACCTTCATCGTCGAGCGGGCCCGACATCGGTGGCGTTTCAAAAAAATTCCCGTTGTCGACCAAGCGAGGATCGCCGGTGCGGCTCAGTTCATCCAACAGTTGCTTTTCGAGCTTCGCCTTAATGGACGCATAAGGGGGATCATCCGCGACGTTCTTTGTTTCATGCGGATCTTTCTTGAGATCATAAAGTTCGTACATCGGACGCTTGCCATAAACCCATTCGTAGTGCGCCTTCCATTCCGGTGAATTTCGTTGACCCACCAACCATGCTTTTGTCGGGCCGGCGTCCTCATCGGGATGAGTCGCTCGCGTCGTTGCCGTAATCTGTTCCGCGGTCGGAGGATTGTCACTGTCGAGCCCGTAGGGATCACCAAGTGGATAGCGATCGGGGCGGAAGTTGATGATGAACAAATGCTCTGCGGTGTGAAGTGCGCGTTGCGGATAAGGGCTGTAGTCTGCGCGCGCGATTTCGACGTGGCGTTCTCGACCGGTCACAACCCAAGTTCGCATTTTATCGACAAGCCCTGATTCGGTTGACTTCAGGACGGGCCACAAGCTCCTTCCGGTCATCACGTCAGGAACTTCGAGACCAGCAGCTTCCAAATAGGTCGGTGCAAGGTCCATCAGATTCACGAAGTCGTCGACGACGCGGCCACCGTTAACACCGGGACCGCTGATCGCAAGCGAAACGCCGGTACCGAAGCCATAAAGATTGCACTTACCATGCGGGAATCCAGGGGCACCATGATCACCGCTGATCACGATCAATGTATTGTCGCGTTCGCCGGTCTTGTCCAATTCCGCAAGCAATACGCCGATGCCGTTATCCCAAGCCGCGACCTCACCGAAGTAATCCGCAAGGTCTTCTCTGACTTCGGGTACATCGGGGAGATAGGCGGGCATTTTGCCTTTCAAATCATCAGGCTCGATATTCCATAGGTTCTTGCCGCTGCCTTTTGTCCAGGTGCGGTGAACATTGGTGGGACCGAACCAATAACAAAACGGTTTCCCTGATTCGCGGGCACCAAGAAAGTCAGTGAAGTTGGTGCGGATCTCTGCGTAAAGTTCTTGTTTGGCATCGTCCATGGCTTTGCCGCTTTCCACCATCTTCGTAACGTTCTGGGAGAACTGATTGAATCGTCCTCCCGCGTTTTGATAGGCGTACTTCTGGCCACCGTAAGGCGCATCGGACGGAGTTCCTGGGCCCCAGACTTTATAGGTTTTTCCGATGTGATATCCCGCATCGTGAAGGATAAGCGGATAAGCGGGAATCGTTTCGTCCCACACCGCGCCGCGCAAGATCGAACCTCGTCCGGTGCGCCAAAAGTATTGACCGGAGAGCAATGAACTGCGGCACGGCGTGCATGACGGCGCGTTCACGTGGGCATTGCGAAACAAAACGCCGTCTTTGGAAATCTTGTCGAAATTGGGTGTGCGGACGACATCGTTGATGCCTCCCTTACCGTTGACCTCGGCGTAAACACTCGCGTAACGCCCCCAATCATCGGCAAAGAAAAACAGGATGTTTGGTGGCTTGGGTTCCGCGGCTTGCAGTCGCATGCTTGTGGTCACAAACAGTGAACAAAGCAACGCAAAGAGAAGGCGATGTTTCATCGTCAAGACTCTCAACTAGGGAAAGGGTGGGATGAGGTTGGTGGAGTACGGCGAGCACAACTTTAAATTTTAGTCTACGCGGAGAGGTTCATCTGGCTCCCTCCCGCGTTCAATCGTCGAATCAAATTGCTAATTCAATTGCGGAGCGGCCGGCACCACACTCGCTTGATGATCTTTCACGGCAGCTTGAATCTGTGCAATGACATCCGGGTGTCGATCCGCGACGTCGCGTTTCTCCGAGGGGTCGAGGGCAAGATTGAATAGGAGGGGCGACGTGTGAAGGTCTGGTTTAGGCTGGCCGTAACCGATTTGCGTTTGAAAATGTGCTTTCCACTCGCCAATTCTGCAGGCGAAAATTTCCGTGCCTCGATAGTAAAAAAACGAACGATCCGCCAAAGGTTTGCGATCAAAAAGTAACGGCGAGAGATCAAGACCGTCGAGTGAAACACCTTGGGGAGATGAAGCACCGGCCAGTTTGAGAGCCGTTGGATAAAGGTCCAAAACGGAAGCCATTTGCGTCGTCACACCGGGTTGAATTTTGCCTGGCATCCAGACGATTCCAGGAACACGCATGCCGCCTTCCCACGTGCTTCCTTTACCTTCGCGAAGCAGGCCTGCGCTGCCGCCCTGATTGCCCATCGTCAACCACGGGCCATTGTCGCTACTGAAGACCACCAAAGTGTTTCCGGCGAGCTTTAATTCGCGGAGCGTCGAAAGCAGTTCGCCAACGCTCCAGTCCAATTCTTCTACGGCATCGCCAAAGATGCCAGCGCGGCTTCTTCCCTTGAACTCAGGCGACGCAAACAAGGGAACATGCGGAAACGTGTGCGCGAAGTACAAAAAGAACGGAGACTCTTGATTCGCACGGATGAACTTCACCGCTTGCTCGGTATAACGCTTCGTCAGCGTCGTTTGATCCGCTGGCTGCTCGATGACTTTGCCGTTGTGAGTGAGCGCGACGTTCCAACCATCTTTCGGTGGCGTCGGAGAGCCGGAGGAACCTTTGGGAAGATCCGCACGCCCGTCCATATCGTTGGAATAGGGCAGGCCGAAAGTCGCATCAAAACCTTGGTCTTGTGGTCTTGAACCTTCGTGGATGCCGAGGTGCCATTTGCCGATGTGGGAGGTTGCATAGCCAGCGTCTTTTAACGACTCGGCCAAAGTCACTTCGGCCGGTGGCAAGCCGCCATTGGAATTCGGAAACAGAACGCGTCGCGGACCGGCCATGCCGCTTCTCAGCGGATATCGACCGGTAAGTAATGCAGCCCTGCTGGGCGTACAAACTTCTGCACCGGAGTAGAAGTCGGTGAACCGGAGCCCTTCGACTGCCATCTTGTCGAGGTTTGGCGTTCGAATGGTGGGTGAGCCATAGCACCCAAGGTCACCATAGCCGAGATCATCCGCGTAGATAACGATCACGTTCGGCGGCGCAGCAGACAACATGGTGCCTGAACCAAGCAAGAACATGGCAGCGAGAATGAATCGACTCAGCGGACGGGTCACTTCGTTATTCATTGTGTCACCGTTGCGCTGATGGCTTCGGCGATCGTCTTGGTGCCGATGGGCTGCTTGTCGTCGAACGGTCCGTCCGCGCTCGTGTTTGGCCAGGTCGCGGGATCCGCGAACTGCTCTTCGTCTTTATATTCTCTTTTTAATCGAGCGATCTCGGCCTTCAATTCCTTAAACTTCGCGGCCACTTCAGGCTGCTGTGCTTCGGCTTCCGAATACAGCAAATTGTGTTGCTCGGTCGGATCGTTCTCGATGTCAAACATCTCATACACATCTTGCTTCCAATAATGGATCAGCTTGTGCGTTTCGGTTCGGACGCCGAGGTGAGCGACTGTGTTGTGATGGCCTGGATCGTGGTAGTAGCGATAGTAAACCGACTTGCGCCAATCGTCTGGTGATTCGCCTCGCAGCAATGGCGCGACCGAGCGGCCTTGCATCGAATCTGGCACTGGCAATCCGGCGAGATCTAAGAAGGTGGGGGCGAGGTCAATGTTGGCGACTAATGCGTTGGGAACGTTGCCCGCTTTGATGCCGGGACCGCTGGCGAGCAGTGGAACCCGAAGTCCAGGCTCATACATAAATCGTTTGTCATATAAACCAAGGTCGCCGAGGTACCAACCATTGTCGGCGGAGTACATTACGACTGTATTTTTCGCGAGATCGTTTTGCTCCAGGTAATCGAGCACCTTGCCAACGCCATCGTCGACTCCCTGGACGCAAGCCAGATAGTCCTGCATGTATCGTTGGTACTTGTATTGAACGAGTTCCTTCCCGGTGAGCGTTTTTCCGTTAACGCCCAGTTCCATTGGCACCATGTTGAACCACTGCTGCAGTGCCGGACCTTTCAAATCCGCTGGCGGCACAAGTTTCAGATCGCGACGCGTGAGGTGACGAGCGACGGTTTGCTCGTTGATAGGCAGTGCAGTCGGTCGGGTTGCATAGTCGTCCCATAGCGTGTCGGGCTCAGGAATCGTCTGATCTTTGAAGCGAGCTTTGTTTCGTTCATCCGGATCCCAGAGTCGGTGCGGTGCCTTCTGATGGAGCATCAGAAAGAACGGTTTGTCTTCAGGACGTGTCTTCAGGAATTCAATGCCGAGGTCGGTGGTGATATCGGTGCAGTGGCCTTCGATCGTCAACTTGCGGCCTGGGACCAGGAATACGGGATTCCAGTACGAACCTTGGCCTGGCAAAACGATCCAGCGATCAAAGCCCATTGGATCGGAGCCAAGGTGCCACTTGCCGATCACTCCTGTGTGATATCCGCCAGCTTGAAGATGCTTCGCCACGGTGTCACGCGATTCGTCGAAGCGATTGAAAACGGGCACATCGTTGAGATGGGAATATTGCCCAGTGAGTAATGTCGCGCGACTGGGTGTGCAGATCGAGTTGGTGACGAACGAGTTTGCAAACCGAGTTCCGTTAATCGCGAGCCTGTCGATGTTTGGCGTCTGGTTTACTTTGGAACCGTAAGCAGAAATCGCATGCTGGGCGTGGTCATCCGAAAAAATGAAAAGAATGTTTGGTTTTACGACTTCAGCGGCGCGACCATTGGCACAAGTCGCGATCAACGTCATAGCGACAAGCAGGGATCGAATCAGAGGGATCGTCATGACTAGTTTTTGACTGAAGGAGGGTGGTGAGGTCTGAGCGCTGGCATTCGAGGCGTCGGTTGCCGTCTGCTTATCGAGATCCAAAAGCGAATGGATAACGCTTCAAGCGGGATGAACCTTCATTAGCGGATTGGGTATCTGCGGAGTGGCAGCTTAACCCGTCAGCGATGAGTTTGCACGAAGATGGCCGACCACAATTGCGATGCGATCAGCGAAAGAAACTCGCTCAAAAAGCCCGATTTGCCACGATGAAGGATGCGCCGACGTTGTTTGACATGTGGGCATAAAGCTTTGAATCAAAACAACTTATGAGCGAGCTGTGCAGTCTAAAAGGTGCTGGGCGCAGCGTATCTCGAGAGTAATCACGGCTGTCAACGAAAAAAGGCCCGCAAAACACCGAGAAATATTCATTTCCCAACGTTTAGCGGGCCTTTGCGAGTGGAGACGGACGGACTTGAACCGACGACATCTTGCTTGCAAAGCAAGCGCTCTCCCAACTGAGCTACGCCCCCGCATGATTCCGAAGTCTAAAAGAGTATAGGTCGAATTGGGAAGGCCAGGTTCCCAATTTTTTGACTCTTATTCCATTCAAACTTTGAAAATTTTCTTTCGAATTAAATCAGTGGGCGTGCCAGAACTCGAATCTGGGACCTCTACATTATCAGTGTAGCGCTCTAACCAACTGAGCTACACGCCCTAACAACTATCCGCCAGATGGTTTCGACTGGTTGTCCGGTCACCGAAGCGAGTGGAAAGTGTACGAACCGATCGCTTCCTGTCAAACCTAGGTCGACAAAGTTCTCCATTCGGCATTCCGGTGTTTACATTTGAACAGAGTTTTTGCAATTCTGTAAGTTCGCCGGATCCCGGTCCGAATCATTCCGAATGACAGTTCCTTGCGGAAGTTCCGCTTTTTCCTTCCAGAACCTCCGCCCGCGATGTCGCATCCTCGAAAGGACTCTCCACACCATGAAACCTACGTTTCGAAATCATCGACGCCGCAAAGCCGTCGTGGCCGCTGTAGCCGTTAGTCTGGCGTTTGTTCTCAATTCAAACGAATTGGTGGCCGCTCCTCCCTCCGCCGACGCTGCATTGGGGCTGAAGCCGGTTCAGGCGGATGTGCCTTACCAGAAGCTGACGGGCGAAGAGGCCGCTCGATGCAAGGTTGCCGACCTGAGGGACGGAACGGGAACGGGGTGGAGTGTTGAAACGGCTGACGGGCTGATGCTACGCCGGTTTATTGATACCGATGGTGATAAAAAAGTCGATTTGTGGTGCTATTACGATCAAGGCTTCGAGGTTTATCGTGACGTTGATGCCGACCACAACGGGAAGGCCGATCAATATCGCTGGTTAGGCACCGCGGGAACTCGCTGGGGCCTTGACGATAACGAAGACGGGAAAATTGACCGCTGGCGACAAATTTCCGCTGAGGAAGCGACCTCGGAAGTCATCGCGGCCATCGCCACCGGTGACGCCGTTCGTTTTTCACGGTTGCTGGCCACCAACGACGATCTGAAGTCGATTGGACTGGGCGAGGCCATGCAAAGCCGTTTGGTTAAGAAAATCGAAGCCGCTCCCGCCGCGTTCGAAGAACTTACGAAGAAGCAGGCCGCGTTAACACCCGCGGCACGATGGGTCCAGTTCGCTTCGTCGACACCAGGCATCGTCCCCCAAGGCACCGACAGCTCGACCAAAGACATCCGGGTCTACGAAAACGCGGTCGCCATGTTTGACGACGCGAAGCAGGGTGGCCAAGTTTTGGTTGGGACGATCATTCAAGCCGGTGACGCGTGGCGTTTGGTCGACGTTCCTCAGATCGTTGCTGAAAACCAGCCAATGGCTCATTATCCGGGCGTCTTCTTTTCAGCAAACGTCAACGCAGATGCCCTGGCAATGTCTCGCGGTTCGATGAACGCGGACGCTCAAGCATTGGTCGGTAGTCTCGAAGCGATCGACCGTGAATTGGCCGCAGCGAGCAAGCCGGATGCGAAGGCAGATTTGAACCGTCGTCGCGTTGATGTGGTCGAAAAATTGATTGCAACGTCGTCCGACGAAAACGAACGGGATACATGGATGCGGCAACTGGTCGATACGGTCAGCGTCGCGGTGCAAAACGGCAGTTACCCGACCGGTTTAGAGCGGTTGAAAAAATTCAGCAGCGAACTGGGCAGTACCGACAAGTCGTTGCAGTCGTACGTTGATTTCCAAATCATCAGCTCCGAGTATATGCGACGCCAAACACCCGATGCGGACTTCTCCAAGGTTCAAGAATGGTATTTAGAAGAGCTGACCAAGTTCGTCGATTCGTATCCAGAAAGCCCTGAAGCGGCTCAAGCACTTTTGCAGTTGGCTCTAAGCAAGGAATTCGAAGAGAAGGAAACGGCGGCACTGGAGTACTACGCGAAGGTCGCAAAATCTTTCGCGGGAACCGACTCGGGCGAGAAAGCGACCGGCGCCATGCGACGTTTGCAATCCGAAGGTCGCACGATCGAGTTCCGTGGACGAACAACCAAAGGCGAAGCTTTTGATTTGGCAAAGCTGAGCGGGCGTCCTGTGATTATTCATTACTGGGCAACCTGGTGTGAAGCGTGCAAGCAAGACATCAAGTTGCTGCGTCAGTTGCAAGCCAAATATCAGTACGCAGGTTTGACGATCGTCGGCGTCAATGTCGACGCGACTCGTGAAGACGCAACAGGATTCTTGAAAGACAATTCCGCGCCGTGGATTCATCTCTATGAAGACGGCGGTTTGGAATCGAGCGGACTGGCGAAACAGTTGGGCGTACAAACGTTGCCGATGATGTTGTTAATCGATTCAACAGGCAAAGTAGTTTCGAACAATATTTATGCAGCGAGTCTCGACGGAGAGCTTGGGAAAATCACGAAGGCTGCACCAGCGAAGAAATAGTTCGCAAGTATTTCGATTCGCAAAAAGAAGCATCGAAGAACCCGGTTCTTCGATGCCTTAGGATGGAATCTTGTTGGAGGCATTCTTTCAAATCAACTTGAATATTTCTTCAATGTCGCGATGCTGTCTGCGGCGAGCTTTTCGGCTCCGAGTGAATAGTCAAATACCTCGACGCTTATCCATCCCTTGTAACCGACGTCCTCAAGCGTCTTCATGATCGGCTCAAAATCAACGTCACCCATTCCTGGGCCTCGGCGATTGGGATCGTTGGCGTGGAAATGAATCATCCAATCCGCGTTCTTGCGAATGACATCGCAGATAGGTTCTGGTTCGGATGACATCGCCTTCACGTCCAGATGCAAAGCGATCTGATCGCTCGGAATCATTCCCTTCAAGGTTCTCGCTTCGTCGGCGGTATTGAGAAAATTCCCCTCCACAGGTCCGAGCGGTTCCAGCGCGATTCGGACATCGTGTTTGGCAAGCGTCGAATCGAGTGAATTGAGAACTTCGGCGGCATTTTTATGGGCGTCTTCGAGGCTGAGGTCCGCGCCACGATTGCGCTGCAATGGACTTCCTAAAACCATCACTTCGCCACCCAGATCGCTGCAAAGTCGAATCAATTCTTCGAAATAAGCGGCGGTTGCTTTGCGTGTATCGATGTCATGTGTGGTGAGATGAAAATCGGTGGTTTTGGCGAGCAACCAGTGCAGGCCGATGATTTTCAATCCGAACGATTCAACGGTTTTTCGGTATTGTTCTCGCTGCGAGTGCGTAATCAAACGAGCATCCGTGTTCAGCATAAACGGCGATACTTCCCAGCCTGTGTAACCAAGCTCGGCTGATGTCTGAAGTGCTTTTTCAAGTGGCCAGTCACCAAACGTTTCGTTGCAGATCGCGAAGCGGTTCATAGGTAGGTTCGACATGTCGTTAGAGTCTGGATTGTCTGGGAAAGTCGACCCGTGATGCGAGTCGGAGAGGAAGTAGGCAGGCATGAATCATTGGGCATTATCAGCCGGACGCTAGCAAAAGCATCTTGCTTAGTTTTACTCGGCTTTGGCTCGCTTCAGAAGCAGGTAGAGTGTCAGCGTGTTCCGAGCCACAACCATCAGGCCGGTCTCTGCGGTTGCTCGCGATCATCCGCGTCCGCGCCGTTCTCTGCCCCACGGTGCTTTTTGCTATCGCCGTAGCGTCGCTCAATCCTCATCTTGCGACTCCGACCGCTCTTGACTCCAGCTTCACTGGCCATCTTCTGTTTCTGTTCGTCCATCACCGATTGCTTCTCCAAGCGCCAAACCGTCCGGCGATTGGAGCCAGACGCCAGACATCGACTGGCGAGTTCACAACCTTTGCAATGCGTTGCTTCCTGTTCTAAACGAAGCTCCGCAACATATCGATCATCGGGATCAAGGTGCCTGTGTCGTTCTTCTTGCGAAACATGCCACACGACAAAACCACAACACTTCCATAATCGCACATGTACTGAACGTTTTACAGCGGCCTGGTTACTCTGAATTTGTCGTTGCCGATCAAGGCGTCGACGTCGGCAGGGCTGATCTTGATCTCATCCTCATTACGGCGAAGACTGCTTGGCAAACCGCG
>Ga0105050_10006116_pt1 | contig 15119 bp, 16 predicted proteins | sample FRY01_FD_78088 | JGI IMG/M metagenome (GOLD analysis project Ga0105050, IMG submission 78088) | Freshwater microbial communities from Lake Fryxell liftoff mats and glacier meltwater in Antarctica - FRY-01 | ecosystem: Environmental > Aquatic > Freshwater > Ice > Glacier meltwater ... | reverse complement strand
CATTCCGGTCGGGCTACGCCCTCCCTGCATGACACGCCATATCGGAATATTGAGGAAACAACCGGCAGACGATCCACTTATCTTTTGCCAATCACTGTGCAGACAAACCGAACCACCTCTCAGACCCGCTTCATCAATCACCACCATCGCATCGGGTATGGTGGTCAGGATTGATTTCAATATGGAATTGGCCTGATCCAGTTTGCTTTCGGCTTTTCTCAGCGCCGTTAGATCCTGAAAGGATATCATGACGGCGTCGATTTCACCTTCGAGATTGGCCAGTGGCGCCAGATTGCATTCTGCCAGCATCGAACGCCCATCCGGGAATTCCAGTTGCACCTCGAACGGCTCGATATGCCTGCCGGGTTGGGCATCAAATGCGCGAACCACGGTTTCCTGAAACTGGGGCCGATGGGATTGGGCCACGCAGGTTCCCGGCGCGCCGTGCGGCAACTCGGCGATGCTGGCTACACCGAGGATATTCAAACCAGCAACACTGCAATTGATAGCGCGCAGATTGCGATCGACGATCATGACACAATTCGGGAGGCCGGCCAGAATGGACTCCGGATTGGGTAGCCGACCATTGTGATAGGCGATCGTTTCACGCACTTGTTAAACCTATCCTTCGGCTGTCCGATCGCCACTAGCGAAAATGTTGATCCTACACAGGATTCGGACTTTGCCATAAGGAAATATAATCTATCTTTGAAGGGGTTCTTGTCCATTCAGTGTGAAACAACAAGCGGTATGGGGCAGTCCTTGAACAGGTTGCGCGTTACGCCGCCAAACAGAAACTCTCTCGCCCTGCTGTGGCCATAGGCACCCATGACGATATATTCGGCATTCACATTGTTCGCTTCCGCCAGCAGCACCGCATCAACCCGATCTTTTCCTGCCGGTGGGCTGTGAATGACGGATTTGATGCCATGATAGGCCAGATATTCCGAAGCGGCGAGTTGCGGCAGATCGTGATCCTTGTCCTCTTCCACCGTCAAAATATGCACATCGCTGGCCATTTTCAGCAGCGGCACGGCGGCGCGCAGGGCATTGCCCGCCTCGAAGCTGCCGTTCCAGGCAACCAACGCAGCGCCACAGGCGTCAAATTTCTTCACATTGTCCGGCTGGACCACGACCGGAGCCGTCGCATTGAACAGCACGTCACCCAATATTCCGAGCGGCAGTGCATTATCCTCATCGCCACCGGCAGAACTCAAAACAATGATGTCAACCAGAGCAGAATGTTTGGACAGACCGCGCGATGGATCCACATTTTCTTCGTGATAATCCCATGAAACATCTTCGCCAGCCAGCCGTTTTTCGATCTCGGCGCGCAGCTTTTCATCCTGTTCCCGTGACAATTTGCTGATATCATACATCACCGAAATGCCAGTGACGCCATCGAACGCCATTTGCGGATTATAGGGATTTGCGCGCAGGCAATGGAGATGCCCACCCAGCGAACGGGTCAAATCAAGCGCCGCTTGGAACCGGGCCTCAAGGCCCGCATCATCGGCAATATATAGCAGCACGGATTTCATAAACTGTCTCCTGTGATCATCTCTCCCATTCGAGAATGGTCGTTGCTGGCAGGATTAGCTGGCCATGCCCTTGCTCTATATACGGGTTTATACGGATAGGCAGAGCGCCGCGATCAATCCCCGGCAGCACCATGGGCAGCGATTTTCTCGAGCCAGCGCAAACGGTGCCTTTCGCTGCTGTCCACATTGCCGATCAAGGAGGTGGCAACCGGAGCAATGCCGGTCAGCTTCAAAATGTTTCGCTCGAAACTGCGAACGCTGTGGGAAGCAAAATAGGCGCGATAGAAAAGCGCCGGCATGCCCATGCTGACAATGAGGCGGGCCGAGCGACCGCGCAGCAGTTTTTTCGGCAGTTGACTGCTACCCTCCTCGCCATAATCGAGGGCGAAATTGGGGCGGAAAGCCTGCTCGATAAACGCCTTGAGCATCGCAGGCATATCACCCATCCAGAGCGGATAATAGAAAACGATATGCTCTGCCCATTTTATCGCATCCTGCCCGGGGCGGACGGCGGCGGGCACATCCTCTTCGAGCCATTGCTTGCGGCTTTCGAGAATCGGGATATTCTGGCCAGCCAGACGGATAACCCGCACATCATGCCCCGCAGCGCGGGCAGCATCGGCATAAGCGCTAACAATGGCATGACCAAAACGGCTTGGGCTTGGATCGGGATGGCCATCAATCACCGCAATGCGTTTCATGGCACCGCTACTTCCCTGTTGCCGGCGATCGGCGTTTGCCACTGAAACGCCGTGATCAATTCCATGATCGCCTCTTGCGCAGCGGTATCGATTTCCAGCGGATAGGAAGCCATGACACGTGCATCCCAATAACCATAATCCAGCGCCGTCACGCTGAAATGCCAGGGCACACCGTCCTTGTCCCCATCAAAAATACCTTGATAGGCGGCAATGTCGGGGCGTCCCGAGACGAAATAATCACCTTCCGAAACGACCGCAGCGCTTGAATAGTGCGAGAGCATGTCGGGCTTTATGATCTTGTAATGATCTTCGGCATTCAACTCTGCCAGATGGATAATCGCGATCTTGATTTCGATTTCATGATCCTGATAATCGCGCAAATAGCCAACCTCGAAATTATTGCCGCTAAAATCGGTTGTCATTTCGCATTGGCGGCGAAACCCCGCGATGGTTGCGGGAAAGATGAAACCGCTATCCTTGTGAATGATTGCGCCCGGTTCTTTATAAGGCGCGAACGGATCAAACAGCGGTGCCGATCCGATCACGCATTCCGCTGCGGCAGGACTGGTGGTCAGAGTCAGGGCCAACGCTGCCGCCGATGCATATCCGATCCGTTTCATTTTCGTCAGCATATGACTTCCCCATAAGGCCGAAATTTGTACCTATTCGTGACAGCTGATGACGCGAAACGGCAACTCGCTGCCATCCGCTTCTGTTATCGTCAGATATTCTCCGACTTTCAGCGGATGATCCTTGAGCCGAAAAATGACTTCATCATCATCTTCGCCGACCTTGTAGGAAAAGGCCCATCCCTTGGACGAGGCAATCACAACCCCGCTCTGATCAGCTTCCTTTGGCCAGAACCGGCGCACAACAGGCCGCTTTTCAGCTTGTTTCAGCGCCTCCGGTTCAATGAAGCCTTCGTCGTTCAACGGAACGCGAAAGACATAGGCATGGGCTGACGAGCCATTGGGATAGTCAGCGGTTCGGGCCAGTTCAAGGCGGATTGTTTTCCAGGTCATGCATTGTGTCTGAACGAGAGCAATGGTCCGCGCGATACGCAATATTGCGTAGATCGTGCATTTAATAGGTCCTGACCCTAGCCTCGTCCCCTAGATCCCACGTCCGCACCCAAAGCAACAGACCACCTTTTTTCAACTGATCGGCAATATAGTCGGCATGATGTTTCTTCATAAAACGCGCCAGGGCGGAAACTGAAACGAATCGTCGGCGTGCCAATATGCGATTTCCGGCACCTCTTTCCTACAGATAACCAAATAGGTTATATTTATGCCTTTCCAGAAAGAAAGGTGATTCTCCCATGCCCAATATTCACAATATCGACACACTGATCGACAAGGTCATCAGCCTGGAAGGCGATTTTTCCGATCATCCGGCGGACCGGGGAGGCCCCACCCGTTGGGGTGTTACCGAGGCTGTGGCTCGGGCGCATGGCTATGCTGGCGAAATGCGGCATTTCCCGCGCGCGCAGGCGGCGGCAATCTACAAACGCCAATATTGGCATCGCCCCGGTTTTGACCAGATCGCACGGCACGCACCGCATATCGCGGCCGAATTATTTGATAGCGGGATCAATATGGGAACCCGAATCGCGAGCGGTTTTCTTCAGCGCGCGCTGAATGCGCTGAATCGTAATGGCCGCGACTTTCAAGATATTGCGGTCGATCGAGTGATCGGCGGCAAGACGCTGTCCGCGCTAGAGGCTTTTCTCGGCAAACGGGGGCCCGAGGGTGAAACCGTATTACTGAAAGCAATCGAGGCCCTCCAGGGTGCCCGCTATATCAAGCTCGCGGAAACCCGTCCGGCCAACGAGGCCTTTCTATATGGCTGGCTGGCCAATCGGATCGGCTGAATCCCGCCAAAAACAGTTTTGCTCATAACAGTGTAAAGTTTGTCAAGAATGGCGGCGTTCTTCAGACTCTTTCTTAACTTCTCTCTGCCCTGCAAAACCCGTCATTGGCCCGAACTTTGACGAACTTTGAAATCTGACACATCGAAAGGAAACCTGCAAAATGTCCATAATCTCTACACTTATCGGCCCCGTTTCAAACATCATAGACAAAATCATTCCGGACAAAGAAGCGCGTGACCGGGCCAAGCTGGAACTTCTCAAACTGGAAGGCAGTCAGGAGCTGGAAGAAGTGCGCGTGCAAATGTCGGCCATATTGGCTGAGGCGCAATCAGCCGACCCGTGGACCAGCCGGGCGCGTCCCAGCTTTCTCTATGTGATGTATCTTCTGCTGCTCTGGTCTATCCCGATGGGGCTGATCGCTGCGTTCCGTCCCGATGCCGCGCGCGACATTGCCGCTGGCATGAACGCATATCTCACCGGCATCCCCGAGCCACTCTATGCGCTCTTCGGCACGGGATATCTGGGCTATACCGTAGCGCGGCAGTGGGGAAAGATTCGCGGTGTGGAGAGATAGCAACCCAAAAGCCCGGCATTTGGGAAGGCTATTCGCCTCTCGCAGCGATAATATTTGGTCCATTATCGACAGATTTCTGCGAGATTAATGCAATATTTACGAAATGGGCTTGCCTTGCTCACCCGTTTGCGAATAAAGGGGCAAGTCTAGTTCATCCAAAGGGGATATTTTAATGAATACCGAAACCAACTTCCGCAAAATGCTCGCTGTAGCCGGCGGCCTTGCACTTGCTGTTCCTGCTCTTTCCGCATGTGCAGAAAAAGCTGAAGATGCAGCAGTTGTTGCTGATTGTGCAGCTGAAGAAGCTACATGTGCTGCTGATTGTGCTGCTTGTGCAGCTGATTGTGCTGCTTGTGCAGCTGGTTGTGCAGCCGATGCAGCAACATGTGCTGCTGGTGATGCGACTTGTGCAGCTGCTGACGCAGTTACCGAGTAAGCTCAGCTTATTCAGCATTGAAAAATGCATTAGAAAGGCTATTTGAGCTTACCAGCCAGATAGCTAGAGAGGGCGTCTCGCTAGTACCCAGAGTGGTACCGGCAGACGCCCCTTTCGTTCAATATCAGCATTACCCCAAAGGGGATTGCATCGCACCTGGCAACAAGTCGCGCTGGTTTTACCATGCGCACAAGCCGGAAGAGCGCGAAGAAGGCGAACATGGCCATTTCCACATGTTCCTGCCGCTTGACATGTTTGATGATGTCGAACCCTATTACCAACCGCCCGCCAAACTACCCAATGGCAAGAAGACGCAAGGCGTCGTCCATTTTGGCGCGTTGAGCTTCGGTCTAGATGGCATGCCGATCAGCTGGTTCACCACCAACTATTGGGTCACCTACGAATATATGATGCCGGCAGAAGCCATCGCTTCAAAGCTGCGCAACTATGACATGACCGGTGCGCCGGGCGATCCGCTGGTCAACGGCTGGCTTACCGCAGCTGTCCAGCAATTTCACGATCCGATCATCGAGATGGTCCGCCGGCGCGATAGCTTGCTGATGGAGAAAAAACAGGAACTGGGATCCGCCGTCTTCGAGAACAAGAAAGTCGAGATTCTTTCCCGCCAGCCCTTTGACCTCTAGGGCCTTGGCCTAGTGATCATATCCCGGATTGGTGCGCTGCAACTTCCGCATCAGGCCCGGCCAGATCAGATTATCGCCAAATCCTTTCTGAAACGCGGCAGAAGCCTGCTGGTGCACGCGATGCGCCATTTCGGCGCTCTCTTCATGGAGATGCTCTTCCCCGCCCACCGATTGCGCCAATATCTGTGTCTTGCAGGCATTTTCGAGGATATACATGCGCAGAAAGGCAATCGCACAATTCTCACCGACGGTTAAAGTACCGTGGTTGCGCAGGATCAACAGGTTCTTCTCACCGAGATCATGGATCAACCGGTCCCGCTCGTCCAGATCGAGCGCTATGCCTTCATAATCATGATAGGCGAGGTCATCATTGATCTGCAGCGAAAATTGGGTGTAGCGCCTGAGCCCTGCCTTCTGGACAGATACGGCGATGCCATAAGGCGTATGGACATGAATGACGCATCCCGCATCCTCGCGAGCGCTGTGCACAGCGCTATGGATCGTGAAACCGGCGGGATTGGTGAAATAGGGCGTGTCCTGCTTGATATTACCGTTGAGGTCGATCTTCACCAATGCGGATGCGGTCATTTCGTCGAACAGCACGCCATAGGGATTGATCAGGAACCGCTCCTCACCGTCTTCATCGGGCAAGCGGGCAGAAATATGGGTGAATACCAAATCGGTCCAGGCATGCATGGCACAAAGCCGGTACGTCGCCGCCAGATCACAGCGCAACTGCCATTCTACATCGGACACGACACCTTGCAGACTTGCTATATCATGCGGGTCGGGGATCGAAAATCCGGGGCCAACGCCCATTGCGGATTCATGGGTTTGGATTGCTGTCGCCATGATCAGTTCCTTTGCTTGAAAATGCGCCGTCAATGCAAATTGGCATGCATTGCTCCCTTTCGCAACTAAACTATCTTTTGCGCTCCGGAGTCAAGCATCTCGGCGATAGCTTCGTCAATCAACGAGAGCACCAACCACGAACTGACAACGACGATCAGGTAGCCGCGCTGCCTGTGCACATGGATCCCATTTGGCCGGTCGCTGATATTGCTGCCAATGGGATCAACTCACCAAGTCGTATTGCCTGTCAGAATCTTCGTCAATTTCATTGCGTCCCGCTGTTTTAGCATCGAGAAGAATAATGTCCGCCTGCTTGAGCCAGTCATCACAAATTCCCATTCCCTCCGATATCTCGCAATAGCCCACATCGAAAAATATCTTCGTATTGGTTTGCTCCATTTCTCTTTGCATTTCTTCCGTCGCACGCAATGCTTTGGCTTCGGTGGTGGATGTGAGGAGCACGGCAAATTGCGTTCCTCCCAGGCGACCGATGCAATCCGTCCGCCGAAGGCGGCTGACCAGAGGCTGGATGATTGACCTCAACAGCGCGTTACCGGAGGGGCGACCGAAACGGTGGCGGACCATTTTATACAAATCCACATCAAAAACCACGAGCGTGCTTTTTATCCCTTGCCGGTCAAATAAGGCGATTGCCTTCTGCACTTCGACAGAAAACCCGCTCCGCGACAAAGCACCGGTCAGCCGGTCCTTTTTTACTTGTTGGCGAAATTCGAGTTCATGTATAACCAGTTCCGCCAGCTGTTCCATGCGGCCGACTTTTTCTTTGCTATACTGTCTCGGGATAATATCCGCCGCACATAGCGCTCCAATATTATGTCCATCAGGCGTGGTAAGTGGCACACCAATATAGCTCCGGTAAAAGGGGCTGCTGATGACAACAGGGTTCTCCCGGAAACGCGCGTCTTGCAAGGCATCTTCGACTATCATCGGCGCATTTTGACTGATCGTATAGTTACAAAAGGAGAGATCTCGCGGCACCTCCGATGTGGACAGGCCAATTTTCGATTTAAACCATAGCCGCTGACCATCCATGAATGAAATCTCGACACTGGGGACGTCGAGAATCAATTGTAACGCCTTGGTGATATGGTCAAAACTATCTTCCTCAGCAGTGTCCAGAACATCATATCGCTCCAATGCAAATTGCCGCGCAGCCTCAGCCTCGAACTGCAAGCGCTTTTGATTCCGGATTTTTCTACCTGATTTCGACAACATAAAATGAGAGACGGTCAATCCCGCAAGAACCTAAGAATTTTCCTTGAATATTGACCGGAATGGCAAGCGACTTACTCTAAAGAAAGCTGCTTTGGCGAGACCGCTAAATGCTCGCGGGCGATATAGTTGGACCAACAGCCCGCAATTTCGAACACGACATCATGCTGCTAACAGGCTCTCATTAGTCATAGCGGTTCCATCAACACCCCCTGCCCGCTTGGTCAGCCGATACTTTGGCCGATGATTTCACAGGGAAAGCGCGCTGAAACTCGATTAATGATACCCTAGGCACAGTCAGAAATCGGGCAACCGCAGGCCCTGCGCCATTTATCAGACGGTCAAACTGCCCTGAGAAAGTGCGGTACGCAGCAGCTTCGAACTACCTTGTTGGATACCTCCTTCACCGATTTCCAAATGAGTGGTTTGCTGAAGATGGTATAATAGAGCGCGTTCGCTTAACGATCATAGGTCGAGATGGAAAGTTCCGAGACATCGAAACAGGATTCGTGAACCGGCGAATGCTTGGCGCTCATCTGATATAAAAACCCTCATTATCGACAATGCGGGGAATTTCACGACGAGCAAATGATTGGCTCGATCAGCCCCGTTCAAACGCAATTTAGGATTGGCATTGCCAAATTTCTTGAAGCCGAACGCTATGTTCAAAATCGAAAATTACTATCCAATATCGCCTCGCCTGAGTGTTTAGGGCTGTCGGCTATCTTGGAATTAACTTCCAGCAAGTTTCAAATTCAAACATCGTTCACACAGAGCAACTGCGTCATTGGTCAACTTCACGCAACCAATGTTCAGATTTTTGTGCGATCGGCATCGTTCGACATAACCTTCTACTTCCAGAATTGCCGCCAATCTGGTTATAATCGGAAGCGGTTTACGCAGGCCATTCTCCAGATCCGATAAGGCAACACATCGATTCTCAGCCGTTGCGATATAGGCTTCAAGCACAAGCTCCCAGGCCGGATCGCCGAAAATTTGGGAATTCGAGCAGTATAGATTCCGGTGCCGCTGCGTCCGAAGCTCGTTTCTTGCAAGTTCGGCATAATCTGCTTCCACCTCAAGAGTCATATTATTTTCAGCTTTCGAAAACTGGTCCAACGATCGCTCGTGATGATAATATGATCATGCAAACATATGTCCAATTCCAGACACAATGCTTTGATGGACCTTGTGAATTCTATATCAGAGTTGCTTGGTGTCACACTCCCGCCAGGATGATTGTGAGCTAGAATGATTCCGCTCGCGTCGAGTTCTAGTGCACGTTTCAAGATATTCCGGGGCTTAACATACATTCGCTGCGGAGAGCCTTCGCCAAACTCCTGATCGCTCAGCAGATGATGCGAACTATCCAAAAATAATATGCGCATTATCTCTGTGGTGCGGGATCCCATGCGGGCCTGCAGATATTGCACAAGCCGCTGATCGGTGGCCGATATGAGCTTGCGAGGCAGTTCATTTCTCAGTTTTGCGATCATGAATTTTTCGGTTGCCTTGAGCAACTTCACGACCGCTTTATCGCTACCTAGAACTCGGTTCAATGCCGCTTCGGACTCGCCGAGCATACGTCCAATTGAACCGAATTCTTCCAGCAGCTCGCAGGAGAGTCTTGCAGCTTGGTCCGGTTCGATAATTTCTATGAGTTGCGCCAGGACCTGTCGGTCCCGATGATTTTCAGTCTCTTCTGGTGGCAAAGCGTGCCGATCAGCAGCAGAACCAATAGCGGATAGGAAGAAGCTATTTGCATGATCATATAAGCTTTTGGGTGAATCGTCATGTCGAGCAGCCGTGCGGCGTGGGCCACCAGCGCGATTGTCTGAAGCGAAACTACCCATAGCGGCCAAAATCGATTTGCGCGAAGTGCAATCGCGAAAAAGCCGATCCATGCTGCCAGATCGATGACCAAATGCCCAGGATCCAGCTTGGCATATTCAAGCGGCGTAGCGATATGAACGACTGGATCCAATGCCAACATGCCAATGACGACACACGCGACCCAACGTTCCGGCCCTCCTCCCCGATACAACGCATAAATGCAGATTGCACCGAGGAAGAGTAAATAAACCAGAGTTCGCATTCTTTAGATGGACCATTCCCAGGCATTCCAGTCAACCTTTGATCGTCTACGCGGCAACAGAATGCAAATTACCTGAGCCGACTGCAGCTTGAGCAGGCGGGCATGTTTCATGCACATCCAGGCCTGCGAATTCCTGACCGATTTTCTGCAAATCACCATGTGCCCGCAAAACATCACTGCTGGCTTCAACGAGCGCCATCTGTGCTTTTGCCAATCTGCGAACGGCAATCTGCCCTGTTGCCGCTGGAACGCCGGTATCCATGCGCGCTTGCACCAAAGTAGCCATCAAGTTCGACACCGAGACCAACGCCAGATCGATGGAGGCCTCAGTATGGGGGACATCTTGCTTGATTTGATCGGAGGCAATTCTGATTTGATAAGACATAGTTTCTCCTTTCCGCAAATCGCGGATTTTTGCTGTTTCAAAAAATGAGAGCCCAGTGGCTAGTTAGGCTGCCAACAGACTGGAAAGAGACTGAGACACTGACAAACCGATCAACACAATTGCCAAAATTCCGATAGTCAAAACGACTATAATGGCAATTCTCTGAACTGTTCCCCAACTACCTTCGGGCTCCTTCAGGATTTGCGGCCAAACATTCAAATCATGCGCGCTATCAAAGCCATACGGAATTGATACTTCTTCGAGCATGATTGAACCTGATCGCTCGTCCTGACGTCCTTCTGGACCGAAACTGGCGTCGAAGGGAACACCTACCGGATCGTATAGTATCCGATCATAGGTACCGGAGGCCCTCGCGTATATTAACGCGGCCTCATCTCGGGTAGACGCCCCCAGCACCCGTCGGGCGCTGACCAGGCGTTGATCTACTGCCGGTTTGGAAATCTCCAGAATTCGTGCGATTTCCTTGGAGGATTTTCGGAGCACTACCAGATGCAAGCATTCTCGTTGCTTTGCAGTTAAATTTGCCACCCGCGATGACTCTGGTTCGATATCGTCCAACGTTAAGTCCCATAAATTCCGCTCCTTCTTACCGGCTCGAATGATGGAACGCAACTGACTCAGCTGGCGCGAGAATAGCCAGAGTGCCATTTAAAATTGGAATATCTTGGCAACAGAAATCCAATCCGCCGGACTGATATCCTGTTCGATATCGCGTGAGCTAGTTATGATAAATTCCAACAAGGCAGGCTCTTGAAGGTCAATGAGTTGAATCTGTTGAGGTATTTTTCGCATGCCTGTCAATCCCAAGTTCCCTCGTCACACTGCTGCCTTGCACGGTTTAGCCGATGATTGATCGGCAAGCCTCGCAACCACTCCCCGAATCGAAGGCAAAACAAAATTTAGACTTTTTGCTCTGTGCGCAGGTTAAACATTCTCGGAGCCTGCAATCCAATTGAACAGTCTATCATGTGGCAGAACTGCAAATGTGGATTCGACCAGTCAGCTCAACAAACGATAGCGGGTGGTAACTGGGCAGCACTCCGGTCATCTGAAGGCTTCCGAACATCCCAAACTGAGAGAAGTTGGACGATCCGAACAAGAGCTTTGTTATTAGGCCGCCCAATCAAGCACTGCCTTCCGCAAATCTTCAATCGCCAAGGGTTTTGCAAGATGGGCTTGCATTCCCGCATCCATGCAACGCTCAACATCTTGTTCAAACGCATTCGCGGTTAGTGCTATGATAGGAAGCATCTTTGCGTCGATGCCTTGTTCTCGCACCATCCGGGTGGCCTTAATGCCATCCACATAAGGCATCTGCAAATCCATCAATGCCAGGTCATATTGATTTTCTGCAAACTCAGCCTTTCTGATCATTGCAACCGCCTCGGCACCATCAATCGCCAGTTCATAATCATAGCCAAGTCTGTTTAGCATTTCTCCAATCAACACCTGATTTATATCCTGATCTTCCGCTACCAAGATTCGCATTGCGCCAACCCTATTTTTATGTCGGGCTTCCGATTGAGCCGGAAACTTAATGAGCTTTTCGGACGTGTCCCGCTCCAACCTGCTTACGGGTATTTTTACAGTGAATTTTGAGCCGCGACCAACATGACTATCCAATCGGATCGAGCCACCCATAAGCTCAATCAGCTGCTTGCAGATCGTCAAACCCAATCCGCTGCCACCATGTTTTCTTGCGGTTGAATCATCCTCTTGCATGAACGGTTCAAAAATTGCGTGTTGCCGATCGGGTGAAATACCGGCTCCGGTATCAGCGACCGATATAGCCAACTCCGAAGGACAACTATCAGCTCCCCCGGATTGACCCATTGCGGTAAATTTCGCCGATATTGTAATATATCCGGTTTCCGTAAATTTGATCGCATTCGCCAATAGATTCATCACGATCTGCCGCAGCCGGAACCCATCTACCTGAACCCATTGTGGCAGATCTTTGTCCACCTCAACCATGATTGTCAGATTCTTTTCTTCTGCATTCGGGGAGAAAATCTTCACGCAGCTATTCAGCAAATGACGCACATCGAATGGTTCGGGCGCGATCGTCATCGACCCGGAATCAACTTTGGAAATATCCAAAATATCGTTGAGGAGAGTCATCATCGCTGAACCGGAATCCGATATCAGGCGGACATATTTCTTCTGTGTGTCGTTCAGCGTGCCATCGTCCAACAATTGGGTAAAGCCAATAACGCCATTCATCGGAGTGCGGATTTCGTGGCTCATATTGGCAAGGAATTTAGACTTGGCGCCCGTCGCGGCCTCGGCGACTTCCAATGCACTGACGATCTCCCTTTCTTTGTCGACCAGTATTTGGGTTTTGTTTTTGACCTCTTGTTTCACATAAGCTTCACGGCGAGCGGAGAACATCACGAGAGTCGCGAAAGCCAGAACCAGAGCCAGGCCGCCAATCAGCACGAACCTGGGTTCCTGGGTTCCAACGATGCTCTCGAATTCCGGTGTGCTGTACCACGAAACAGTCCATTGTTGCCCCATGATCGGCAAGACCTTTGTTACAGAATATTGGGCTGACCGGGGTTTCTCGGATCCGGGTTCATTTTCGAAAATCAATTCGGATTCACTTGTGGAATTTCCGTTGTGAACTGAGATAACAAACTTCGTACCTTGGCTTGCAGTCAGGCCCTGCATAAAACGGGATGCGATAAATGGTGCATATATCCAACCCCGAAATGCGGCCCGGCGTTGGGACACAGAGTCCAGGGCATGTCCTAGCTTATAAATTGGCCGAAGCAGCAGAAATCCTGCACTTTTCTTCTGATCCTGTGTCAGGAATATCCGCTTTGTTATTGTTGCTTTTCCGGTATCTCGTGCCAGATGCGCCGCCGCGCGACGGTTAGCTTCAAAGCCAATATCACGCCCCACGGCTCCTTTGTTCAATGACATCGGCTCTATAAAGACGATCGGCAAAATTTCCGACCATTGGGTTCGCGGATGCACTGCGAAACCGGTGACGCCAGCGGACGCAAGAGTTTCCAAATATTCGCTTTCCCCAGATCGCAATATTTGCTCAATATACCCCGGCATTCATGAGCGATTGATCTCCCCGGCGCTGTATGAGCGGGTACAGGATATTAAATCCGGCAAGGCTGGGCCGAAGGTCACCAAGCACAACCACCTCTACCAAGGACTGTTTCGTTGCGGACTGAGCAAGCGAATCAGAGCGCCAAAGCAGCGCAGCTGGGGACGATCATCGAACTGACAAAAAACCTTAAACGAAGCCACGAAATGGCAAATCGTGCGGAAAAACGCAGAATCGTCGAATCCACCTCATCGAACCGGGTCGTGATTGGAAAAAAGATATATTTAGAGCCACAAAAATGGCTGTTGGAGGTGCGAAATATCGCCTCTACCCCCTCTGGTGACCCACTTCGGAGCAAAGACCGAACATCGGAGTCAATTATCGCGGGGTATCGAAAAGCTAACGAAGAATTGAAAGTGCTGGAGGGTCACGATGAAACCATTTTGGCAGCAATTAAGGTTCGTAAGATCGTCTAAAATTCTAGGATCGGCTTGCTTTAATAACGTCTGTCACACTTTTCATAACTGTCTGAAAAACATGTTCATTAATCGCGTCTTCGTTTGTAGAGTCGATATTGTTCATTTGCCCGAACAGTTTTTCGCTGAGTGACTTCTTAAGCTCTTTTTGCTCTTCAGACGAAAGTGAGGCGATGAACGGGTCGATCGCTTTGACCTCCAACGCGAGCCATCTGGTCTTTTGTTCATTCCGGCGATGCAAATTTGATTGTTTAGAAGAGTAAACAGCACCAAACAGTAGAACACCAGCAACTGACAGCGCTTTTAACGCCTGGCCCCAATATGCAAGCCCACCCGTAGTTACAGCAGGTGCTTTAATGTACGCAAAGATTGTCCAGGCTGCCGTTGCCACAATAAATATGATTGATGCCCAACGCCAAAAGTTGGCCTGGGATTTTTCGCTGTCAGCATTTTGGAGATAACCCGCTGCAACGCTGTCACCAGCAACAATTCCATGGAGATCAAGTATGTCTTTATGCTTGGCGCGCGATTCTTCAATCAGCCGATCAATTTCTGTAGCGAAGCTCTGATTTTTGGTCTTGAGTGATGTTTCTCCCTCCTCGATAAGTTGATCAGCTCGCTCTTTAAATTCTTTAGTTGTCTCTTTTTTCCACTCCTCAAATACTTTCAGACGCGCATCTTGAGCATCAGAAAACTGACTTTGCCATCCTGATGCAAGCTGGTCTATCTCCGTACGCTTCTGATCCGCACTGGTTGAGATTTCTTTCAATTTTACGCCAAGATTTTCAGAGCTTGTCTCCAAATTTTTAAGCAATGACGTGAGCGTGTCGTGTTGATTGCCAACCGCTTTGACAAATTGATCAAACTGCTTTTCAAGAGACTTTGGCGGCTTTGGAGCACTTTCATTCTGGACGATTCCTTGCAGTTGCGCGAGTGTTTGGAGGTGTCCAGATAGATTATTGTTGGCGTTTGTAAGGTGTCCAGCTTCACCATTACTAGCAAATGCAGTAAGCTCATTCCAAATCGGAGGCTGTCTCATGGCGTTGTTAATTGCATCTATGAGAGTGATCGGGGCTGTTTCAGGATCTACTGCTTCAATTATAGCTAAGAGCCCGATTCGAAAGTTTTTCAATCGTAGCAATATCTTGCGGTTCGCCTTGTGAGCATGCGGATGGAGGCGATCAACGCCCAGGCTGTTGATGAGGCGATGGACCGTTCCCAGTCTTT
>Ga0105050_10006114_pt1 | contig 15127 bp, 15 predicted proteins | sample FRY01_FD_78088 | JGI IMG/M metagenome (GOLD analysis project Ga0105050, IMG submission 78088) | Freshwater microbial communities from Lake Fryxell liftoff mats and glacier meltwater in Antarctica - FRY-01 | ecosystem: Environmental > Aquatic > Freshwater > Ice > Glacier meltwater ... | reverse complement strand
TGCAATTCGGTGGCCTGTTCGAAGCGGGGTTCGGCCTTTCGTTGGGCGAAATCGTTAATGACATCGGCGGCGGCACCGCGACTGGCCGTCCGGTCAAAGCGGTTCAGGTCGGTGGGCCCCTGGGGGCGTATTTTCCGCCATCCAAATTTGCGACCCCATTTGGATATGAAGAGTTCGACGGTCAGGGCGGACTGATCGGACATGCGGGGATCGTGGTGTTTGATGATCGCACCGATATGCTGGGCATGGCCCGGTTTGCGATGGAATTCTGCGCGGTCGAAAGCTGTGGCAAATGCACACCCTGCCGGATCGGTGCGGTGCGCGGTGTCGAGACGATTGACCGGATCGCTGCGGGGGATGCGACCGCCATCCCGCTGCTGACGGATCTTTGCGAGACGATGAAAGATGGTTCGCTTTGCGCGCTGGGAGGGTTCACCCCGTTTCCGGTGATGTCTGCCCTTACCCATTTTCCAGATGATTTCCGCGTGATGAAGGAGGCTGCCGAATGACCGAGAAAGTCAAAGGCCCCGCGTCGTATTTTCCGTCCATTGAAGCGAAATATGGCCAGCCGGTCAGGTATTGGCTGGATATGATCGCCACCCGCGATGGTGCGCATATGGAAACCGTGAATTGGCTCAAGTCCGAACATGGACTGGGTCACGGCCATGCCAATGCGCTGGTCGCCCATTACCGGGCTGAAGCCATGAGGACAAAGCCATGAAAGACTTCATCATTCCGGGTTTCGACGAACGCGACATGGGCACACCTGCGTCACTGTCTGAGCAGTTGGTGACGCTGACGATCGATGGTTTTTCGGTCACCGTGCCCGTCGGGACATCGGTCATGCGGGCGAGCAACGTGGCCGGGATCGCGGTGCCAAAACTTTGTGCCACGGACTCGGTTGCCGCCTTTGGCTCTTGTCGGCTATGCGTGGTGGAGATTGAGGGACGGCGCGGCACCCCTGCCTCCTGCACGACTCCGGTGACCGAAGGCATGGTGGTCCATACCGCCTCTGCCAAGGTCAAGAAAATCCGCAAGGGGGTGATGGAGCTCTATATTTCCGATCATCCGCTGGATTGCCTCACGTGTTCGGCCAATGGCGATTGCGAGTTGCAGGATATGGCGGGCGCAGTAGGTCTGCGCGATGTCCGCTATCCGGCGAAAGAGACGCATTTTGCGGTGCGCAGCAATGGCGAGCCGAACCCGCATTATATTCCAAAGGACGATTCCAACCCCTATTTCACTTATGACCCCGCCAAATGCATCGTCTGTTCGCGTTGCGTGCGTGCCTGTGAAGAGGTGCAGGGCACATTCGCGCTGACCATCGAGGGGCGTGGATTTGACAGCCGGGTCAAGGCGGGGCTGAAGGCCGACACGTTCCTGACCTCGGATTGCGTGTCCTGCGGCGCTTGTGTGGCCGCCTGCCCGACCGCGACCTTGCAGGAAAAGTCGGTAATCGAGATCGGCACGCCGGAACGCTCTGTCATTACCACCTGCGCCTATTGTGGTGTCGGCTGTTCGTTCAAGGCGGAAATGCGCGGCGATGAAGTGGTGCGGATGACGCCGTGGAAACATGGCAAGGCGAACCGCGGCCACAGCTGTGTCAAGGGCCGCTTTGCCTATGGTTATGCCAGCCACACGGACCGCATCCTTAGCCCGATGATCCGCGATCAGATCACTGATCCGTGGCGCGAGGTCAGTTGGGACGAAGCGATCAGCTTTGCCGCGACCCGGATGCGCGACATTCAGGCGAAACATGGCCGCCAGTCGATTGGCGGGATCACGTCGAGCCGTTGCACCAATGAAGAAACCTATCTGGTGCAAAAGATGATCCGGGCGGTCTTTGGAAATAATAACACCGATACCTGCGCCCGCGTCTGCCATTCACCCACGGGTTTTGGCCTTGGACAGGCATTTGGCACTTCGGCCGGCACGCAGGATTTCGACTCGGTGGAGCATACCGATGTGGTTATCATCATCGGGGCCAACCCGACCGACGGCCATCCGGTCTTTGCCAGCCGATTGAAAAAACGCCTGCGCGCCGGGGCAAAGCTGATCGTGGTCGATCCGCGCCGGATTGATCTGGTCAAGACCCCGCACATCACGGCAGCGCATCATCTGCCGTTGCGGCCGGGAACGAATGTGGCGGTGCTGACCTCGCTGGCGCATGTGGTCGTGACGGAATCGCTCTTTGATGAGGCATTTATCCGTACCCGCTGCGATTGGGACGAGTTTGCGGATTATGCGGGTTTTGTCAGCGATCCGCGCCACAGCCCGGAGGCGACCGAACTGTTGACCGGTGTGCCAGCGGCAGAGGTACGGGCTGCGGCTCGGCTTTATGCCAAGGGTGGCAATGGCGCGATCTATTACGGACTGGGCGTGACTGAGCATTCGCAGGGCTCCACCACGGTCATGGCGATTGCCAACCTCGCGATGCTGACCGGCAATCTGGGGCGTCCCGGTGTGGGCGTGAACCCGTTGCGCGGTCAGAACAACGTGCAGGGTGCCTGTGACATGGGGTCATTCCCGCATGAATTGCCCGGATATCGCCATGTGTCGGACGATGCGACGCGGGCGGTGTTTGAAAAGCTGTGGGGGGCCGTGATCGACAAGGACCCCGGTCTGCGCATCCCCAACATGCTGGATGCCGCCGTCGAAGGCACGTTCAAGGGGCTTTATGTGCAGGGTGAAGATATACTGCAATCGGATCCAGACACCAAACATGTGGCGGCGGGTCTGGCCGCGATGGATTGTGTCATCGTGCAGGATCTGTTTCTGAACGAGACCGCAAATTATGCGCATGTGTTCCTGCCCGGTTCGACCTTTCTCGAAAAGGATGGCACCTTTACCAATGCCGAACGCCGGATCAACCGGGTTCGCCGGGTGATGATGCCAAAGAACGGTTATGCCGATTGGGAAGTGACCCAACTGCTCGCCAATGCCATGGGCGCGGGTTGGACCTATACTCATCCGGCGCAGGTGATGGACGAAATTGCGGCGACCACTCCGAGTTTTGCCAATGTCAGCTATGAGGTGTTGGAGGAAAAAGGATCGGTTCAATGGCCCTGCAACGAGGCGGCGCCGGAGGGCACGCCGATCATGCATATCGGCGGTTTTGCCCGCGGCAAGGGGCGGTTGATCGTTACCGAATTTATTCCGACGGATGAAAAGACCGGACCGCGCTTTCCGCTGCTGCTCACCACCGGGCGTATACTGTCTCAGTATAACGTCGGCGCGCAGACGCGGCGGACGGCAAATGTGATCTGGCATGCCGAGGATGTTCTGGAAATTCACCCGCATGATGCCGAGGTGCGCGGTGTCAAGGAGGGGGACTGGGTGCGTCTTGCTTCCCGCTCTGGCGACACAAGCCTGCGTGCGGTACTCACCGACAGGGTGGCACCGGGCGTTGTCTATACGACTTTTCACCATCCGGTGACGCAGGCCAATGTCATCACCACCGATTATTCCGATTGGGCCACGAATTGCCCTGAATACAAAGTGACGGCAGTGCAGGTAGCGCTGTCGAACGGCCCGTCGGAATGGCAAACCGCCTATAATGCACAGGCAGAGGCTGCGCGCCGCATTCTGCCGGCGGCGGAATGACCGGCGTCATGCGCCAGAGCAGGGTCATGCACAGCTTGGTTCTGGGCGTGCCAGATGGCGCTGGCAGCAGGGAATTGCCTGAAGAAGTGCCGGTCGCCATGGTCTATAATGGATCGACCTATGCCGTGATGATGGCGACGCCGGGTGACATTGTTGACTTTGCCACAGGGTTTGCGCTGACCGAGCAGATTGTCGAGACTTCGGTCGAACTGGGCGAAGTCGAAGTCATGCGCTATGGCGCCGGGATCGAGGCGCGGGTTTGGTTGAGCGCAGACCGGACTGAATCGCTGTCAGCGCGGCGGCGTATGATGACCGGGCCGGTGGGATGCGGCCTTTGCGGCATCGATTCACTGGAGCAGGCGTTGCGCCCGATTGCGCCGCTGCCTGTGAACAGTCTGCGGCTAACGCCGGCTGATGTCACCCTTGCTTTGGATGAATTGCGTGGCTGGCAGCCGCTGCATGACCAGACCCGGGCAGTTCATGCCGCCGGGTTCTACGTTCCGGGACAAGGCATTATCATGGCGCGCGAAGATGTCGGGCGGCACAATGCGCTCGACAAACTGATCGGCGCACTGGTGAGGGCTGGTATTGACGGCGCGACCGGTGCCATCACGCTGACTTCGCGGATTTCGGTCGATATGGTACAAAAATGCGCCATAGCAGGCGCGCCGGTCCTGCTCTCTGTCTCTTCGCCGACGGCGCACGCGGTCGAACTGGCGGCAGGTGCCGGGATCACGCTCGTCTCGATCGCGCGCGGTGCCACCCATGTGTTTTCTCATCCCGACCGGATCAACGAGGCCCCGCATGTCATCTGACAAATTGATCCTGATGGCCAATCAGATTGCCGCCTTCTATGCGACCCAATCCGGGATTGATCAGGCTGATGCAGTGGCCAGACACCTGAAATCATTCTGGGAACCCCGCATGTTGCGTCAGTTCCACGAAGCCACGGTTGCCGGAGCAGAAGGCATCCATCCGCTTGTGCTGCAGGCGGCCTCACTCCTCAAAGCGCGGGAGGCGGCGTAACCTCTTTCTGCTGCATCTTTTGGCCTTAAATATCCCCGCCGGAGGCCTGAGCGGCCTGCCAGATGTGCGGCGGTCAGGTCATGAAGAACTGTTTGGGCAATATATAAGGAAAGTTGGTCGCGGGATCGATCTCGACTTTCATGATCGGACCCATCCACTCGCCCCATTTTGCATTGATCGGTTCAGCCGCAATCGCCTTTTGCGTTGCTGCAAGATCGTCGCATTCAAAATAGCCAAACAAAGTCAGACCGTGTCGGAAGATGTTGTAGTTGCGGATACCGGCACGGCGGAGTGCGTCGAGCATTTCGGGCCAGATTTCATCATGGCGTTTCTTGTATTCGTCTTCGTGCCCCGGTCTGACCTCGAGCACCCATGCATATCCTGCCATTACGGCCTCCTGCTGCGTTATCCTGAAATCCGTTCCAGCGCACCGCTGGCGGCGGAACGGTAGAGCGCGTCGATCGCCTCGGTGACCCGCGCGCCGCATTCGGCGTTGGAGGCATTGACTACGGGTCGGCCCGCGCAAAGCGCCGCAAAAATGCGCACTGGCAAAGCGCCGTCATAGCCTGCCTCAAGATCGTTCAGCGGCACCGCATCGTCATCTCCGTCCAACCGCCGCAATTCGAGCCTTGCAGGCAGGTTAGAGAAGGTGATGCAGCCTTCAGAGCCATAAATCCGGATGTCGGTATGCATGCCGACATGTTTGGGCACGGTCGCCGCGCCCGAAATAGACACGGTGGCGCCATTGGTCATCCGGGCGATGGCCGCGTCGTAATAATCGACCCCGGTGGGCGATTTCACATCCATGCAATAGATGGATTCAAAAGTCATATCAGTGACATAAACCAGCCAGGCGAGTGAATGCGACATCTGTCCCCAGGCATAGCCACCGGCCTTTGCCGGATCGGCCCAGGTCGAAGCAGGCGGGCGGAACAGGTGGTCTGCGGTTTCCAGCATCGGTTTGCCGGAGAAAAGATCGTCCAGCGGCGACCCCATCTGGCAGACCGCGTGACGGACGGTGCCGATCCGCCCCGCCTGCACCCATTCGGCGGCGCGGCGGGAATAGGTGGTGAAGTTGAGCCCCGTCGGCACCAAGACTTCCCTGCCAGCGCGAAGCGCGGCGGCAGCAATGGCGCGTCCGTCGGCGGCAGTTGTGGCCATGGGTTTCTCGACCAGCACGTGACAGCCCGCTTCGAGCGCCGCAATAGCGGGTGCCGTGTGGTGGATATGCGGGGTAGAGATCATCACCCCGTCAAGGTTTTCTGTGGCCAGCATCGCCGACACATCGGTATAGCGTCCGGCAATTCCGAACCGTTCCCCTGCAATGCGTACCCGCTCTGCATCCAGATCACAGATCGCGACGATCTCTGCGTCTGTGCCGCTCTGAATGGTCGGGATGTGATTGAATGTGGCCCACCAGCCGATCCCGACAACACCGATCCTTGCGGTCATGACTGGGACTCCTCTTGTGCAACCGTGGATTGATAGACGTTCTGCATATGGCTTTGCGCTGCCTTTGCCGCGGCTTCTGGATCACGGGCCTGCAGCGCGTCGAGCAGGCGACGGTGGTCGGTGTAGCTTTGCTCAAGCACGCCAGATGTTTCTGATGCGCGTTTGCGGAACTCAAGCCCAAGCACGTTCAGGCTTTCTCCTATACGTTTGAGAAAGGCATTGCCGCACCCGCTCCAGATCGCTTCATGAAAGGCGAAATCGGAAAGGCGAAACGCCCGCGCGTCTTGCAAGGTATACTTCTGATCCTGCATGATTGCCTCAAGCCGCGCGAGGCCGGGCGCGTCGATATTCTCGGCCGCACGCCGCGCCACGTCACTTTCAATCAAGCTGCGCGCATCGTAGAGTTCGCCGATGTTGACATCCTCAAGCGACAAAAAGAACTGGATCGGGCCGAGCAGCGCGTCACCGTCGAGTTTGGTAATATAAGCGCCGCCACCCTGCCGCGACTGGACCACACCCAGAATCGCCAGCCCCCTGATCGCTTCGCGCACGGAGGGCCGTGACACGCCGAGGGATTCAGCCAGATCGCGTTCGGGCGGCAGTTGATCCCCGGGTTTGAGCGCGCGGGCGGTGACCATGTCGAGGATGCGCCGCGCAACCATTTCAGCCACGGATTCGCGCACGATCGGGGAGTCGAAAATGATAGGTTTGACAGGCTCGCTCATGTTCCGACTCCGGGCACTTTGGTCTGTCCAGAGCGAAGAAAGTTCAGGCTGATGCGCGGCACGAGGACCGATGCGATAAGCAGGAGCCCGACAACGCCGGTCTGGATATGCCCGGTGATATTCTGCAGCGCCATGCCGTTGCGCAGGTTGAGCACGATAAGGATTGCCATCAATGTGCCAAAGATCGTGCCGGAGCCCCCGAATATGCTGACCCCGCCCAGCAGCACCATGGTGATGATGTCAAGTTCAAACCCCTGCGCCACGTCCCCCCGTACCGCCCCGACACGTGCCGCGAAAAGCAGACCTGCAAAAGCCGAAATGAGGCCGGAGGCAGTGAAAATGATCATCTTGTGGCGCGCAGTGTCGATGCCCGCAAACTCTGCCACGTCACGATTGGTGCCGATGACATAGGTTTTGCGTCCGAAGCCGGACCGTTGCAACACGATGTAGAGAACGACGAACAGCACGACAAAGGCGATCAGCGCGAAGGGAAATGGCCCGAGCACCGGCTGTTGCCCGAGCCTGTCGAACCAGTCGGGAAAATCAGTCACACCCCGATCCTCGACCAGCACACGCGCCAGCCCGCGAAATCCGATCAAGGTGGCGAGCGTGACAACGAGCGATGGCAACCCGACATAGGCGATGAAATAGCCGTTGAACGCGCCACCCAGCAGACCGATCCCCAGCGAGATGGCACAAGCAAGGGCCGGGTCCACGCCTTGCTGAAACAGCCAGCCAAAAGCGCAGGCCGAAAGCCCCATCATCGCGCCGACCGAGAGGTCGATTTCCGCGTTGATGATCACGAATGTCATGATCAGCGCCACGATGATCTTTTCGATAGAAAGTTGGAACAGGTTGATCTGATTGTTGATCGTCAGAAACTCTGGCGCGATGGAGGTGTTGACGGCCATGATCAGCGCAAGTGCGATCAGGAGCAACCCTTCCCAGCTTTTCAAGCGGCTGATCAGTCTCATTTGTCTGCCTCCCGGGCGGCTGCGTTGCGTTCTTTTTCCCGCCGCACGCGTAGCGCAATGAGCCGCCGCATGAGGATGGCATCGACGGCTACTGCAGCGAGGATCAATGCGCCAAGCACGGCCTCGCGCCAGAATTCACTGACCAATTCCCACCGTACCAGACTGGTGTCGATCAGATCGACAAGAATGGCCCCGATCAGCGCACCGAGGACGGTCCCCGAGCCACCGAAGATATTGACCCCGCCGACGACGGCGGAGGCCACGGATTTAAGCTCGAACCCCAGTCCTGCCACGACCGTGATATTGCCGAAACGCGCGAGGAACATGAAGCCGCCCAGTCCGGCGAGCGCACCAGCCATCACGAAAGCAAAGAAAACCACCGCTTTCTGGTTGATCCCGGCCATTTCGGCGGCCTCCGGGTTTGATCCGACTGCATAAAGTTTGCGCGCGGGCCGCAACCGCGACAAAGCGACATGCACGACCAAAACGACGGCGATGGCAGTCATGAAAGCGGCCCGGAATTCGACACCGTAAATTTCGAACAATGTGGTATTGGGAAAATCGGTGAGCCAAGTCGGCAGTTGCGCCGAGGTGATTGATTTTGCGTCGGAATATTCCACAAGCAGCGACCGGAAGATGGCCATTGTCGCCAGCGTGACGATGATGGAAGGCACCCTCGCATAGGCCACCAGAACCCCGTTGATGACCCCGAACCCCGCCCCCACTGCGATGCTGTAGGCCGCGAGCACCAACGGATTGATTTCCGGATTACTGGCAACCAGCGAACCTGTGGCAAAGGCGACAAAGCCTACGACCGATCCGATGGACAGGTCGATATTGCGGGTCAGGATGACAAGGGTCTGCCCCGTCGCAATAAGCGCCATGATCGCCACCGAGCTCGATATCCGGTTGAACAGGCGGGCGTTGAAGTAGTTGTCGATCTGGCTGGCAAAGAAGGCAAGCACGAGGCCTAGCACGACCAGAAGCGCCAGAATCCGCAGGCTCTGCGGGCTGATGCGTCCAAGGACACCCATCAAGCTGCGCCTGCGAGGGTTGATAGCCCCGTGGCGAGCCGCATGACCGATTGCTGGGTCGCGCCCTCACTGGGCAGTATTCCCATCTGGCGCCCTTCCCGCATGACCAGAATCCGGTCACCCATCGCAAGCACTTCTGGCAGGTCAGAGGAGATGACGATTGCCGCACCGCCGTCGGTCACGAATTGCCGGATCAGGTCATGGACCTCCGCCTTGGCGCCAACGTCGATTCCGCGGGTCGGTTCGTCAAAGATGAGCAGGTCGGGCTTCATCTCCAGCCACTTGGCCAGCATGACCTTTTGTTGGTTGCCACCCGAAAGCATGCCGACCTCGATATCGACATTCGGCGTGCGGATGTTCAGACGTTTACGGAAAGCCTCGGCTATTGCGCGTTCCTGCGCCCGGCGGATCAGACCGGCCGGAGACAGGATACCCGCCAGCGTGGCGAGGGTAATATTGGCACTGATCGGCATCGGCATCGCCAGACCCAGTTTGCGCCGGTCCTCTGACACATAGGCGATCCCGGCCGCGATGGCCTGGGCGGGGCGGGTAAAGCGGACCCGCAGCCCTTTGTAACTCACCTGCCCGGCGGTTGCCGGTTTGATCCCGAAGAGCGTCAGTGCCACATCCGTGCGCCGCGCACCGATCAGGCCAGCAAGGCACAGAACCTCGCCCCGACGCAGGTCGAAACTGATGCCGGAAAAGACATCCTCATAGGCCAGATCGCGCACCGAGAGCATGATGTCGGGGCGGGCCTGCGACGGCGCCTTGGTGAAGTAATTGCCAACTTCGCGACCAACCATTTCAGCGATCATGCTTTCCGATGTCACGTCGGCCACCGGACGGGTCGAGATATGCTGGCCATCGCGGATCACGGTGACCATATCGGCAATCTCGAAAATCTCTTCGAGACGGTGCGAGATATACACCACCGCCACGCCCTGCCCGGCCAGCGTCCGCGCGATGCGGCGCAATTGCCCGGCCTCGTGTGCGGACAGCGAGGCGGTGGGTTCGTCCATGATGAGCACCCGCACATCCTGACTGAGGGCACGGGCAATTTCGACTGCCTGCTGTTCGGCCAGTGTCAGACCCGCGGCGATCCGGTCTACATCAAGCTGCATGCCGATCCGGTCAATCAATACACGCGCCTTGCTGCGCAGCGTTACCCGGTTCTGCACCAGTCCGAGCGAGGTGGAGGAAATGAAGATGTTCTCGGCCACATCCAGATCAGGAAACACCATTGGTTCCTGATAGATAGCAGCAATTCCGGCAAGGCGCGCGGCCTGTGTGCCAGAAAGACTGATCGGTTTGCCATCGAGCTCCAGCCCGCCAGAAGTGGGTTGATGCACGCCGGTCATGATCTTAATCATCGTGGATTTGCCAGCGCCATTCTCGCCCACGATGGCGTGAACCTGCCCCGGCATCAGCGTGATCGACATGTCGGAAAGAGCCTTGGTCAGCCCAAAGCTTTTGGAAATGTCCCGCAGGGCAAGTACTGGTCCGGTCATCAGAGTCTCTCTTGGCTCAAATGCGACCGGCGGGGGAGATACCGCCGGTCGCCTGACGTTTCAGCGCACTTATTGAGCGGCGGCTTCGACGTTTTCTGAGTTGTAAACGGTGAATGGCCCCATCAGGATGCGCTTCTGACCCGCACGACCCGGATCTTCTTCGATCGTGAAAGTGCCCATGCGGCCCGCGTTGAACGCCTCGCCGATTTCACCGGTCAACTGGCCGGTGGCCAGACCGTAAGCGGTGTAATAAGTCAGGTAGCCCAGATCGCGGAAATCCCAGAGTGCGAACTCTGGGGCGCAGCCGTTCATGGTGTAGCTGACCATTTCGGAAGGCAGACCAAGGCCCGAGACTTTGACATCTTCGCACATGCCTTCGTCCTGCATCGCCTTTGCGGCGGCCTGAATACCGACCGTGGTGGGCGACATGATCAGACCCAGATCGGGATGGCTGTCTACCAGTGCCAATGCACGGTTGTAGCTTACCTCGGCCTGATCGTCGCCATAGACGACATCAACGAGTTCGATCCCGGCGTATTTGGGATCGGCGGCCAGCACCTCTTGCATGGCAGCGATCCAGGCGTTCTGATTGGCGGCATCAGGCGTGGCAGAGAGGACGGCCATCTGGCCCTCGCCACCGAGGATCGAATGCGCCATATCGGCCATCACGACACCGATGGAACCAAAGTCCACCTGTGCCACGAATACACTTTCGCCTGCACCCGACGGGATCGGGCTGTCCCATGTGACGACCTTCACGTTGGCTGCCTGTGCTGCCTCAGCCGCTGGCGCGATCTGATCGCCGGCGTTGTTGGACAGCATCACCGCGCCCTGACCTTGTGTCGCCGCCGTCGTCATGATCTCGATCTGGCCCGCGACCGAGTTTTCCGGTGTCGGCCCGACAAAGAGCAATTCGCCGGGATTGGCGAGTTCGGCATGCGCCTCTTGTGCGCCCTCATTGGCCTGATCGAACACCAGAATGCCAAGGAATTTGGGCAGAAGCACCATATCGGCTTCCATACCGCCTTCGAGGGTCATGGCGTGGCCTTCGGCCATTGCGAACGATGCCGTACCGAGCATCAGAGATGCGGCAAGGCCTAACGTCTTGAACTGTTTCATGTCTTTCCTCCCAAGGGTTCAATTTCCGGCGCAGACTGCGCCATTTCACGTCGCCGGTGGCAAGGGCCCCCTGACCCCCTGCCGCCGGATTCGGTCAAGCCGGGACCGGCTTGCGCGGCGGTTCACCGCGCAGGGCCCGGGCGATATCCTGTGCGACCAGTCCCTGCAGCCGCCCGATGGCAGCGTCAGAATACCAGGCAGCATGTGGTGTCAGCAGCAAATTGGGTGCAGCGCGCAAAGCGGAAGCTGCACCTAGCGGTTCGGTGCAAAACACATCGAGCGCGGCCCCCGCGATGGTTCCGGCGGTGAGTGCTGCAGCCAGATCATCCTCGACGATGAGTTGCCCGCGTGCCGAATTGATGATGATCGCATGTGGTTGCATGCGGGCCAGACGCGCGGCATTAAAATAGCCTGTCGTCTGGGCTGTGGCTGGAGCGTGAAGCGAGATGATGTCTGCCGTCTGCAACAGCGTTTCGTTATCCGTCAGGGTCACACCCAGCGCCTCTGCCTGCGCGTCGTTGAGCCCCGGATCAGCCGCGATGAACCGAAAGCCGAAGCCTGCGAGCCGCAACCGCACCGCGCGTCCAATCTGGCCCATGCCGAAGAACCCGAACACCGTGTCGGAGAAAGGCTTCATCGGTTTGCAAATCTTGACGGCTGTCCATTCGCCCCGCCGCACTGATGCATCCAGTGCCGGCAGTTTGCGCAACATGCTGAGCGCTGCCGCGGCGGTGTGATCGGCCACTTCATCCGCGCAGTAGTCAGGCACGTAACCGACCTGCAATTTGTGCGCGCGTGCTGCGGCCACGTCGATATTGTCATAGCCCACGCCGTAGCGGATCACTGTGGCACCCGGCTTGACGGCGGCGGCGGCGGCTGGGCCAAAGCTGGCGAATTGCACCACGGCCACATCGGCACCGGCGACTGCCTGTGCCACATCGTCGGCCGATTTGCACTGAAACGCTGCGAAATCTGCGCCGTTGTCGCGTGCGGCGGCCTCTTCCTGCGTCAAGGCTGGAAAGGTGTAGTCCGTCACCACAACCCGGTTCATGTGGCATCCTCCAGATAATCATGAATAATCTCGCCGGGGACGAGCGTGAAATCGGCGCGCCAGTAGAACCCTTGAAGTGGTTCGATCACTGGCAGCCGAAACACCGGCAGCTGCGCGTTGGGGCGCAGTTCGACAGTGCAGGGGCCGGTCCATGCCTCGTGCACCGTGACATCGGCCAGCCTGCGCGAGGTGAGTTGGCGGATAGCAGGGGTGCCGTCGATATGATCGACTGCTTTGAGATTGAGATTGGTAGCAAAGTCGAAGTGCGGTTTGAGCGCATCGGCCCCGACAGCGTGCTGTTTATAAGCCATTGTCCCGGTCAGAACGTCGATCCCGTTCCTCTCGACCACGCCGACCATGAGATCGCCGCGAAAGTCGATGCGTGGTTGACCCATCTTCTTTGGTTGACCATGGATTTCGCGCCCATGGGTGACGCCAACATCGGAGGAAAGCACCAGATAGGGCGAATAGGCCCCGGCCCTCTCGCCCAGAGATGCGCCGAACATGACGTTTGCCTCGGCATAGGGGCCGAGCCAGTCCGTGTCGTTCATCCGGTAGATATGCACGCAGGCGACATCGCCCATGGGCTCCAACGGTGGCGGCAACAGAAAAGCCATCGCGGCAGGATCGGTGCGCCAGTAAAGGGTCATGATTTCGGCGTTGCGAAACCGGAACGGAAAGGGCGGGATCATCGGCGCATCCCAAGGTGTCGAAAAACCACCCTTTCGGATGTCATCAACGGTTGGCCGCGCGAGGATGCCGGGGCCAGTCATGCCGCGCCACGCCCAATGCAGGCATGAGGGCCGGACCAGCGATATGCAGGATCATGGTCAAACAACTGGCAGCCTCCTCCGTGACCCGGTGGTGACGCAAAATCCTTTTGACAGGACCTCCTCCGCGCTTTAACCACCAAATTGGTCAGACCAATTAACAACGCTACAGATCATAAGGTCAAGTGAAATGTTCAATCTCGCGCCGATCCCTGTCCCGTCGCTGTCGGGCAAAACGGTACTAGTCACGGGTGCGGGGCGAGGCATTGGTGCCGTGCTTGTCAAGCTGCTGGTGGAGCATGGGGCACAGGTTTTCGCCGGTTTCTATGGGGCGGCGGATATGGGTGCGTTGGCGGGGGCTATCACCTTTCCACTGGATGTCACGGATCAGGCCTCGGTCGATGCCGCGATTGCGCAAGTTACCGCCTTTGGCGGCAGACTCGACATTCTGGTCAATAATGCCGGGATCATTGCGCCGATCGGCCATCTAGCCGATCTGCCTTCTGATGATCTGAAACCGGTGTTTGAGGTGAACGTAATCGGGTTGCACCGGATGACGGTGGCCAGTCTGCCGCTGTTGCGCGCCTCGCAAGGGGTCGTGATAAATGCCGGAACCGGGGCCGCCACGACCCCGATGGAAGGCTGGACCGGGTATTGCACTTCCAAAGCGGCGGCGCGGATGTTGACCCAGATGATGGCGTTGGAGTTCGGGCCGCTGGGTGTCAAACCCTTCTTCATCGGGATACCACCCACCGATACGATGATGCAGGGCGAGATCAGGGCAGCCGGTCTCAACCCGATCAGCCAAATCCCGCGCGATATGCTGGTTGACCCGCAGGTCCCAGCCAGCGTCATTGCCTGGCTTTGTTCCGACGCGGCGCGAGATCTGTCAGAGGTCATTCTCGATGTGCGCGATCCGCTGTTTACCGGCATGATGCAGAGAAAGGCCTGAGGCGCTCGCGTTTTCGTCAGCGCCGCTCCGGTCCCCAAGGCTGGACCATAACGGCCGCTTGGCGCATGAGTGACGCATGAATAACGATGACCCTGCGGCAGAAGCCGCACAAAGCCGCGCAGCAAAGTCGGCTCGTGACTGGCCGTTTTTAGGCAAAGGGTCTGTGCTCGGCTGGGTGCTGCGCCTTGTTTTTCTGGCGGTCGTGGTTTTGTCGATAACCGATCTATATCAGTGGCTTGCCGGTGCGACCGCGCAAATCGAGGGCGGCGCGCAGATCAGGTTGGGGCTGATCGTCCTGATGCTGCTGGTTTACTCGGTTCTGATCGCGGTGCCTTTTGTGCCGGGTATCGAAATCGGGGTCATACTGCTGATGGTGCATGGCGGGCAGATAGCCCCCGCCGTTTACATGGCGACGGTGGCCGGACTTGGGCTTGCCTATACTGCGGGTTATTGGCTGCCGCCGCGCCTGCTTGCAGGGTTCCTGCTTGGCTTGCGTTTGGATCGCACCGCAGCATTGGTCAGCGCGACGGGTACTCAGAGCCCAAAACGGCGATTGGCCCGCCTGCGTGCCAGGTTGCGCCCAAAAATCGGCAAAATCTTGATCCGGCAGCGATACCTGCTGCTTGCGATCCTGATCAACCTGCCCGGCAATGCCATTATTGGCGGCGGCGGCGGCATCGCCCTTACCACTGGGTTGAGCCGACTTTGTGCACCATTGCCGACCTTGGCCACTTTCATTGTGGCGGTTGCACCGGTACCGGTCCTTGTCTGGGTGTTTCACAGCCCGGTTTTGCCAATGATCGGCTAGGGCGTGTTGACGTTTAAGGATTCCCAAATCAGTTGCTGACTGATTCAAGGTTGCCAACATGGGAGGCAACCTTGATCCGTACTACTCTGACCGACGCTCAGTGGG
>Ga0105050_10006112_pt1 | contig 15128 bp, 1 predicted proteins | sample FRY01_FD_78088 | JGI IMG/M metagenome (GOLD analysis project Ga0105050, IMG submission 78088) | Freshwater microbial communities from Lake Fryxell liftoff mats and glacier meltwater in Antarctica - FRY-01 | ecosystem: Environmental > Aquatic > Freshwater > Ice > Glacier meltwater ... | reverse complement strand
TTCTGATTTTTCATTTAATAATTCACCATATTTATTGTCAAATAATTCTCTAAGTTTAGTTGGTATTTTATCTAACAACGCTTTATCTCCATATAGTTTGCCTTGAAAGTATTGCATTACATAATCAGCAAAATTTTCCTCTTGTAATGAAGCGCCTGTTTCTTTCCCATTGCCACTTTTTTCTTGTGCTTCGTAATGCTTTGCCATACCTGTTTCCAATGGCAATATTTTTACATAATCTCTTTCGGCTTTGGTTAGTTTAGTCCATTCGTGATGTCCTAATTCATGGCTCATTGCATTTGTAACTTGTCTTATATTCTCAAATGCTGAATTATTATTTAAGTGTATTTTACCATCAGAATAGTGAGCAAACATTTCAGAAGGTGGTCTATCTTCTCCATTAATTTTAGTAACTCCTAATTTGTTTAATACATTTAAGAATTTATTATTTTCAAGTAGTAATTTTAAATGATTAGAATTTAAGTCTAAATCAAATAATGTATTGCCAACTTTATAGTAGCCGCCCTCTGAATGATGTAAATCATCTAATTCATAATCAGCCCTTTTTATTCTTTTTTGTTTTTTATCTAACTTACTCCATTCTGCTTTTGCGTTATTAAAGTTTGATAAGTGCTGTTCATTACTTACAATACCTAATTTTTCCCCTACCTTTTTAGTAAAATTCTTTATTTGCTCCCATACAGTAGGTTTACTTTTACTTGCTTCTTCCAATGCTTTAGCAGTACTCTCCACCTCACTTACAGAAACATCAACTGTCGGGTACTCATTAACTAATTCCGAAATAATTGCAATTTGCTGAGGGCTAAGCTCTGTTAAAGCAATAAATTTAGAGGTCCTTTCTTGACTAACATTAGTTGTCATCAAGTCATAAATAAATGACTTCATAATTAAATCAGAAGATTGTTTTAAATTTTCCAATTTATTAAGAATAATTGTCTGCCCATAAAACATATTTGGTAAAAACTTAAATTGCTGATCTATTTTAGCCTGTATTGCAATCAGCATTGTATTTTGAGTATCTGCAGAAATTATAAAAGGAGAAACTGCTTGTAAATCAAGAAATAATTGAACTAATGCATCAAAATCTTGCAAAGTCGTTGACATTGGGATTCCTTTTTCAGCTAAATATTTTTGAATCTCAGCTTTAAAAATCTCAGCTTTGTTTAAAAATTCATCAAGATTGGCTACAATGTCATTACTATTTATTTTTTCTTCGTATTGTTCATATTTTGACATCACAAGAGTATACATATTTGTCAAATGCTCTGTGAGATTTTTTATCTCTTTAGCTGATATATTATTTCTTAGTTTAATTAATTCTTCAGAAATATCATCAAATTTTGAATTAATAGCTTCTACAAATAATTCTTGCGTTGGATATAAAGCAAATGTTTTACTAAACTCTAGCATAACATTACGAATTTCTGTTCGTTTATTTTCAGGGATTTGTGATTGTTCTTTGACAATTTCAGTTTGTGTAATACGTTCTTGTGTCGGAATTGTTGCCAACAATTCAAATAATTTTTCTGCAGTCAATCTAACTTGTGGGGTTTCGATTTCACTAACATTTATTCTAAAAAATTCTTCATGGGAATTTCCTAATAATGGTAATACTGTGGAAAACAATGTATTAGATGTATTCTTTGCCCCTATTTTATAAAAGTTTAATCTTAAATATAGGCCCCTCTTTTGGCTGGGGTTTTTATTTTCATTATTTTTTCTATACCCAGAAGTGTCAAATAATAGATTATCAAGCTGTGGAAAAATTGCATTTGTATCAGTGATATCATTAGCAATCATTTGTTTTTTAATATTATTAATAAAACGTGCTAAATTAAAGTGATAGTAATCTACCTTGATTTGTCCATCATATCCCTCCATATCAACAGCATCATCTTTATTAATAACCGTAATAACATTATTTAATGCAACACGGCTTGGACGTGGGCGGGCTTTTTTTGTTGACCCAACATCCCAGCTTGACCAACCATTATTATCCTCATGTTGCATCATGTAATGCTCATCTGATGCTTCAAGAATTACACTCATAGCAGTACGGAATGCAACTGGGTTTACCCGGTACCATTCTTTCATGACATTTAATAATTGATCAATATCATGTTGTCGTGTAAATTGCTTATGTGCTGCTATACCTTCAATTCTAGAATAATAAGAATTTGGTTCTGAATATTGGGCAAAATCTTCGCTAATATGTTTCCCGGTGACAAATTGGTAGCCGGTTATATTGTCATTAGATTTGGTATTAATTAAAATATTTCTTATTTCAGCTAATGCACTGATCATATTTAATTGACTGGAATAGCTATTAATTTGCTTTTCAATTGATAACAAATCCTTATAATATTGTGACCATTCACCATCTGCAGTTTGTTGTTCTTCAAATTCTCTAAAGAATAATTCTAACTCTGTAAAGGTCATTGGATGGTCATCTAACATAATAACTCCGATACCATTTTTAAAACCTTTAAATGGGCTATTTGAATCAAATACAGCATTACCATTATGTAGCATTGAATCGATTGTACTTTGTCGATTAAGAAAAGCATTTTTATCAAATGAATAAACTATAAAAGCCTTACCAAATTTGTCACGATCTAAAGGATCAGTGTACATCATGATCTCATAATTGATATCAGCACCATTTCCTTTATTCATCATTACTTCTTTAAACTGATTGAACGTAAGGGGTTCGTCAGATCTTATTAATTTCCCTTTAGAAAAAGGTTCTTCCGAATTTAATAAACTAGCAAAATCTACAATTGGAATAGTAACAGAAACACCTTCATAAACCCCCGCTGGATTATTATTTCCATCTTGTGCTTTTTGTCTAGTTAATTGCCTCTTTATCTCTAACCCTTTATGGACTATAAAGCCGGGGGAAGGATTCATAGCTTTCATTTCTGAATTTATAATACTTACAGTATACTGTGCAAGTTTATAACCATTAGTATCATCCATTAATCCCTTATAAGTACCAATCGGTAATTCAGCTAGAATAACTGTTTCGCGTTCACCATTATATGATGCTCGTGTTGTTGCAGTTATCCAAAAGAAATCGTGTGTTCCCGATCTTGCCAAAACTATATTGTAATCAAATGCACTAAAACTTTTTTGACCCAATTCCATCGCATCAAGTTTAATAGCATTGTACCTAGCTGGTTCAGCAGGGACTCCTATTTTGAATTCACGGATGTTTTGACTATGTGCTTCCAACGAACTTTTAAAATCAGCTATCTTAAGATTTATAGAACTATAAGCTGCTAAAATACCAAGTTTATCTAATCGCTCTTGAAATAATTTTGCCGCCTCTGCTACAGCTATACTGGCATTTTCTTGAAATTCATTTTTTATAGCTTCTCTAAGTAAACCTAATTCTTCCTCTGAAGTTTCTTGTTCTGGTTCTTGTTGCAATTTAGCGGCTCTTAATCTTTTACGTGCTTTAGCAATTTTGGTTTTATTTCCTTCTTTGGTTGCTTCTTTAAATTCTTGTTCATAAATTATTAAATTTTCTGGTATAACTTCTGGATTTTCTTCTTCTGCATCAATCTTTTCTAATGCTTCTTTTTCGGTTTCTGTCGTTGGTAAAATAACAATTATAGGAATTAGTGTTTCCTCGACTGCTACTACAGGTACTATAGCTTCATCTTTGGCATTTAATGTATCAAAAAACTCTTTATCTGCGCGTTTTCTAGCCTCATTTGTAATCCTTTTTAAACCTTCCTCTTTTATATTTTGAGCTATTTGTTTTTTTACTCTACTCACGATTTCATTTAGTTTCTTTACTATTTCGTGTCTGCTTATTCCATTACTACTAGGCTTAACACCCAAGGCAACTAGCTCATTAAATAAAGGATTATCTTCTAGTATTGCTCCTCGCGATATTTTCGAGAGATACTCATTTAACGTATTATACTCTTCATTTTCATTTCTTGCTTTTAGTTCCCTTTCTGTAACTTCGTTTACTGATATAGTGTTCCCTTTTCTGGTTAGAACAGTAGATGGAGTTGTAGTTGTTGTTGTTGTTGTAGTTGTAGTTGTAGTTGTAGTTGCAGGTACTACTGCAGGTTCGGCATCTTCAAAAATTAAACTTATTCTATGATTTATTAATCCCGCGACATCTTCAGGAGATCTATTAATTGTTTCTCTCAAACTGACTTCAGGGACTTTAGTAGATGTTAACTGTCTATTAGTATTATTAAATATATGTGCATAATGTTTAGCTCGTCCAATAGTTGTTGATAATAATACTAATTGAGAAACAGATTGAGTCCCCATTTCCGTAAAATTACCAATATTATTTTCATCTAAAAGTGCAATAATATAGTCGAATTCATCACCTTGCACTGCAATATGATTTGTAACTGTAATTCGGCTGTTGCCAAACTCATTTACTAACTGAGCTAATTGTCCTTCAGCTGATTGTCCTTTATTTAAAATAATGCCAAGTTTAAATTTTGGGTCTTTGGCGAATTGTTCTTTTAAATGTTTAATAAGCTCCATATTATTCCAAAGATCGTTCTCGATGTTACCGTTTGAAATAAAATTTACACCACCCCATTTTCCGGTCGGTAAACCGTTGGAATATATTTCCCCATGTTGTGATGTGAAATTTTGTGAAGCAGAGAGTCGTGTTGCAGCAGCATTGATCCTACTTAAAAGATTTTCATTTTCCGCAACTGCTGCTCTATAATTAATTGACAGATAAGGAGGAGCCATAATAGCAGAAGATGACCCGGAAGTTAATTCCATTGTTGTTTGGCCTGCTTCATTAACCACTATATTTTTATTCATAGGCGTTGTTAACGACCCAGCATTTTTATTTTTTCCTTTTGAATCAGTAACACCGTTTTGCATAGGATCCCCAAGCATAACAAGTCGTAGCTTAACTTGCCCAGCTTTAACCCTTATAGTATTAATTCTGTTTAAAGCAATGCTAATATCTTTAATATCGGAATTGTTGTTTCCGTCATAACTTAAAAATGTAGCCTCATCATAAAAAATTGTTTCAATCTGTGATAATTTATCTGGTTGTTGCAATACTTTCAATAAATCCTCACGTAATAACCCATTTTGTTGATTATTTACTGTTCCCAATTTAACACCAAATTTATTTGCTGTTTTTGCCATTCCTGCAAGTTGAGTATCAGTATTGGATACAAGTAAAATATTTCCAGCCCCCATTTGTTGAGCAATTTTTGCACCCAGACCTAAGACCATTGTGGTCTTACCAGAACCTTGCAATCCACCAGCAAACATCATATAGGGTAAATATGAACCATATACTCCACGGCTTTTATAAAGTATTTCATTTAATTCTTCACTAATATCTGTTGTCATATGTGCTGCAACAAATAAAGCAGTTAATTCTTGATTAGCATCAGCAATACTATCAGGTTCATCAAGTAGCAATTCTTTATATTGTGCAAAAAACTGATTAGTATCAAAATGTAACATTATAGAAAATGCTTGTAATTTTATTTGTGCAACATTATCTTTTATGACTTTTTCCTCCCCTTCTAATGATCTTCTAAAAATATCAAACATAGATTGTTTTTCGTTTTTAGATAGCTGATATAACCAATCTCGAACTTTAAATAGCTCTTCGGATAATAATAATGCATCATCAGAACTAAGATTCTCTGTTGAACCTCGTAATGCAGTATTAACTTCACCGCTTAACATAAAACTCAAAAAATTTGCTGGGACAGAATTTTGTTCCCACTCTTTTTCATTTGATAAATTTAATATTTCAAACATTTGATTCGCATCATCGGCGACCATTCTGTTCATTTTCGACTTAGTATTTGTTAAATATGTGTCAGTTCCGGTATTTTTACGAACTATATCTACTAATCCAATAATACCACGCTCAGGGAATCCAGTTAATTGATAATATAAATTGTTGAGACCATTACTATAATTTCTAAAAGCCTTGTCGGTATCATCATAAATCGCTAATTGTTCTTGTTCCTCCCGTGATATTGTCCCATTTTTCTTTTTCTGACTGAGTAGATGTTTAGATAGATCATTATATAATACGTCATCAAATCGTGAGTAATTGTCTTTAATTAAGCTATCGTCAATTATTCCCTCAAATAATTCTTTACCATTTTTTGCAGCCCTATTCTTTGGTTTAAGCCGTTGTGTCTCAAGTGCTAATTGTCGTCGTCTCAGATTGTTTAATCCAAATCGTGAATTCATACGAATATTAAAGTGAATTATCTTGCCTTCATCATCAAAACTTTTTACTTTGGTAGTTAATATAGTTTCAGCTAACAAATTTGCTTGAGCTCGTTTAATTCTAATTTGTTGTAGTACTCGTTCTGCACGATTTAAATCATCATAATTTTCACCAGCTACTGCAGATTTGAAATCAGCAAAAAACTGTGCTAAATGTTCTCCTTTAATAATGTTACCATTTATATCTTTAGATACAGTAAAACCTAAAATAGCTTCAATATTAGATGGATCGAATGGTTCCGGTGCTGGAGTATTTTCAACTTTATCTGATAGGGTAGTTAATAATTTAAAAGTCTTAAAATGTTCAACAAAGGCTTCTTGAATTTCCGGGTAGTCATTAAATTTATGAATCTGATTTACTAATATAATTTTTGCAAGTTCTGGTAATTTTCCAAGTAGTATGCCTTCTTGATTACCAAACTGTTCCGGATTGCTATTTTCTAAAATTGCTTGTACAAATGTATTTCGATTATATGGCACGCTAGGACCGGGACCTTGTTCATATAGATCACTTGGCATTAAACTCCATAATGTTTCTAAGTCCGCATTAACATCGGGAACGACAATTGTTGCTAAAAGATTAATAGGTATATTATTAACTGGAATATCTGGATTGGCAGAAATTACATTAAATTGTTCATTTACAAAAGATTTAACTGTTGCAATTAAAAACGCTGCAACCTTTGCAGAATCTGCTTCATTTAAAGTTGCAGTTAATATTTTATACGATTTATTATCACGAATATTTTGGTCAGAAAATTGCTCATCAATTAGCTTATCAATTGCTAATTTAACTTCAGATTTTTTTATTGAAAAATTATTTTTTATATCGAGTACTTTTTGTCGTTGTGCTTCAGACATTGAAATTGTTGATACAGGTCCAAATTCATTTAGAATATCTTCTGCATTACTACCATCATTTTTTAATTTATTTGTAATCTTGTCATTTTCTTTTGCAGTTTCCATTTTTAATTCTGCACTGCGTTCCAACTCTTCTTTTTCTTGATATGCAGACATCATTAACTTAGCAAAAAGATCAGTTCCAAATTCTGCACTAATAGCCTGTCCTAAGACCGATCGTTCAAGAAATTCTTCATGACCACCAAGTTCCATTTGTGCTTGCCAATAAAATTTCTCAACATTTTTACCCTCTTGAATTTCTTTTAGTCGGGCTTTAATATCAATCATTTCTTGCGCTAAAGACGTTTTGATCGATAAGCTTTCAGCAAATTTTATAGCTTGTTCTTGTTGTGCTTCTTCAGACAAATCGGGATTTTTAACAGGAATTATCTCATTTCCTTTTACAATATCTCCTAATTCTTTTTGAATTTCAAATAATCTTGTAACATTGCTTTGCACGTCTTGAGCCATATTAACTTTACCAATTGTGCTTTCTAATGCTGGATGATCTTCAAAAACAGCCCTCATAGCAGACGAGCCACCTACTGACTCAATAACTGCCTGTGCATAATTTATTGACTGATACATTAATTCTTTATTAGCATCATTCATGCTAATACCTGATACACCTGCTTCCGACATTAAGAGAAATTGCCCTCGGTCTGAATCCCAAGTTGTCGAAAAATCTTTTGGACCAAGATGACCTTTACTATGCATTCTATCAATTGCTCGTATGTATTCTGCACCTTTACCAGCCAAAAGAACATTTATCATATTAGATCGATCAACATTTTGGTATGTGGAATTATTGAAAAAGTTTTTATTCATAAGTGATTTTGCCATTCCCCCACCAAGTGCACCACCTACTCCTGACATAAGTAATTCTTGTCCAAATTCTTCCCAGTAGCCATGTTCAAAAATATTTTTATATCTCCCATCTCCAGCCTTATCGTTGGCACCAGACAAATAATTAAAAAAGTTGTAAGATTGTTGTACTAAATTTTCAGCCATAGATTCAGCCATTTCTTCAGCAGATTCGATCTTAGCTCCACCAACCACAGTATTTACTCGACCCGCAATATTTCCGGTTTTACCTGCGCCTTTCCAACTAAAAGGGGAAACGACACTTATTCGGGCAGAAATAGCAGCTGCATATTTTCTTATACCTGTTTTAGCAGCAGCCTCTAAAAGCTCCTCACCAGCTTCTGCGGTAATTTCTTGTGCTGCTACTTTTGAAGCCACTTTATTTTGTAATGAAGTTGTTCCTTTGGTAAAATATCCAAGATTACTTTGGATAGCTGCTCTATTAGCAGCAACAGCGGCTACAGATTCAAAGCTATCTTCAACCCAATTAAATGTGGAGTTGACTCCCCATAATGCACCCATTGTTGCAAGGCCAACTAATGCCCCTTCTCGTTTACTCAAACCATTTTTTTCTGCAATTTGATGTGCATCTTTATTAGCCATTAATGTTAATAAAGATCTGGTGGTATATTTGGCTACTGTTGCCTGAGTTTCTACTGAAGGATCTAATAATCCCAACTTTATAGCCTGACTGCGTAATTCTTTTCTTGTTACTAGGTCTGCAGGTTTTTGAAGCAGCTTTGCAGTTTGCCCACGTAAATCCTCAGCAATTTGATCAGTTAATGTTTTTCGAAGTAATGTTTTAGAACCTTTTACAACAAGAGTTGAAATTGCCTTTGCACCAAGTAATTGACCAGCAACATCAGCAACTAAATTTGAAGTATTTTCCAAACCCCAGGTTTGCTGTTTAGCAATTTGGGATCTTGCCGATCCCGACATGGTTTCACCACCTGCGACCCAGTTAGATGCAATATCTCGAAAATAATTACCATCAGTATCACTTGATGAAGCAAATAGATCATTAGCAAGTATTGCTAAAGTGCCTATACCTTCGACTATGGAACCAAAAAATCCTGATACTGCATTATATGCTGCTGCAGTGATTACACGGGGTACACCGATAGTGATTTTATTTCTAGTATATCCGGCAAATTCAGGTGCTTTAATAATTTCACCTTTCATCATACTATTGTCTCCTTGAAATAATGCTTCCATGTATAAAGGACCAGCATAAAATGGATCATTAACAATATGTTCAGGATATACAGACCCCATTAATTCTTGGTGACGACCACTTTTTGTTAATCTATAAATATCTGCATCATTTATGTATTTAAGCCAGTCATCTTGATCTAGATGCTCAGGAATTTCAAAATAAACCTCATTATGTGCTTTGACTAATCGACTTCTTATAATAGCATCTTCAGCGGTTTCTGACCCTAATGACCAATCACCAAGAACATTTCTATATTTGCCAGTAATATTTTTGGATCGTTCTCCAAACTTCAAATATGAACGTTTTTCATTACCGCCAAAATAACTAGACCCATGACCACTATATATTTCATTAGTATATGATGCATCAAACTGTTCCATTCTAAGTTGGTAATAATCTTTAGAAACCTGAATAAAATAGTCATCAAAGGTTTCTTTTGCTTTTTCACCATATTGCTCAGTAAACATAGTCTGCACAGCTGGATTATTCCAATATGATTCTTTGTTTTCTAATTTATATCTATCCGTTTTTCCATCGTGTGCAATATCGGCAAATGCTTTACCGTTAAATTCACCCATTATACTATTTGTGAAAAAATCACTAGGATCAGCTAATAAATTAACTGGTGGTGTTTCGGGATCCGAAGTTGTTTCTTCTTTTGATTGTGGAGTAATATCATCGTCCTCAAAAACTGGAGCTCCGTTGTCGACATCTTTTCTTTTAACATCTAATTCAATTAAATCTTGATCTGGTGAAATTATAGTTTCTGACATTTTGTTACTTTTAAATATTTATTTTAATTAACTGAACCAGCGAAAGAATTATCAATTGGCGATGCATTAAATGATTCTCTATATATTTCATTTAATCTTTTTTTACCCTGATCCCATTGGTGTTCTTTATAAATGAAGTCGTCATTAATTACACTTCCTTTTTCTTGTGCTTCTTTTTCAACCCGAGACATACTTCTGGAAAAATCATCTAGTTCAGTAATATCAACTTCCGCTTGTAACCAAGATTTACCATTGTTAGTCATTATATTTCCTGGATAAAGATCAGATTTATTTACATACAAATCTTTACCTGCTAATACTTGCATAATTCCTGGGCTAAGAGAGGGAACAATAGCAATGGTTCTATAAAATTCGGCATCGTCCGACCAAAAGATCCACCTACTTTGGTCATCTACGGCTTCAGATAAATTATCTCCCATATCCATTTCACCATTAAATCCACTAATGGGGGGATAAAGTGGTTGTTCCTCACCATTTGCATCGGTGACTGTTTGATATGGCATCATATCTTCGGCAGCTACATCTACCCACTGACCTTTCTCATCTTTATCCCATTGGTATTGATAAGTACCTTTAATTAAATAAGCTTTTATCATAGTGATCTGTGTTCCTGCATATTCATCACGTAGTGCATCTAATTCTTTCACAGTTTTATCATAATAAGCTTGACTCATATCTTTTCCCGTTAGAGCATTACCTGCTGCAACAACTTTATTGCTTCTTATATCAAATGCAACTTTATCAAAAATTGCTTGTTTTTTAGTGGCATATTCTTTATATTTTACATAGCCGTCGTCACCCGCTGATAATAATTTATATGTATTCTTTGGCCCCATAACAACCGGTACCATTCCTACTTTTACACCTTCGCTCGTATCAGGAATAAAATTATTAGCCCGAATTGGGTTACCTTGAGGTGTAAATGCATCTGTCACATCACCAACGAGACTATAAGGAGGAAGATTCAATGTATATCCACCAACCTTTTGCAATGCGCTACCTTTAGCTTCTACCTGCAATTCTGCATATTTGTCACTAACTAGGGAATTTAGGACACTAGCGTCAGATAGATCTAAAGTAATAGTTGTATTAACTGTTTCTTTGCTAGGGTCTAATGGCACTAAATCAAGTGTTACAGGTTTTAAGCCATTCATTCCTAAGTTTTCAAATAATGTTGATGCTAACACGGCAGTACCAGATAAATCACCAAAGCTTATACCCCCATCATTTGTGCCAGAAAGATCGGTACGGCCACCATTTGTATCAGAAATCTGTAAATGTTCTTTAAAAGTATCAATTAAAAAGGTGTTAACTTTGAGTATCGCTTCTTCTACAGAACGTGATCCAGGTAAAAACTCATTAAATAAACTTCGAAACACAGGATTAGAAAGATTTGGTTGCCCATCAGAACCCCATAAAGTTGTAGTTGCTTTTGCTAAAGCAGCCTGTAAGCCAGCCCCAGTTGGAGCTGATGTAAATTTTACCTGACCCTTTGCATCAAGAACTGGCAATCCATCCTCCCCAATAACTGGTACTTGGTCTAAAATTTGAAACGAGTTAGTTTTTGAATTAATATCGTTTGTGACTTGTTCTAAATTAAAGCTTGTTGAATTGTTATTTTGATGATCATGAACAATTTTTTCCCCCGTATTTCTAAACCCCGAAGTGTTAAACCAATCTTTAACAATTTTCCGTGACTCATCAAATGACATTGTTCGGCCTAAACTTGTTATAATTTCTTGGGCAAAATTTGGATTTGTATACCATGATTCATCTGTATTCAAATGCGTAATAACTTCAATATTTGTTAAACCAGAATATTTTGAACGCTTCTCTTCTGTACCATCTTCTTTTGTGTAAGTTTCTAATTCTTTTAGTTGACTGGGGCTAACCCATGAGACAGCTCCAGCTTGATTTCGAGCTAAATATTTACCGTCAGCAGTAGAATACAACTGCCCTTCTTTTTCTTTTGTTTCAACTTTAGCTACATCAAATTCCTCTTTTCGATTTGTCATTTGCTTTCCCATGAAGAGCATTTGGTCCATACTCGCCTTTAATTGTAAACCACCTGGTAATGACATAAATTCTTCTCCAAAAGTGTTTACCCCATCCATCAATTGTTGGTATAATCCCATATATTGTTTTTCAAACTTCGAAATTTCAGGCGAAATGGCATTTATGTCTTTCAAAAAATCTAATTTTGGCGGGTCTGTTTTTTTCGGAGCAGTACCACTGGTTCCTGACCCCTGTAAACGTTGATTCCCATTTTGTGGTCGACGCTGAAATAATCCTGATAAATCAGCTTGATATTGGGCAGCATCAATAACATTATAAGAGACACGATTTGGTATAGCACCATTAGCTGGTGTTGGTGGAACTACATATCCCCCGGCTTGAAAACGTCGAATTTTCCGTAAAGAAACTTTAGATAATAAGATCATAGCAAATTAATTTGTAAAGAAATATAACAATTTTAACTATAAAAATAAAGTTAAAAACCCCATCTACAAAAAGATGAGGCTCTCAATATTATTAGTAATATTTTATCTTGATTCATTTATTATCTTCCGATCAATCTTGGTCGCCCATGCAAGTATCTATCTTCTAAATTTTTATCCTGCTTGTCTGAGTACTCTTTTAGGGCCCCTGCAGCGGTCTGGTACTCTAGATATAATTCTTCAAGATTTCGATTTCTGCTCTGTAGAAAGACCAAATTTTCTTCCATCTGTGCTAGCACAATATTATCACGCGTTGGTAATTCTCGATAAGCTGCAACCTCAGCTTCTTTTACAGCTAAGTCGGCCGGAGCAATTCCCCCTTGCGATTTTGCAGTTAAATATGCTCGTTGGGTGTTAGTGGCCGTGGTAAAGACTTCATTATATTCTCGTTCATTTTTTGCACCTAATATATTGTATTGTGCAGTTTCATTATTTGCTCTACGCTGATTCCATCTACCTTGTAATCCTGCTGAGATCTTTCCTAAATTAGCTAACCATTCTGTTTCTCTCTGTTGCTTCAATGATAATATTTCGGCCTGGTCTTGATACTTTAGTTGAGCATTACCAAATCTGGTTTGACCAGCTCTTATGTTATCTGCTGATTGAGATTGACGTTTTTCTTCCATTTGTTGTGCAACTCTCAGATCTTCAGTCAGCAACGAAGCAGCTCGTGATGCTTGAAATTCATTATTTGCAGCATGAATTCCTGATGACCTCATTGACTGTGCAACAAGATTTTGGACAGGGTCAGAAGATCCTTGCGTTCTAAAGGCCGTAGCAAGTTTATTTTGATGGTTATTAATAATTTCTGGTGACCAATCGGTAGCTGATTTTACATTACGGCTTCCAGTGGCAATAAACTCCTGCTGTGGACGAGCGATGGTTTTAATGGGCGTTTTATAAGCCTTTCTTGAAAGTAAATATTGTGCAACATCATTAGCCTGCACAAGTGACGTTAAATGTCCAGCAGTTTTTGCGACTTGACCCCATGTTGTCAATTTACCATCTTCTCCGGCCTGACGTGGTAATCGTTGTCTAAATTTGTCAATCCATCGCGTTCCTAATAACCTTTGGTCACCACTTTGGGCAACGGGTGTTGATTGAAATTTTAAATCCATACCCCCGTTAAACGTTGGGATTGACGGGAGAAATTTATCAAATTGAATACGAAAATTAGGGTTAGGTAAATTAATGGATGCAGATTCATTAGTGACAGGTCTTGTTTCTATATCTTGAAGAAATTCGTTTTCGAGCATATTGTGGCGAAAACCAATACCGTAATTCATTTTTACAGGGTTATTAACACGATAACCCGTTTGATATTTGGGAATTAATCCCCCTTCTTCAAAGTTGGTAGGCACAGTAGTTGAGTTGGCCATTGAACTGGTTGCATTATGTGCTAAAGCACCTGCAAACTTCTTGTTTAAATCTTTTGTATAATACTTTGTTTCTTTCAATGTATCGGATTCGTTTCCTCCCATAACATAAACATATGAACCTCCCATGTCAGTACCCATCTTTGTAATTACAGCTGCGTGGGCGAAATAGGCAGTATTCGAATTTTTTCTAAAATCCGCTAATGTCCAACTTTTTGTTTTTCCTCTTCCATGAAATAAAACATCGCCAATATTTAGTGTTGTTGTTTTGTCAAGTGCTTTAGGTAAAAAATAATTATACTTATGAGTACTATTTTTTTCTGTTTTAAATGCATCATTAATATAATTGGCATGTAATATTGACATTCGGAAACCTAAATTTGCAGCTTCTTTTGCATTTTTTGTTTCTAAGTTATTCATCACTAAATTACTTACCACAACAGCCGACCAAGGAGTACTTTTTACCCATTTTTCATTATAAACATCAAGATTATTTTCATAACCCGGCATATTTTTCCACAAATCACCGATTGCTTGTGTCGCTTCTGTTTCTGTTAATCGTGAACCATCTTTCTTATAAAATTTCTTATATAGGTCTTTACTGAAAGCTTGGCCAGGATTTTTTATTTTAGGCACAAATCCTATAAAGGGACTGGATGGTTCTTTTTTGACTAATTTTGGTGAAGTCAAATTAGAATTTTTTGCTCCATTAGGATTAAATCCTGTAAAAGCACCATCCATTTCTTTTTCGACGAACTGCCTAAATTCAGGATCAGCAGCACTGCTTACTGGACTTTTTAAATCATCTACCGTACTCGGAAAATTACGTGGATCATCTTTAAATGAATAAACATGAGAAGTGTTTTTAGGAACGACAGTAGGATCAGTGCTAGGATATGCTGTAGTATCTAACTCCTTCAATCCATTGATGTAATCTCGCTCGGTTATTTTTCCTTCTCTCCATGCATCCTCTAATTCTTTCGACTTCATTTCAAAATCGTCTGTGCTGTTAGCCGACTCAACAATATTATCAACAATTTTTTGTCTGTCTTGAGCTTGTAATAATTTTGCATCTTCACTAGAAACTACAGGATTCACCACCGTTGCAGGATTCACCACCGTTGCAGGATTCACCACCGTTGCAGGATTCACCACCGTTGCAGGATTCACCACCGTTGCAGGATTCACCACCGTTGCA
>Ga0105050_10006110_pt1 | contig 15131 bp, 14 predicted proteins | sample FRY01_FD_78088 | JGI IMG/M metagenome (GOLD analysis project Ga0105050, IMG submission 78088) | Freshwater microbial communities from Lake Fryxell liftoff mats and glacier meltwater in Antarctica - FRY-01 | ecosystem: Environmental > Aquatic > Freshwater > Ice > Glacier meltwater ... | reverse complement strand
TTGCCTCTTCGATACCAGCGTTCCACCATCGTTGAATATTTGGGGGATCGAGATCTTCAATAACTACACAGCCCCTGGGAAGAGACAAATTTGGTCTGGTTGCAATCAAAATAATTTGCTCTGGGGGCAGTGATGAGTCTTTGATGATTGCGGCAAGTAACTCGGGGTGGGAGTGTGCGGTGGGAATAGTGAGGAACAGCATAGGGGATTAAGTTAAAGCCCTAGGAGTACGGCTTGACGGTCAAAGTCGGGTGCCAGGACACGTACTTCTTCGAAGGTCCCTTGAGCAATCGAATGACCTTCCTTGAGGTATATGAGCAGATCAGCGCGGCGAACAGTTGCTAAGCGGTGAGCTACGGTAACTGTTGTTACCTCAGATTCAAGTTCGTTGAGCATTTCTATGATTGCTTGTTCAGTTTCTGAATCGAGCGCGCTTGTAGCTTCGTCTAGTACGAGGAGCTTTGGCTTTGTGTAGAGAGCTCGCGCGATCCCAAGACGTTGTCGCTGTCCACCACTGAGCCTGAATCCCCGCTCACCCACATTGGTATCGATTCCTTCACGAAACTCGGTGAGAAAGTCAGCCAAGTGAGCACGCCGTAGTGCTTCCCACACTAGGGCGTCATCAATCAGGTCTTTCGGAAGCCCCATGGCTACGTTTTCTCGAACAGTGCCAATGGTGAGTGCAACGTTTTGCGGAACATAGGAAATCGCACCAGGCCAGCGTTGGATCGCTTCTCGCGGTGTTACTCCACCTACCAAGACCTGCCCAGAGTCTGGATCGAGAACACTCAGAATTAGGTCGGCCAAAGTTGATTTACCGGCTCCTGTAGTTCCCACAAGAGCGATTGATTCACCCGCTTTGCAGGAAAAAGAGATATTCGTCACTGCTGGATTGAGGGCATCTTCGTATCGCAGTTCAACATTGCTCATCACAATATCGGCATTAAACCCGGTGTATCCCGAATTGATACTCGAGTGAATATCGTGAGCGGTGATACGGGCAGTTGAGGCGATCTTGTTGTCGGGAAGTGCGGTGAGGTAGTCATACATAAAAAATGTAGGTTGGGCTTGAATAGAGGCATTTCGAATCGTTATTGCTGCTCCTTGCAACCGAAGTAATGCCGGAATTATTCGGCTGCCTGCAGCCAAAAACAGGGCAGTTGTTGCTGCGGCCGTTGCCCAATCCTTAGTGAGGAATTGAACTACAGCGAGGACGAGTATCCCTAGGTAGAGCGAGGCCTCAAGAACGTATTTTGGAATTTCCATGATGAATGCTGAAAGTGCACCGGTGTGTGCATTTGTTAAGGCATTGTTTTCAAATTTTGCAACGTAAAGGTCCCGACGGTTAAGAACTGTGGATTCGCGGTAGGTCGCGAGTGCTTCGGAGACAATCGTCAGATTGGCAATATTCGTGTCTGTCATGACTTGAGCGTTTCGAGCTGACCAGCGTCCCAGTATGCGCTGGAGAACCAAGACAATTGTCAAAAATAAGGCAAATGCTGTGACAGTGAGAATTGGATCAAAGAGGAGTAGTGCAGCTCCAACTATTGTGAAAAGAAAAACCTCAGAAATAATAGTGACTCCAGACCCGAGGAGAGACACAGTTGCAGCGGAAACACCGTTTCCCAAAGAGTATGTTGCTTCGCTGGTTGTCCATTTCTGAATCACAACAAGCGGTCTACTCAGAAAATCTCGTGCCAACTTGACAGATAGTTCTGCTTGTCGATTCGCCAGAAAGACCATGATCCGCCGTGACATGAGGGCGGAGAGCCCTGTTTTTGTGACCAAGATTGTGACAGCGGACAGGGCCAGAATGATTGAGAGTTGAGACACAGTGAGTTCGCCAAGACCTAAAGCATCAAGAACGTTTTGAACTGGAGCAGGGACTTGAGTGAGTCCAGCTCCTGAAACTGCAACGGCAGCAACGAGCCCGACCAGAGCAATTCCGAGGAGATCGAGAAGTCCCAAAGAAACTTGGAGGAGGGTAGCGAGGACTAGCAATCTTCGTTTGCCAGGGTCAAGCAGGCTAATCCCTTTTTGGACTGAAACGAGTATTCCGCGTTTGTGAAAGTCGTCAATACCCTTGCCGCCATAAGTCGTATCTGTTTCTGGGAGCGCATCAGTTCCCGAGTCAGTCATCGGCTCAATGTACCCGTCCGGCACCACAACTTCTGTGGGCATCCCGTTAGTTGGGTTAGCGTGGTTTCTTTTTTTGTTCAATCCAACCTAAGTACCGGCAACCTGTGAAAAAGGCGAGAAAAGGCGTTGCGGAAATGGCTTGTATGGGAGTTGAGTGCCTTAACGGTGTGATTAGATCAGCAACCAGCGGGTGAGTGATCGATTTGAGCTTCCGGGCGGTTCGCCAGCCCATTTCTTCTCCTTGGGAGTAAATCTCGTGATCAGAGATGCCATACATTTTCGCTCGAATTTTCACCTCGCTCCAGGTAGATTTTCCAAGTTCGAGGCAGACGGCATCAGAGATCGCGAATCTCGCATTGTGATTTTGAGTCCAGCGCTCACACAGTTCGGAGTCGTCAGAGAAGCGCCGGCTCGGATCGTAGGGATCAGAACGCAAAAGGTTCGCTTCAAAAAGGGTGGGCGTGCCGATCACTGGCCGTTCACCTTCTGGGAAGCGACCCGCGCGCCAGACATTGAGCCCCACGGCGACATAGTTTTGTCCACTCACTCTGGTTTGGGCGCTCACTCCTCGAAAGTCCCCCTCACGCAGGTAATTGATCATTTTCTGTAGTTCCCCTTTGGGAAGTACATTGTCAGAGCCCATATTCAAAATCAGTCGACCTGTGGTTTGTGCAATTCCAATATTCCGCGCGTTTCCAAGACCCTGTCCAGTGTCACGGAGGACTAAGTCTGCGGACTCTTCAGCCACCTGTTTGGTGCCATCGGTGGAATTGGCATCAACGACAACTATTTGGCCCACGCCCGAGTCTCGGAGAGAAATCAGGCATTGCTCAATACCGCTAATCGAATTCATAGTGCAGATCACCGCGGAAACGTCTGAGGCAGTGGTAGCAATCATGGATTCATCGCCTTGCCATTCTTGGGTCACCCATACCGCTAGCCTACTTTCATGGCGTCGACTTCCCTTTTCATTGGACTCGTCAGCTATGTGAAGTCCTCGTTCGCGGAAAGCCAAGGGTCCGGTGGGTTGACATCTGGACTGGTAGCAGCCTTCGCTGAGCAGGGTGTTGATTGCGCGAGTTGGATAAATACGGGCAATTTGTTCGACGAAAACAGTTACGAACTTACATCCCGTATGTCTAGATTTAGCGTTCGTGAGGAAATCCGATTGGAATCGGAATGGTTTAGTTTTCTTCAGGGCACTGATCGTCTCGGTCACAGAGTTCGAATGCTGGGTCGGTACGCGAATTTCCTATTCCACTGGCGACGTAATTCACAGAGCAAAGAGTTACGGCGATTGCTCAATATTGAGTACTCGCATATTGACCTGTATCGCCGGGCGGTTGCCTCAGGGGCCGAGTGGGCAATCATTTTGGAAGACGACGCTTTTTCGCCGGACATTACGGATTTAGTGACAGGGCTCCTTGGTTTGAGTGGGCATGAATCTGACGCGAAAATGATCAATCTTTCGGCTTCATTCTCCCTCGATCAGATTGGGATTCGGCACCTACTGAGTCCAAATAACAGGCAGGGGTGGCAAGGATCAGTTGCTCGATCCACGTTGGGTTCCGCGCGGCCTGCAACAAATACGGTCTGCGCAATCGCGTTTCGAACAGACTTTTTGAAACAAATTCTCGCTGATTTTGATTCTCAGCCTACTGATCCAAGTGAGCCGATTGTGCCCATTGACTGGAAGCTCAACGCTGCTCTGATGCGGCTCTGGGATGCGGAGGCAATCGGGCCGAATGAATGCTTGTTTGTGGAGCCGACTCCGATTATTCAACTTTCCATGGTCCGGGACCGCGAAGGCAAGTGACATAATGCGTCGGTGAGTTCCTTTGAGCGTTTTGTAGCTAGTTCTGCTCGAAAGTTTGGTCTCGAAATCTCTCGGGTTTCCTCAGTTGGAACCCAGTTGCCTGTGGAAGCAACCGCCTTGAATGCGGCGTGTGGCGCGGTGGCAGCGTAATGGCAATGGCCGCTGAGCTTCCGTCTTTAGGTGTCACTGAGCGCAATATTTGGCTCTATGACACTTTTGAGGGCGAATGACCGAGCCAGCTTCGGCTGACACTGAAGCCAGGACCGGGATCAATGCTGTGAGCATGTTGTCTTCGACCGAGCCGGCGGATAGGGACAATGTTTGGTCCGTTGCTGGTTTGCCGGATGTCCAAGCCAATGTTGTTTCAACCGGATACCCCAAAGGCAAATTCAATTTTGTTGAGGGCGATGTCGCCCAGACTCTGCGAGAGTTATTTCCTGAAAAGATTTCCCTGCTTGGGCTCGATACTGACCGGTACGAGTCAACCCGCATGGAACTTGAGGTGTTGTTTCCACGGTTGAGTGCGGGTGGAGTGTGTTTTTTCGACGACCACGGTCACTGGCGAAGTGCACGTAAAGAGGTAGACGAAAGCTGTGAAAAACTCGGCTACGGGCCGCACACGCGTCCAATTGACGACTCGGTCCTGGTGCTGATCAAAACTGAGCCTTACTCTGAAAGTGGCAGTTAACCGTGCCGTGGCTCAGTATCGTCACGGTTGTTAAGGACGACATTGAGGGGTTTCAGCGGTCCATCGACTCCTTGAGTCAGCAGTCTTTGGCAGGTGTTGAACTTGTGTTGGTAGACAGTTCTGCTAGTGCCTTAGAGATTCCGGCTTTTTTGTCGGATTATTTGATTACGGATTACCAGTCTGAGTGGGTGGAGCCCCAGGGAATCTATTCCGCCATGAACCGCGGATTGGAACTGGCTCGCGGTGACTACATCTACTACCTCAACGCCGGAGATTCTTTCTTTGATCAATCGGTAATTGGTGACTTAGGTGCACTGGTCGCAGAAAGTTCACCGGCTTGGATAATCGGTCGGGTTCAAATCCTCGAACAAACAGGTGCGAGCGTGACGAGTGCAGTGTGGGATTACGAAACTGAAAAGAAGGCTTTGTTCGCACGCGGATTGTTTCCGCCGCACCAAGGGACAGTTGTGAAGACCGAGGCACTGAGATCCGTGGGCGGATTTGACGAACGATTTGCTATTGCTGCAGATTACGCCGCGGCACTCTCATTAAGTCAAGTTCATGACCCGCTGATAACCGAGCGAGTGATTGCCACTTTTTTCGAGGGTGGGATTTCTACAACGAACTGGCAAGATTCGTTCCGAGAGTTTCATTTCGCGCGTCAAGAGGTATTCGCTCCGCGTGGGCTTGCAGCATTGGAAGAAAGGTTTCGTTACTGGCAACACTTCTTGAGTGTGTGGCTAGTGCGTAAAGTGCGTAGGAACTAGTTAGGAATAAGTCGTTTTACTGCCCGGCGGATTGCCCACCGCACTGGGAAATCCCAGATGGGTGAAAGTGGTTTTAGTATCACCGGGAGGGCGGCTTTCTTAGCCCGCTCAGATTCCTTCAGGTTTTTGGTGCGGTCATCCACGGTCAGTGAATCTGGGTGCCACCGAAAGCTCGAAACGACATGGGGAACACTGACCAGCGGTCCGAACCTTTTAAGCCTGAGGAGCAGGTCAAGGTCAAAGGCGAGGGAGTACGTCGTGTCAACTCCCTTGGCTTTTTTCCAAGCGCTGGTGCGGACAAGCATGCCGGGTTGCGGGACAAGATCAGGTCCCCACGGGAGGACTTTAGGCGCGAGCTTGCCGGCTTTGCTGACCCAGAGTTCTTGATTCTTAGTGTCGATATACCGGCAATACCCGAAGGCAACAGTTGATTGGGGATTGTGGTCAAGGGCCTCGGCGACCAGGTGGAGCGTGTTGGGCTCTAGCAGGTCATCGTCATTGAGCCAATTAACGTACTCGTGGTGATCTTTGAGCAATGTTGCTCCGAGATTGATCGCGGCCGGAAGGGATCCCGGGTCGGGCAGGAGTGGAATTCCATGGTCAGTGGCGAAGGCGGCGAGTTCTTCGTTCTCCGTCGGGCCGACGATCACGAGATCTACAGAGATTTGTTGATCACGAATTGAGTTGAGCGCTTGGCCGAGGAACTCAGGTCGTTTACCAAGCGTGGCAATGATTAAGAGCACTCGAGTCCGTTGGAGGGAAACCATGGTGGCACTAGTCTAGGCGCGTGTCGTCTCGGGAATCTGTGAACACTGAACTCTCCGAGGGTGAGTTCATGCATGAACTCGCACGTGAAGTGTGGGACTTCCCTCGCAGCATTACTGGAAACGGAGTGCGAGACACATTGAAGGCATTTTCCCCATTCATGCCAGGGCTAGAGATACACGAAGTGCCTTCAGGAACGGAGGTGCTCGATTGGGTCGTACCTGACGAGTGGAATATTTCCGGTGCCTATCTGCTAAGCCCAACCGGAGAACGTGTAATTGACTTCATGGACAGCAATATTCATGTGGTGAGTTATTCCGAGCCGGTTGATCGTGACATTGAACTTGAGGCTTTGCAGTCCCACTTGCACTCGGATCCTGACCACCGGCAAGTGATCCCCTATGTCACCAGTTATTACAACCGCACCTGGGGATTTTGTCTGACCCAAGAGCAACGTGATTCTTTGGCTCCTGGGACTTATAGAGCAGTGATTGATTCCACTCTTGAACCCGGTTCGATGACTTACGGGGAGTGGGTTCTACCAGGGGAGAGTGACGCTGAGGTTTTTGTTTCTACCTATGTCTGCCATCCGTCGCTGGCGAATAATGAACTTTCGGGTCCGGTAGTAGCGGTGGCTCTTGCTCGGTGGCTTTTGTCATTGCCTTCACGAAAATACACATATCGGTTTGTTTTTGTTCCAGAGACGATTGGGCCAATCACCTATTTGAGCCGGAATCTCGAGCAATTGCAAGAAAAGGTTGTTGCGGGTTTCAATCTGACTTGCATTGGGGACGAAGGCGATTACTCCTATTTGGCTTCACGCAATGGCAACACTCCTATCGACCGAATAGCCCAGCGAGTGTTGGCTGATACCCCTCGGCCAGTTGTGTATTCGTTCATGGACCGTGGGAGCGACGAACGCCAGTACTGCGCTCCTGGAGTGGACTTACCTCTGATTTCCTTGATGAGAACCAGGTACGGTAATTATCCGGAGTACCACACCTCCGCTGACGACTTAACTTTCGTCACACCAGCAGGCCTGCAAGGTGGCTTTGAACTGGTCCGAGACTGCGTAGCTGAGCTGGAGTCTTCGGAGTATTTGTCGACTCCGGTTAAAGGTGAGCCACAGTTGGGAAAGCGCGGTTTGTATCACACTATGCATGCTCGGACTGTGGCTGACGAGGTTCTTCTTCGCACCCACATCTTGGCGTACTCAGACGGCAAGCACTCAGAACAAGATATTGCTACGTTAACGGGTAGGCCAGTCTCTGAAATCTCCTTACTGACTTCTGAACTTGCCCAGCACGGTTTGGTTTCTTACTCGCATCTAGAAATGAGGGAATAATGTCGGTTGCTTCCCACTATGACGGTAGCGCGTCAACCTACGCGGACCAGTACGACGAAACTAAAATCTGGACCAATGAGGAGTATCCAGCGAACTACTTTCGCTTGAAACTGGTTCGTCGGATTTTGGCTAATGGTGGTGTTAAGTCGTTGTACGAGCACGGTGTGGGAGATGCAACCCCGCTGGTGACAATTGCGGGAGATGGAATCCGGGTGGCAGGTAATGATGTTTCACCAGAAATGGTGAAGTTTGCGCGCGCCAACATGACCAAGCACGGACTGGAACCTGAGGCGATTAATCTACTCGATGTTCAAAGCCATGAATCGATTGATGTTGAGCGAAAAAGGGCAGGCTCTTTTGATGCGGTTATGGCACTTGGTGTGATTCCACACGTGGAAGACGACCGGTGGTTTGTAGCTTCCATGGACAAGTTCTTGGAACCGGGCGGTCGGTTGCTACTGCAGTTCCGTAACTCAATGTTTTCCATGTTTACATTCAACCGGTTGTCCAAAGAATTCGTCATGGACGAGTTATTGGCAGACGTCCCGGAAAGCGTGCGACAAATTGTTTCAGCAGATCTCGATCAACGCTTGGCAGTAGATAAACCACCGAAAAGAACACGGCCAACGGGTGACGGCTACGACGAGATTCTGTCCAAGTTCCACAACCCATTTGAACTTTCGGAAATGGTGAAGTCATTTGGCTACAAGGAGCTGCAATTCCATTGGTACAACTACCATCCCGCCTACCCCATGTTGGCCGGCCGCATTGATCCCAAGGTGTACCGCCAAGCTCAAATAGACCTTGAAGGTGATACCTCGTGGCGCGGCATGTTCCTTTGTTCGGCTGGATTGATCCAAGCGGTAAAGGTCTAGTCCCTTGTTGAATTTCGCCATGTTGTGTAAGTCTTTCTCGGAGGACTTGGAATACGCGCAGCGCATGGTGAAGAGTTTTCACGAATTCAATACTGAAGGCCTAAAGCTCTTTCTTGTAGTTCCGGAAACAGAGCTTGATCTCTTTGGACAATTTACTTGCCCAACTGTGGAGATTCTTTCTGAAGACCGGCTCGGACAGCACCTGGTGGACCGTGAAGTACACGGAATGCGTCCCGGGTACATCAATCAAGAAATTGTCAAGCTTGCTTTTTGGGAATTACAACTGTGCTCGAACTACTTCTGTGTAGATTCAGATGCAGAGTTCATTCGACCCTTTGGCGTTAAAGATTTCATGTTTGATTCAGATACTCCTTATTCGGTATTAGTTCAAGATCTTGAGTTGGCTGTTGAGCCGGAGTACTTCAATCAGTACTGGAAGTCTCGCGAAAGTGAACTCAAGTCAATCGCTGAAGCCGTTGGTCTTGACTCCAGGGTGATTCTCACGTGCCACGGACACACTGTCTTTTCGGCGGCGGTATTGAAGTCGTTTGTGAAGGATTTTCTCACAGCTCGAGGGTGGGTGTATGCCGATGCATTAGAGTTTTCTCCCTATGAATTTACTTGGTACAACTTGTGGTTGCAGAAATCCCATGTGATTGATGTTCACCCACGGGAACCCTGGATCAAAGTTTTTCACAATCAGTCCCAACATATGGAATATTTAGTCCGAGGAATTACGTTCACTGACATTACTCGTGGGTATCTTGGAGTTGTGGTGAACTCCAACTACTCTCGTGGATTGGGCGTAGTGAATGCGGACTCGACCCAGGCTGAGTCATTTGCCACTTACATGTCCTACACGCAGTTAGCGAAATCTTTTAGTCACAAGGTGCGATCGACTTTGGGCCGTCGTCTGGGTAAGGGCGAGTAGTAACCTAAGAACATGAACCAAGTGATTGAAAACATCCTTCGGATACCTCGCCTTCACCACACTCTCAAGGCGGCCCGCGCATTCGACAGCGCCAACCCCGTCCCAGGCTCAACAGACCCTCAAAGTCACTACAACATGCGGTCTTCCATGGACTTTCACCCCAAGGTGGGTAAATGGGTCTCAAAAAGAACAATTTCTTCCAAGGGCTCAGAGGCGTGGCAGGTGGCCTCTGACTCGCCCAGTCGTTTTCTTAACCCAACTGAAGTTGATCAAGCAGTTGCCGGAATAACTCGTGACGGCTTCTATGTTTTTTCACATGTGGTTGAGCTGGCTGTTGTCGCGGCGATTCGTAGCTACGCGGAAACTGCTCCCTGTTTTGCTCGTGGGGCAAATACTCCGGCCGGGGTTTATCCACGAACGGCACCGAAGGTCGGTCGGTATGACTTCGATGAAGTAGTAGCGTTGGGCTCCCCTGAGGTCCAAGAATTTGTTACTGACCCACATATGGCATTAATCGCGCAAAAGTATTTGGGCCAACCAGTCCTCATGGACGAGGTTGCATTTTGGTGGACGTCAACGAAAAAGATGGAGGACGCAAATCTCAACGCTCAACTTTTTCACCAGGATCGAGACCGACTGTCCTTCCTAAAGTTCTTCATCTACTTAACTGATGTCGAACCTGATACTGGCCCGCACGTCTACATTCGTGGATCCCACACAGACATTCCCTGGTCGCTTCGCGGGGATGGTCGAAAAAGCGATGAAGCAGTGAAAGCTGCTGGGTTGTGGAATAAGGTTCAAGAAATAACGGCACCGGCGGGAACCCTGATGGCGGTGGACACTATTGGTTTACATAAAGGGAAAACTCCGATCTCCTCGGATCGTCTCGCTTTGGAGAATGAATATGCCACATCACTTTTTGGCAATGACTACGAAATTCCGAATTTCATTCCGACCGAACTGACGAAGGAGCGTTATCACGCTATGCCGTGGGTTCTACAGCGCTACGAGAAAGCAATCAATGGCTAAGGCCCAGTACCCATTGCGTAGAGAGATTCGTAGTCGCGTTCGGCGCGGTCAGTTTCTGGATCAAACGCGCGCTCTTTGACGTCTTGAAAGCCGGCACAAGTGAGAATGTGCAACAAGTTTTCCTGATCAAACATGTATTTGTGTTCGCCGTCCATGTAGGCAACGTAATTAATGGCATCAATTGAGGTCGTGTTGTTATAGGCAGGCTTCCACCCAAAATAGTCATGTGGAACTTCACGGATACCGAGGTAATGTTCCACATAAATCCGCGCATTAGGTACGCAAATAGAGAATGTTCCACCAGGCTTGAGCAGCCGGATACTTTCTTTGAAAAGAGCTTGTCCTTGGGAGTGGGTCAAATGTTCAAACAAGTGCGAGGAATAGATCTTTGAAACTGAATTGTCGGAAAGGGGAATGGGCAGTCGAAGATCCCAGTAAATGTCGCACTGTTTGGTCATGTCAACCGTGGTCCATTCACCCCTACCGGGATCAGCTCCGCCTAGATCAAGACATATCACAGTACCTCGCTCGATGAGGTTCTGAAACTTTTTCTTGGAGGGATACATCTGCTTTTTGGCGATGGCAAACTCGTAGATGTCTGTGGAGAAGGGTAATACGGTTCTGACGCGCTCACGAAACCCAGTCATTGAATCCCCTTCTAGTCCGTTGTCGCAAGGTACTTGCTAAAGGCCCGATTGCGTCGAAGCATACTTAGATGCTTTACCAGCGATCTTGTGTCTTTCACCCTCAGGAACTGATCTGCGTGATCTCCGTTGAACCCGCGACGTTTCATCATGAGGCCATATGAAACGGCGCCACTCCACTCACCTGCTGCCGGCTTCGCCATTGCTTGTCGCAGCTCGTCCGCGGTAATAGCCTGGGTTGCGCAACCCAGAATGTTGTACGCGCTAGGACCCATGACAATCACTGGCTTTCTGGCAAAGGCCGCTTCTACCCCACTCGTTGAACCGTAAGTAATGACAAGATCTGCTGCTCGCATGAGTTCATAGGAGTCGACTTCTGAGTGAGGGTCAAGGTGCAAATCGGGTTTTGCTGTCGCAACCGTGGCCATCCATTCTTGAACATCCCGTTGTGGCTTATGGCGTTTGTGTGGGTGCGAGCGCACGATGAAATACGTGTCTGGATCTTCCGCACAGATCTGGGCGACAAGTTCGAGTGCATTTTCTTGTCCGCCAAAATAGGAATCCCAGTTTAGGTCGAGTTCAACGATTTCATCTCCTGAAGAACTGAAATAGACGACAATTTTTTTGTCTTTAGGAAGATCGACCATCGAACCAATTTTTTGAGCCTCGACAAAAAGGGAGTTCATTTTGTCACGGTGTTGAGTTCTATCAAGAAACCACTGACTACCCAATTGATCGCGTTCTACTGGATCCCAGTTCAAGTACAAGTTGAGCATGCGTCGTTGGAGAGTTTCCCAGTCATGGGTGTCATCCAACGTCAGATCAAAATCCGTATCGTGGCCGCCAATGTCGTAACTAACAACCGGGATACCGAGTGACTCAGCAGCCACTGCAGCAGCGCGGTCGTGCAAGAACCGCCCGTTGTAAACAGCAAGCATGGTGATTCCGCGTTGAGTAATTACGGCGTGTGTCTGATCGAAAACATAGGCAAATGATTTTGAGGCTGCTTCAACCCAAGCACGCGGCCATAGGTGCTTGTCGGTGATTGGAGTGTCACGATCTGGGTGGATTTGCAGGATTGCTCGACCCATGTCTGCTCCGCGGTAAGTCATGGCCCGGATGTTGGTTCGATTCAGTACGCGTGGAATGTCGATTGGCTCGCTAGGTTTCCAACGGCGAATTGGGGGTCCAACAAAACAAGTTTTTACTAGCCCAGCTTGGGTGAGAGCTTTTTGTAATTGAGCCTCTCTGGTGGGGCTGAGCAGAAGAGTGCCAATTACACGCGAGGTTCCCCAAGCCATATCAAGCATGGGGGTTTCATCTGCCCAAAAACCGATGCTGACGGATGACCCTCGATCGTTCAGGGTGAGCGCAACTTCGCCGAGTGCATCTTGGGCGAAAACCCAGTGATTGAAATTTGTCAGCAGTGGCCTGGCTAGTTGCTCAGCGGTGAGAACCGAATTGAGGTAGCCATTCAGTGATTCATGTTCCGCGCGCACCTTCATTATGGGGACAGAGTACAGCGTCAATTGTTAGTCAAAGCTGCTTGGTAGACGGCTGCCGTCTCAGCAGCGCATTTAGCCCAGGAGAAGCGGGCTGCTTGGGCTATACCTGCTTCTGCGAGCTGACTCTTCATTTCATGATTTGAGGCGAGGATAATCATTTTCTGTGCTAGGTCGGTTACGTCACCGCTCTCGAAATACAGCGCCCCATCTCCGCCCACCTCGGGTAGCGAGGTCGCATTAGCCAAAATGGTTGCGGTGCCGCTGGCCATGGACTCAAGTGCCGGCAACCCAAAGCCTTCAAACCGGGAAGGAAAGACGGTGAAGAGGGCATTGCAGTAGGCCGAACTCATTTCCACATCAGGCAAGGATCGTTGTTGGACACCATGGCTGATTCCCAGTGATTGCATTAATTTATTTTCCTTGGATGTAAATTTGCCGCCGCCAACAAAGAGCAGCGTAATGTTGGGAATGTCCTTTGAGAACTTCGCATATGCTTTCATGAGAATGTCAGCGTCTTTGTATTGATCTCGGTTTCCCACGAACAGGACGTATCTTTCCGGTAGGTCAGACCACTTGGGAACATTGGGTGTGAAAACCGGGTCCACTCCATGGTGAACGATAGAGATAGGTGCGGAAATTTCTGGGTAGAGGCGAATTAAGTCTCCGCGGGTAGCAGCTGAGACGCAAATAATGTGGTCAGCCTGGTCCACATACCGCCGCTTCATGGTGAGCAAGTCCAATCGCCGGCGGGTTTTGGGGAGAAGTTCGGGGATCATGTCGTGGATTGTCACCACACGTTTCGCGCCCTTGGCGCCGGTCAGTCCGTGCGGTAAATAAAACGTATTGTGAACGACGTCAGCACCGTGAGCAACCGTTCGGTGGGAGAAGTAGTTGGCCAGTGCGGTAATTGAGTTCCTAGCTGGATGGGTGTGAAGTGCTGCTACGAGCTCGGGGTTGTTCAGAACGTAGTGATTAACAATCGGTGCCCGGATCGGGAGTAATTCCACGCCTAGTTCCGGAGTGCTGGTGAATTGCTTGGCTAACTCGTAAAAAAGCCGGGAAATTCCGCCATAGCGTTGGATCGCGAAAATCTGCTCATCTATCGCAATCCGCATTTGTGAAGTCTAGAGGTCAAGCGTTCTGGTGGTCTGTATGCTGCCGGAGTCCAATAGATAGTCTGAATAGGCGAGTGAGGTTTGGGTGAAACGAGTAATTGTTGTTCCCCGAAACGGCTATCTCAACCGGATGCAAGCAATGGCTAGCGCTGCGATTCTGGCTGAGCAGTTGGGGGTGGAGTTTCTTGTGTGCTGGATACCCCAAGTAGCAGCACCTGCTCCGCAAGAAGCGGTGTTCGCTAGCGAATCAGGGTTCAGATTCATTACTGAATCTGAACTAGAGCAGATCCTCGGTTATACTTTGGCATCTTTTCCCCATTATGTGAGCCAACATGACGTTTCAGGAGTCGGGAAAGTAGCCACACTCGCGGGCCACGATCAAGGTGAGCAGCCGCTGATGTCTGAATTCTCGAAGGTACTGAGTTCTGGTGACGTTGATACCGCGGTGATTGTCGCCGGTGGTCGCTTTTCCATGAATCCTGGTAGTCAGCCCGTGACGTGGGATTCAGTAGATTTTCAAAACGAGCGTCTGAATTGGTACCGAACCCTTAAACTGGCTCCAGAAATAGATTCAGTGTGGCCAGAATTGACAGGTGAGCCTTTTGTCGGATTGCATCTGCGTTACTCCGATCGCTCACACCAAGCCCCTTCGCGAGCTGAGATCAAACGTGCCGTGGTGAACCTGTGTCGAAGTGCAGGGGTTGATCGAGTTTTTGTGGCAAGTGATTCACGCAAAGAGCGTCAGAATTGGTGTGAGACTATCTCTGGCCTCGGACTGTTTCCATGGGTTGTCGAGACTGGTTCTGTTTCCAGTGGCGAATTCGACGGTGACGTGTTGGCGCTCATTGATTGGCGAATCCTCACCAACGCCCAAGCAGCCGTTTATTTTGCCGAGTCCTCTTTTGGTTATGAAGCAGCCGTGGCTTCAGGTAATTTCGATCAGAGTGTCGCCTTGGCCCCCAATTTGCTTGTCAGCTTAGGTGTTGAAGTGCGTGGTGTTACCCAAAACCTATTGAGCGCACCCAAGCGTCGTGGCTGGTGGTAGTTACGGCAAGAAACCTTCATCGATTTCCTGTCCACGTAAATGAAGTGAGGGAACAACAATTGGACTACAGAGCGGGTAGTTTTCCCAGCACTGATCTGATTCCGTAGGGACAATAACGACTAAACCAGAATCCAACTGCTGCTCCGTTATAGGTACTTGGGTGATCGGCGAAAGTTTGTAAACAACTGAGATTGGCCCCAGCGACCAACTATGGGGTGAAGTGATGGTGCTCGCCTGGAATCGTACGAGGGCGTTGAAGGCAACTAAAGCAATAAGCATGAGCGCCATGGCTGGTAGTAGGGCATTGTGCAGGAGCTGAATGACAGCTGGCTTCGCGGTGACGGGCACCTTGAATTCGAAGAGTGACTTGAGTGAAAATGCAATTAATACGAAGAAGAACGAGAAAACCATTCCCCAACCAAATCGAAATGTTGGAGGCGAGAAAAAAAACCAGGTAACTATTCCTG
>Ga0105050_10006106_pt1 | contig 15141 bp, 17 predicted proteins | sample FRY01_FD_78088 | JGI IMG/M metagenome (GOLD analysis project Ga0105050, IMG submission 78088) | Freshwater microbial communities from Lake Fryxell liftoff mats and glacier meltwater in Antarctica - FRY-01 | ecosystem: Environmental > Aquatic > Freshwater > Ice > Glacier meltwater ... | reverse complement strand
GCGGGGTCGCGCTCGGGTGCTTCGTCGTGCTGGCGCCCTTCCTCTCCGCCATCCTCTGGGCCTCGATCCTCACCTTCACCACCTGGCCCGCCTATGCGTTGCTGCGCGCGAAGCTGCGCCTGGGGCCGAGTTCGGCCTCGGCGCTGATGGTGGCGATCACCACCGTGGTGGTCGTGCTGCCCCTTGCCCTCGCCGCCCCGGGCTCGGCCGGCGAGGTGCAGCAGATCGAGCGCTGGCTGACCGGCTCCCTCACCGCCGGCCTGCCACCTCCGCCAGGCTGGATGCACGAGATCCCGCTGGTCGGACCCACGATCACCGACCTGTGGAACCGCTGGGCGCACGACCTGTCGGCCATGGTCGCCTTCTTCCGCCCCTATTTCGGCATCGGCGTGCAGTTCGGCCTCGGCCTGCTGCTCGGCCTGGCCAATGGCGTGCTGCAGTTCGTGTTCGCCCTGTTCGTCGCCTTCTTCCTTTATATCTCGGGCGAGGCGATCGCCGAGCGGCTGGTGTTCGTCGTCCGCCGCATCGCCGGCGAACGCGCCGACCCGCTGATCGCGGTCACCGGCGAGACGGTCCGCGGCGTGGTCTACGGCATTCTCGGCACCGCGGTGATCCAGGGCCTGCTGACCACCTTCGGCCTGTGGGTCTCCGGCGTGCCGAGTGCTGTGCTGTTGGGCGTGATCGCCGGCGCCATGTCGGTGCTGCCGATCGGCGCGCCGGTGATCTGGATCCCCTCCGCCATCTGGCTGCTGGCCAACGGCGAGACCGGCTGGGGCCTGTTCCTGTTCGCATGGGGCGCCGTGGTGATCGGCTCGGCCGACAACATCATCCGCCCCTACTTCATCGCCCGCGGCGCCAAGCTGCCCTTCCTGCTGACCACGCTGGGCGTGCTCGGCGGCGCGTTCGCCTTCGGCCTGCTGGGTGTGTTCCTGGGCCCCGTGCTGCTCGCGGTGGCCTACACGCTGGTGCTGGAATGGAGCGGCCGGCGCGACGCACCGGCCGACGGCATGCCATAGGGCCGACGATGGACATCTGCCGCGCCTGTCGCGACACGAAGCCGGGCGTCTCCGACATGGGTTTCGCCGCCGCCGTCGACCGCTACCTCGACCACCTGCGCGACCAGGGCCTGATCGCCGGCTGGCGCATCACCCGCGCCGGTCCGGTCAAGGGCCACCAGCACGGCGTGAACGCCCTGGTCGCCACCCCGACCTTCGCCCTGACCCGCGATTTCCCCAACCGGATACGCCAAGTGGGGCAGGAGCGATTCTGAACCGCCGAAACCGCTTGCTCCGCCGCGTGAACTGCGCTGAAACCCGCGGCCCTGCAGAACGGATCGCCCCATGACCCTCGTGCCCAACCCGGTGCTGGGGATCGATTTCGGCACCACCAACACGGTGCTCGCTTTGCTGAACCCCGATGGCACCATCACCACCGCCCGCTTTGGCACCCAGGACGTGTTCCGCTCCGTGCTCTGCTTCTGGGCCGAGAGCTACGGCCGCGGCACCGCCCAGGGCAGCCGCCTGCGCCACGAGGCCGGGCCTGCGGCGATCGAGGCCTATCTCGACGATCCGCTCGACAGCCGGCTGATCATGTCGATGAAGACCTACCTCGCCCAGCGCAGCTTCGTGGAAACCAGGATCTTCGGCCGCCGCTTCACGCTGGAGGCGCTGATCGCCACCTTCCTGCGCCGCTTCCTCGCCGCCGCCGGAGTCGATCCCGCCGGGCTGCGCGTTATCGCCGGCCGCCCGGTCCGCTTCGCCGGCGAGCGCACTGACGACGATTTTGGCGAATTTCGCCTCCGCGCCGCCTTCGCCGAGGCCGGCATGGCCGAACCCGGGATCGCCTACGAGCCGGAAGGCGCGGGCTACCGCTTCGCCCGCACGTTGAACGCGCCGGCCACCGTGCTGATCGGCGATTTCGGCGGCGGCACCAGCGACTTCTCCCTGCTGCGCTTCATCCCCGGACCAAAGGGGAGCGGGGGCGTCGAGCCGCTCGGCCATTCCGGTGTCGGCATCGCCGGCGACGTGTTCGACTACCGCATCATCGACCACGCCATTTCCCCCCGCCTGGGCAAGGGCGCCACCTACCGCGTGATGGGCGGGGCCGACCTGCCGGTGCCGCCCGAGTGGTATTCGTCCTTCGCGCGCTGGCATCGCCTGTCGCTGATGAAGAACCCGCGCACCCTGCGCGAGATGCGCGAGGTGATGGCCGGCACCCGCGATCCGCACCGCCTGGCCAACCTGATCGCGCTGATCGAGGACGAGATGGGCTACCGCCTCTACCAGACCGTCTCGGCGGCAAAGGCGGTGCTATCCACGGCGGAGGAAACCCGGCTTTCGTTCCACCACAAGGACCTGGCGCTCGATATTGCCATCACGCGTAAGCAGTTCGAAGGCTGGATCGCCGCCGACATCGCCCAGTTCGCCGCCGCCGTGGACCGGGTGCTGGACGATGCGGGGCGCCCGCACGTGGACCACGTCTTCCTGACCGGCGGCACCAGCTTCGTCCCCGCCGTCCGCCGCTTGTTCGACGACCGCTTCGGCGCCCACCGCGTCAGCACCGGCGGCGAGTTCGTCTCGGTCGCCGAGGGCCTGGCCCTGATCGGCCGCGACCGTGCCGCCTGAACCCCGCCGCCTCCGCGGACGATCCAACCAGGCCGGCGGGCTGGCAGCCGAGGCAGCAGCGGCCGCGGCGCTGGAGGCGGATGGCTGGGCCGTGCTCGGCCGCCGCCTGCGCACCCCGGCCGGCGAGATCGACCTGGTGGCCCAGCGCGACGGGCTGCTCGTCATCGTCGAGGTCAAGCGCCGCGCACGCCTGGCCGACGCCGCCCTGGCGCTCGGCCCCCGCCAGCGCGCCCGCCTGATTGCCGCGGCCGAAATCCTGCTGGCGGCCAATCCGGCCTGGGGCCCGGCCGGGGTGCGCTTCGACGTGCTGCTGGTCGACGCGGCAGGCACCGTCCGGCGGATCGTCGACGCCTTCCGGCTGGAGGCGTGAGAAGGCACATGGCATTCGCCGGCCGGCTTCCCCACATCACCGCTACCGATCCCAGAGGAATGCCATGCGCCATATCGCCCTGATGCTCGCCCTGCTGACCGCCGCCACGCCCGCCGCGGCGCAAATCCGGCTGCCCGACCCCCCTGTCGCCGACGAGGCGCCGCCCAGCGCCTTCGTCGCCGCCGCCCGCACCGCGATCGCGGCCGGCCGGTCCGGCGAGGCGATGGAAGCGATCGAGCGCGCCGAAAGCCGCGTGCTGGTCCGCTCGGTGCGCCCCTCCCGCGCTTCCGAGTCCAACGACGACGCCCTGGTGCGGATGCTGGCCGATGCGCGCGCGGCGCTGGCGCGGCGCTGGCGCGGGGCGACCGGGCGGGGGCGCTGGACCGGCTGGCGGCGGTCATGACCCATCCGGCGCTGGACGCCCGGGCCGAATAGCCGAACGGCCTCCCCTCAGCCGGGGCGTCCGACAGCCCGCCATCGGGGCTTTTGCCGAAACCAGCCGGTTCCACCGCCTCGGCGCGGGGCAGGACCAGCCTGCCTCGGCTCAGCCGACCGGGGCCGATGTGCGTTTGCGTGAGGAGCGGGCCTTGAAGACCAGACCGATGATCACGAACAACCCGATGCCGCCCAGCACCCAGCCCACCCTTTCGGCCCCGAATGCCGCCGCCAGGAACCAGCCCGCCGCGACGAAACTCGCCGCCCACATGCCGGCGGCGATGAAGTTCAGCATGGCGAAGTAGCTGTATTTCATCGTGGTCATGCCGCAGGCCACCGAGGCGACGTTGCGGACGCCATAGGCGAAGCGGAAGCTGAGGATGAACGCCGCGCCGAACCGCTCCACGAAGTCGATCGCCCGCGCGACCTTGGCCTCCGCTCCGGGGATACGCTTCACCACTCGGATGCCGTAGCGCCGGCCAAGGTAGAACCAGCACTGGTCGCCCAGGAACGAGCCAATCCAAACCGTGAACATCAGGATCCAAGGATTGACCAGCCCGGTGGCATGCCCAAGCGCCGCCGCAAACAGGACAAAGGTCTCACCTTCGAAGAACGACCAGACGAAGGCGCCCACGTATGCGAGATGGCCCCATTCGGTCCAAATTTCCGCCAACTCAGCCAATGACGAAGCGCTCCCGCAGATATCCTGGTTGGCAGACAATGGCCATCCCATCGTCCGACCCGCAAGAAATGATTTGTGACAACCTCGACGGGTTCCGCTAGGCGGCGGTCTGGCTGGCGAATTCCGGGAACAGTTGCGCCAACCCCGGCTGCGTCGCCTCGCAGCAGCCGCGCTCGGTCACCAGCCCCGTCACCAGCCGCGCCGGCGTCACGTCGAAGGCCGGGTTGGCCGCGGCGGTCGCGGCCGGCACGATTCGTACCGGTACGATCGTCCCGTCCAGCGCACGCCCGGTCATCACCGTCAGCTCGGTGGTCGGGCGTTCCTCGATCGGGATCTCGGCCACCCCGTCGCGGATCGACCAGTCGATGGTCGATGACGGCACCGCCACCCAGAACGGTACCGCGTTGTCGTGTGCGGCCAGCGCCTTGAGGTAGGTGCCGATCTTGTTGGCGACATCGCCGGTGCACGTCACCCGGTCGGCGCCCACGATCACCAGGTCCACCTGCCCATGCTGCATCAGGTGCCCGCCGGCATTGTCGGCCACCAGCGTGTGCGCCACGCCGTGCCGGCCAAGTTCCCACGTGGTCAGCGCCGCCCCCTGGTTGCGTGGCCGGGTCTCATCGACCCAGACATGCACGTCGATGCCGCGGTCATGCGCCATATAGATCGGCGCCAGCGCCGTGCCCCAATCCACCGTCGCCAGCCAGCCGGCGTTGCAGTGGGTCAGGATGTTCACCCGTGCGTCCCTGCCGCTCGCCTGCTTGCCCCCCTCCTGCTTCCGCTGGGCGATCGCCTCGATCAGCTCCACCCCATGCCGCCCGATCGCCTCGCACTGGGCCGCATCCTCGTCGCAGATCGCCGCGGCTTCAGCGTAGGCGGCCCGCGCCCGCCCGGCATCCGGCACCTGGCGCAGCACGGCGAGCATCCGCTCGATCGCCCAGACCAGGTTCACCGCCGTCGGCCGCGTGGCCTTCAGCATCGCCGCGTCCCGCTCCATCGCCTCGCGCGAGGGGTCGGCCCGCAGCGCCAGCCCGAGCCCATAGGCGGCCACCGCCCCGATCAGCGGCGCCCCCCGCACCTGCATGCTGCGGATCGCGTGCGCCGCCTGGGCCACGGTGGACAGGCGCAGGATCTCCAGCGCCCAGGGCAGCTTGGTCTGGTCGAAGATGCGGATGGTCCATCCGTCCTCCTGGTCCACCCAGACGCTGCGATAGGGGGTGCCGTCGATCTTCATGGCCAAGGCTCCTCGGAAAGGCGGGCGGCCGCCTCAAATCCGCTGGTGCAGCACGCACACCAGGGTGAAAAGGCGTCGCGCGGTGGTGAAATCAATGGCGATCTTGCCCGCCAGCCGCTCGACCAGAAGCTGCGCGCCCTCGTTGTGCAACCCGCGCCGGCCCATGTCGATCGCCTGGGTGCGTGCCTCCCGCCCTTCCTGGACGGCCAGCACATGGCTGTCCACCAGCATCTGGTAATCCTTGATCAGCCGCCGGAACGGCCCCAGCGCCAGGGCGACGAGATGCAGCTTGCGGTCGTCGGCCGCCCGGATGTCGAAGGCCAGTCGCCCCTCGGTGATGGCCAGCCGCAGGGCGAACGGGCCCTCGCCGGCCGCGCGGACCGGGGTGAAGCGGTTGTCCGCCAGCAGATCCTGCACCGCCTGGGCGCGGTCGGCCTCCAGCAGCGGCGACAGCCGGGTCAGCGCCTCGCCCTCCAGCACCAGCCGGGCAAGCCGGCCGTGCGCGCCCCCCTGCGACGACTCCCCCGATGCCGGCGGGCCGGGAGGGGCGAGGGTGATGCGCGTCTGCTCAGGCATCGCCCGCGGGCCGACCGAAGCCCAGCTTCAGCATCAGCCCGATCGTCGCCCCCTTGATCGGTCGCATCAGCGCCAGGCTCAGCGCCAGGGTCAGCGGCACCCAGATCGCGGCTTGGATCCACAGGTCCGGAGCATGGGCCTTCTCCAGCCACAGCATGCCCGGCACGATAACATGGCCCACGGCGAAGATGGTGAAATAGGGCGGAGCGTCGTCGGCGCGCACCTGGCCCAGCGGGGCGTCGCAGGTGGGGCAGGAATCGGCCACGCGCAGCCAGCCGTTGAACAGCCGCGACGTGCCGCAGCCCGGGCAGACGCCGCACAGGCCGCGCAGCATCGCCGTCGGCATATCCGGCATCAGTGAGGCAGGGGCCTGCGCCTTGTCATCGGCGGCGGCGGCGGCCTCGGCCGAATGCCAACGGGCAGGTGCGGCGGTATCGGGCAAGGTCTACCCTCCGGTGGAGCCAGGGGCTAAGCCTGATGCGTCATGCATCGGCACGCGCCCCGATGGTGCAATGCAATATATAGGGTGTGCCGGCCCGATGGCGAAGCGGAGTTTATCATGACAGGCATCGGCGGCGCACGCATCCTGCTGCTGAATCCCAATTCCAGCACCGCCTGCAGTGCCGGAATCGATGCCGCGGTGGCCGGCTTCCGCCGCCCGGGCAGACCCGCCATCGACGTCGCGACAGTCGCCGGCGGCCCGCCCGGCATCTATTCCTGGCGCGACTGGCACGCGGCGGTCGGGCCGCTATGCGCGACGGTGGCGGCGGAACGGGCGGCGGTGTTCATCGTCGCCTGCGCCTCCGACCCCGGGATCGAGGCGGTGCGGGAGGTGACCGACCGGCCGGTGCTGGGCGTGTTCCGCTGCGCGGTGGCCGCCGCCCAGCTGCGCGCCGAGCACTTCGGGGTGATCGCCCTGGTCGATGCCTCGATTGGCCGCCACGCCCTGGCGCTGCGGGCGATGGGGGCCGAGGGGCGGCTGGCCGCCGAGATTGCCATGAACACCACCATCGGCACGTTGCTCGATCCTCACGCCGCCCGTGCCGCCCTGGCGGCCACCGGCCGGGCACTGGTGGCGCGCGGCGCGGGTGCGGTGATCATGGGCTGCACCGGCATGGCCGGGCACCGCGCGGCGCTGGAGGACATGCTCGGCGTGCCGGTGATCGAGCCCTGCCAGGCGGCGGTGGCCCAGGCGCTGGGGATTGTGGTGGCGGCGCTGCCAGCCGCGCAGGGGGACCGCGTGGCTAGCTGATCGCTGCGGCGATGGCATGGCGCCCCGCTTGGGGACGGAGGCCGGGGCGGCGGCGTTTTGCTGCTCGGGTGCCCACCATCGACCCGGCCAGGCTACGATCTAACTCCTAACTGAACGTGAATGGTCGGTTGCGATGGACGAGACATCGAACGAAATTCAACACCCGACCCTCAGGCTGCCAGGACAGCGGCGGTGATCGCCACGCTGCGCCCGACGCTGGGCCGGCTGAAGCGCGGCCTGGCGCGCCGGCTGGGGCTCCTCGCGACCGTGGTGCCGGCCGCCGTCCCGCAGCCGGCCCCATCCGGCCGCGCGGGCGGGCCGGTCGCCGGGCTCGACCTCGACGAGTGCCAGGTGTTCTTCGGCTACCTGCGCCTGCATGCCTACGCCATGCTCGCCGAGGTGGAGCGCTACACGCCCGAGCAGCTGCGCGAGGGCATGCGCGTGGCCATCGAGGTGGAGGGCGAGCAGCCGGTGCAGCGCAGCCGCATCGTCTCGGTGCAGCCGAGCGGCGCCATCGAGTTCGAGCTCGACGCCCTGGTGCCGCGCGACGTGGCGATGGAGCGCGTGTTCCTGCTGACCTGGTTCGGCGACGGGCTCTCCCGTTTCCCGATGACCGCCGTGCTGCCCTTTGCCCGCGCGCGGGACCTGCGCACCAAGCTGACCGACTTCAACGCCGCGGTCGCGCAGTTCGCGGCCAGTCAGGGTCGGCGGCCGTCGCTGATCGACGTCGGCGGCCGGGCGCGCAGCCACATCCAGAAAAGCGAGAACTACCCCCACTGCGACGTGACGGTGTTCGACATCATTCCCGACCCCGGCGTGGACGTGATCGGCGACGCGCACGAGCTGTCGGCCCACTTCCCGCCCGAGAGCTTCGACTTCGCCATCAGCCTGGCGGTGTTCGAGCACCTGCTGATGCCGTGGAAGGCCGCCGTGGAGCTGAACCGCGCGCTCAAGCCCGGCGGCATGGCCTATATCTGGGCGCCGCAGAGCCAGCCGATCCACGATTTGCCGTGGGATTTCTTTCGCTTCTCCGAGAACGCCTGGCACGCCCTGTTCAACCGCCGCACCGGCTTCGAGGTGGTGGCCGCCGACATGTCGCTGCAGGTGTACATGGTGCCGCGCGTATACCCCGAGCAAACCGCCGATCCCGAGCATACGCTGGGTTTCATGTCGTCGGAGGTACTGGTGCGCAAGATCGGCCCGGCCGAGGTTGACTGGCCGGTGAAGCTGTCCGAGGTGATCGACACGATGTACCCGACCGACACGAACGACGACGGGGTGGCGCGGTGATCCGCCGGCTCGTGCGCGGGCTGCTGCGGCGCGCGGGGCTGGGCCCGGGCGCGCCCGATACGGTGGTGCCCGCGGCGGAGGCGGGCGACGGGCCGGTGCGCGGGGTGGAACTGCAGACCTGCACGCTGTTCTACTCCTTCCTCCGGCTGCATGGCATCGCCGCGGTGCAAGACGCCAGGCTGCTCGGGCCCGGCGCGCTGCGTGCGGGCTTCGCGGTGCGAATGCTGTGCGACGGGGCGACGCCGCAGCAGAAGTTCGAGGTGGTGCGCCTGCATCAGGATGGCAGCGTGGAGTTCACGGTGGAGGCGCTGGTTGACCGCGCCCGGCCGGTGGAGGGCACGGTGCTCGAGTTGTCCTTCGGCGGCGTACCCACCGTCTGGCCGCTCGCAGCACTGATGCCCGCCGCGCAGGCGCGCGACCTGCGCTCGCTGATGCCGGATTTCCAACAGGCGGTGGCGGCGCATGTGGCCAAGGGCGCGCGGCCGCGGATGCTCGACATCGGCGGGCGGGCGCGCAGCCAGGTGCAGCGCAGCGAGCTGTTCCCGGACTGCGACGTGACGGTGATGGACATCGTCGCCGATCCCGGGGTGGACGTTGTGGGCGACGCGCACGAACTGTCGCGGCTGCTGCCGGCGGAGAGCTTCGACTTTGCCATGAGCATCTCGGTGTTCGAGCACCTGCTGATGCCGTGGAAGGTCGCAGTCGAGATGAACCGGGTGATGCGCACCGGTGGCATCGCGCTGATCCACACGCACCAGACCATTGGTATGCACGACATGCCCTGGGACTTCCTGCGCTTCTCGGATGCGGCGTGGGCCGGGATCTTCAACCGCTACACGGGGTTCGAGGTGGTGAAAACCGACATGAGCCGTTTCCTGCATGTGGTTCCCTCGGTGCTGCTGGACCCGGCGGTGGATTTCGAGAATGCGGGCGGGTTTGAGTGCTCGACGGTGATGGTGCGCAAGACCGGGCCGGCGCTGGTGGAGTGGCCGGTGCCGCTGGGCGAGGTGGTCAAGACGTCATATCCGCAGGGGGCGGATGCCCATTTGGCGTGATGACGGGGCCGGCGTGATGACAGCGGCGCCGTGGGGCAGTAGACCGGGGGCCTGACCTGAGGAGGCCGCCGTGAAAGAAGCCGATATTGCCCGCGTGCAGGCCTATTTGCGCGCGACCCTGGACAACAGCCGCATCCATATCGAGGTGCCCAAGCGCAAGGGCGGCAGCGTGGAGGTTTCGGTGGGCGAGGAGTTCATCGGCACGCTGTACCGTGATGATGAGGATGGGGGTGTGAGCTTCACGCTGACCATCTCCATCCTGGAGGAAGACCTGCCGAAGGTGGCGGTGGTTCGGAAGTAGGGTAAGGAAGAATCTTCTTTTTCTGAAGAAAAAGAAGCAAAAAGACTTTCCATCCATTTGCGCTGCGTCTGAGGTGGCCGGCACGGCGCAAATGGGTAGAAGTTTTTTGGTTCTTTTTTTCAAAAAAGAACATTCTATTCCTTCTTCCAGATCGGCGGATCAACGGCGCCGACCTGGTCGGTGATGCGCCCGTAGGCTTCCGGGCGGCGATGCTTGTCGAAGGCGAAGATGGTGGCGCGGCCGAGTTCGGTCTGGCGCAGGTCGAGGTCGGCGGTGATGAGTTCGTCGTCCCAGGAGGTGGCCATGGCGACGATTTCGCCTTGCGGGTTGACGATGATGGAGTGGCCGAAGAGTTCGCAGCCGTCCTCGGTGCCGGCCTTTGCCGTGGCGACCGCGAAGGTGGCGTTCTGGTAGGCGCCGGATTGGACGGACAGGTGGCTGTGGAAGACGCGCAGGTGGTGGGCCTCGAAGCCTGCGGCGGCCATGTTGAGGCTGGGGGTGTTGTAGCCGCACATCACGAGTTCGACGCGCTGGAGGCCGAGGACGCGCCAGGCTTCGGGCCAGCGGCGGTCGTTGCAGATCATCATGCCCATGTTGAGGTTTTCGACGTTGCCCATCGGGGCGCGGACGGTCGGGAAGCCGAGGTCGCCGACGTCGAAATAGCGTTTTTCGAGGTGCTGGACGGCGCGCTTGGGGTCGAATTCGGCGTGGCCTGGGAGGTGGACTTTGCGGTATTTCAGCAGGATGTCGCCGTCGGGGCTGACCAGGATGGCGGTGTTGAAGTGGCGGCCTTCCGGGGTGCGCTCGGCGTATCCGAGGTGGAAGCCGATGCGGTATTTTTTGGCCGCGGCGAAGAGGGGGGCGGTTTCGTTGCTGGGCATCGAGGTTTCGAACCAGCGGTCGGCTTCGGCCGTGTTTTCGAGGTAGTGGCGCGGGAAGAAGGTGGTGAGCGCGAGTTCGGGGAAGACGACGAGTTCGACGCCGCGGGCGTGGGCGCGTTCCATCAGGCGGACCATGCGGGCGACGGCGATGTCGCGGCCTTCGGATAGTTGGATCGGGCCGAGCTGGGCGGCGGCGACGGTGAGGGTGCGGGTCATTTCGGGGGTTCGGCTCCGGTCTGGCTGGTGATCGGGCCGTACCATTGCGGGCGGCGGTGCTGGGCGAAGTTGAACATCTTTTCGCGGCCCTGGCGGCAGGCGTCGAGGTCGATGTCGGCGGTGATGAGTTCGTCGCCGAGGGTTTTTGCCTCGGCGACGATGCGGCCGTTGGGGTCGGTGATGCAGGAGCCGCCGATGAGGCCGGAGCCGTCTTCGTGGCCAGCCTTGGCGATGGTGATGGCCCAGGTGGCGTTCATGTAGGCGTTGGCGCGGGCGGCGAGTTGGGAGTGTTCGGTGCGGCTGGCCGGGGTTTCGGTTTCGCCGCCGTTGGGGTCGTAGGACGCGGAGTTGTAGCCGATGACGACGAGCTCGGCACCGCGCAGGGCCAGGACGCGCCAGGCTTCGGGCCAGCGGCGGTCGTTGCAGATGAGCATGCCGAGGACGCCGCCGGCGAATTGGGGGGCGCGGAAGGTGGGGAAGCCGAGGTCGCCGTAGTCGAAGTAGCGCTTTTCGAGCTGCTGGAACCTCGCTCCTTCGCGGGGCTCGATGCTGCCGGGGAGGTGGATTTTTCGGTATTTGCCGAGGAGGGTGCCGTCGGGGTTGACGATGATGCTGGTGTTGAAGCGTTTTCCCTCGGGCGTCAGTTCCGCGTAGCCGATGTTGAAGCCGATGTTCAGCTCGCCGGCGCGGTCGAACAGGGGCTGGGTGTTGGGGTTGGGCATTCCGCGCTCGAACCAGGTGTCGAGCTCCTGGGTGGTGGGGAAGAGCCAGCGCGGGAAGAACGTCGTGAAGGCGAGTTCGGGGAAGACGACGAGCTGGGCGTGGTCGGCGGCGGCCTGTTCGAGCAGGTCGATCAGGCGGTCGAGCGTGTGGCGGCGGGTGTCGGCTTTCTGGGTGCCGGCCAGCTGGGCGCCGGCGACGCGGAGGATTCGGGACATGGGGGCTCCTGCCGTTCTCGGCGGAGTTTGCCCTTGTGGAGGGTGGGGGAAAAGGGGCTGGTTATTTGTTGTGAAATCGTAATGAAATGGGCGTGATTCCGCGCGGACCTGTCAGGCGGAATTTTTGCGGCATGGGGATGGGGGTGGCCTGAAGCAGGCATGAAGCGGCTGGACTCCGGGCGCGCGCGGATAGGGGGCGCGGTGCGGGTTGGGGAATGGCGCGGGCCGGACGTGGGCGTGGCGCGGCCTGCGGGGTGCGCGGATGGCGTTCGGGTGTATGGCGCGCGGGGGCTCGGGCGCGCTTGGGGCGCTCGCTGGGCGCCGGGGAGGTGGGGACATGGCGCGCGGGCTGCGGGCGCGGGGCGGGCGGCGGGGGGAGGGTGCCGGATTGCCAGGCGGCGAACAGGGATTCGAACTGGGCGAGCAGGGCGCGGAGGCGGCGGTGGAAGAGCAGGACGAACAGGACGGATTCCACCCATGCGGCGACCTTGCGCGCGCGCGGGGCCGGTTTGCGGCCCTTCTGGGTGGGGGGTGCTGTTTTCATGCCTGTTAGTATGCATGTCTGGCGGCGGGAGAAAAGGAAAAAATAGGCTATCAGAGAATTTTTTCTTTCGCTCCTAGGGCAGCCAGGCGCGCCAGGGTGGCCAAGCGTCGATCAGGTCGGCCATGGCGGCGTAGCCGTTCGCGGCGGGGTGGGCGCCGTCGCCGGCGCGGGCCTCGACGAGCCAGTGGGGGTTCGCCAGCAGCGGGTTGAGGGTGGATCGGAGGGAATGCCGAGGCGCATGGCGAGCATTTGGAGGCGCGTGTCGAGCACACGGATGCGCGCATTGGTGGGCTCGTCGTCGATTGGCGGGGGACCGATGAGCAGGACAGGGCCGAGGGTCTCCGCCCGCAGGAGCATGGACTCGGCATGGACCAGGGTGGCGTGGAGGCTGACGCGGGGGGCGCCGTTCTCCTCGACGCAGTCGTTGACGCCGAAGCAGAGGACGCAGGCCCTGGGATGGTCGGGCGGCAGGCGGGCGGTGGCCTCGGCGTACCAGCGGGCCGCGATTTCTTCGCTGGTGTTTCGGCGGATGCCGGGGTTGTAGGCGGTGACGTCGTGGCCGCGGGTTCGGGCGCTGACGCAGATGCGGCCGACCCAGCCGAGCATCTCCGGGTCGCCGGTGCCGTTGGTCATGGAGTCGCCGAGGAAGGCGATGCGCAATGTTTTCACTGGTGCCAACGAAACCCCATACCTGCTGTGACCCACCAAACCAACTTAACTGCCAGTGGCCCGGTCACGAATATCCCGAGGATCCAACCTGCGGCGACAAATCCGATGCCATCACCGGAGATCCAATGCTTTCGTTCGGCTAACTTCAACACAACAATGACAGTCAAGGCAACTACTAACCCAAAGCCAACAAAAGATATGCCAACCTTAGCAAAAACATCTAGAAAATTTCTCTTATAACCGCCCTGGGATATGACGGCCGATATTCCAGCAATTGCGCCCAAAGCAATAACTGCGGTCGTTATCCAATCTCCAACGTCATTCGGGCGCTTCACGAACTCAAGAACCTCCGCGGATGTTACAGCGGTCCGTTTATTTAGTGGGACTGGCGCTTGACGAACTGGCCGTCGCCGGGCTTGCCGGTGACTTCCTGGCCGTTCCAGATGGTTTGGCCGCGCAGGACGGTTTCGATGACGCGGCCGCGCATGGGGCGGCCGTGGTAGGGGGACCAGCGGGTTTCGGGGCGGTCGACGATGGTGGCCTGGTCGAAATTGTAGGTGGCGCGTTGCATGACCATGAGGTCGGCGTCGAAGCCGAGCTTGATGGCGCCCTTGCGGGGCCAGAGGCCGTGGTGTTTGGCGCTGCGTTCGGCGCAGTAGGTGGCCATCAGGGTGGGGGAGAGGCCGCGTTCCTCCAGCAGGGTGAACATCAGCGGGGCGAAGCTTTGCATGCCGGTGAGGCCGGCGCCGCACTGGAAGATGTCGGGGTTGGTTTTGCGGTCGAGCGGCCAGGGGGCGTGGTCGGTGGAGACGTAGGTGATCTTGTCCTCGACGAGGGCGGCCCACATGCGCTCGACCTCGGCGGCGGTGCGGAAGGGGGGGTTGCACTTGCCGAGGCCGCCGAGGCGGATGATGTCGTCCTCGGTCATGCAGAGGTATTGGATGCAGGCCTCTCCCGTCGCCTTGCCGCCGATCCGGGAAAAATCTTCGGCGATGGTGAAGCCGCGGGCGACGGAGGAATGGGCGATGTGGACGTGGGCGCCGGTTTCCAGGCCGATTTCGAAGATTTCCAGGTCGGCCATGGTCTCGGCGAGCGGCGGGCGGGTGCGGCAGTGCCAGATGGGGGAGGTGTCGCCGCGCGCGCGGGCCTGTTCGGTGAGTTTCTCGACGAGTTCCTGGTCTTCGTTGTGGATGGAGACGGGCAGGCCGGTTTTGGCGATTTCGGCGAAGGCGGCGAGCATGGTGGGGTGGTCGATGCGCGGGAAGCGGACGGCGTCGTATTCATAGGTGGAGAGCTTGAAGGCGGAGATGCCGCCCTGGGCGAGTTCGGCGATGGCGTCGATGCCGCCGGATTTCTTGATGGTGCCGTAGAGGGCCATGTCGACATGGGCGGTGCGGTTCACCCAGGTGATTTTTTCGGCGAGGATTTCGGCGCTGGTGACGGCCTGTGGGCTGTCGTAGGGCATGTCGACGCAGGTGGTGACGCCGCCGGCCGCCGCACTTCGGGTGGCGCCCTCGATGCCGGGCCAGCCGAGGGCGGAGGAGGTGTGCATGTGGCCGTCGACCAGGCCGGGGAAGATGAAGTTGCCGGTGTGGTCGGTGGTATCGGTGGCGGGTGGCGGGGCGCCCTGGCCGATCGCCGCGATGATTTCGCCGCGGATGGCGACGTAGCCGTTCCGGATGACCTCCGAGGAGGTGACGATGTCGCCGAGGAGGACGCGGTCGAAGGGGGTGGGCATGGGGGGTTCCTGTCTCGGTGGACGTGGTCAGGCTTGCCGGGGGGCGCGCGCGATCCTAGGAAGGCGCGGATGGTTTGTACCCGACGCTAACCCGCGCGCCGCCGCGCGCCAATCCCGGCCGGAGCGTTGGCGGCCGCCGCTTGGTTGCCCGTTGCATGGAGATGCCCCTATGAAGCTGCATGACGTGAAGGTCTATCCGTCCAAGGCCCGCCTGCCCCGCGAGGAGCAGCTGGCGTGGAAGATCGCCGGGGTTGCCACCGACAAGGTGGCGGTGCCGAAGGAGACGGCGGAGATGATCGTGAACCGGATCATCGACAATGCCAGCGTGGCGATTGC
>Ga0105050_10006105_pt1 | contig 15144 bp, 13 predicted proteins | sample FRY01_FD_78088 | JGI IMG/M metagenome (GOLD analysis project Ga0105050, IMG submission 78088) | Freshwater microbial communities from Lake Fryxell liftoff mats and glacier meltwater in Antarctica - FRY-01 | ecosystem: Environmental > Aquatic > Freshwater > Ice > Glacier meltwater ... | reverse complement strand
GCTGTCGGCCTGAGCGCCGGCCGCTCGACACCGAACACGCCCAGCCAGCGGAGGCGACGATGGCGCCGGCTCCGCATCGCGCGCACAAGCAGAACCGCCTGACCAAGCGCGCGCAATTCCTCACCGTCGCCGGCAAGGGCCGGCGCGTCGCGGTGCACGGCCTCGTGCTCCAGGCGCTGCACCGCGACGACGCAGCCCCCGCGCGCCTCGGCTTCACCGTCACCAAGAAGGTCGGCAACGCCGTGGTGCGCAACCGCACGCGGCGCCGGCTGAAGGAAGCTGCGCGGCAACACCTGCGCACCCATCCCGTCACGGGCGTGGACCTCGTGCTGATCGGCCGCGACACCACCCGCGGCCGCCATTTCGCCGACCTGGTCGACGACCTCCGCCGCGCTTTGGCCAAGGCCGGTTGCCCCCCGCGCGGCAACCCCACCCCGGAGGGCGCGTGACCCCCGCCGCATCCATGCTGACCGGGGCGGTGCGCGTCTACCAATGGACGCTGCGCCCCATCATCGGCGCCCACTGCCGCTTCGAACCCTCATGCAGCCACTACGCCTGCGCGGTGCTGGCCACCCACGGCGCGTTGCGCGGCAGCGCCCTGGCCGCACGGCGGATCCTGCGCTGCAATCCCTGGAATCCCGGAGGGGTGGACCCGCCACCCCCGCCCCGAACAGCCCGGACGGAAGCCTGATGGACCAGAAGCGACTCTTCATGGCAATCGCCATCTCGGTGGTGATCCTGCTCGGCTTCCAGATGCTGATGCCAACCCCGCGCCCGGTCCCACCCCCGGCGCCAACCACCAGCGTCTCCCCGGCCCCCGCCGGCCAAACCGGAATACCCGCCGCCCCCGCCGGCACCGCCCCCATTAGTACTGCTGGCCCCACGGGCGCAGCCGCCGTCCCGCGCGAGGTCCCGCGCCTCACCATCGAAGGCGACCGCGTCCAGGGCAGCCTCAGCCTGCTCGGCGCACGCATCGACGACCTGGTGCTCAAGGGCTACCGCGAGACGGTCAAGCCGCAATCCCCGCTGGTCCGCCTGCTGGAGCCGCGCTCTGAACGGCAGCCCTACTACATCCAGGTCGGCTGGTCCGCCGACCCCGCCGTGACGGCCAAGCTGCCTGGCAACGATACAACGTGGGCCGGCACCGGCACCGTGACGCGCCAGTCCACCGCCATCCTCACCTGGAACAACGGCGAAGGCCTGGTCTTCCAGATCGAGATCGGGCTCGACACCGACTACCTGTTCACGATCCAGCAGCGCGTGCGCAACAGCACCGGGGCCGCGGTCGCGCTGTATCCCTGGGCGCGCATCCGGCGCGACTACACCCCCGTGGTCGCCGGCTACTACATCCTGCACGAAGGCATGATCGGCGTGCTGGAAGGCCGGCTGAAGGAGACCACCTACAGCGGCGCCAAAAGCGACGGTGAGAAAAAGGCAGGTCTCGCCCTGGAACAGACCAGCCCCGGCGGCTGGATCGGCTTCACCGACAAATACTGGCTCACCGCCCTGCTGCCCGACCAGAAATCCGTGCTCACCGCCGCCTTCCGCCACATCGGCGAAGCCGGGCAGGATCGCTACCAGGTCGATTTCGTGGCCAAGGAGCCGGTCACCGCCCCCGCCGGCGGCATCGCCGAGACAACCACGCGCGCCTTCGCCGGCGCCAAGGAAGTCCACGTGCTCGACCGCTACGAAACCGACTTCGGCGTGCTCGGCTTCGACAAGGCGGTGGACTTCGGCTGGTTCTATTTCATCACCAAACCGTTCTTCTATGCGCTCGACTGGCTGTACATGCTCACCGGCAATTTCGGCGTGGCCATCCTGGTCTTCACGCTGATCGTCAAGGCGCTGTTCTTCCCGCTCGCCAACGTCTCGTACCGCTCCATGAGCAAAATGAAGCTCCTGGCGCCCAAAATGACCGTGCTGCGCGAGCAGTACAAGGAGGAACCGCAGAAGCTCCAGCAGGCGATGATGGAGATGTACCGCGCCGAAAAGGTGAACCCCGCCGCCGGCTGCCTGCCCATCATCATCCAGATCCCAGTGTTCTTCGCGCTCTACAAGGTCATCTTCACCACCATCGAGATGCGCCACGCCCCCTTCTTCGGCTGGATCCGCGACCTGTCGGACATCGACCCCACCAACGTCTTCAACCTGTTCGGCCTGCTGCCCTTCGACCCCGGCCAATGGAGCTCCTTCCTCCACCTCGGCGTCTGGCCGCTCGTCATGGGCGTCACCATGTGGGGCCAGATGAAGCTGAACCCGCCGCCGCCGGACCCCATCCAGGCCAAAATCTTCGCTTGGATGCCGGTGCTGTTCACCTTCATGCTCGCCTCCTTCCCCGCCGGTCTGGTCATCTACTGGACCTGGAACAACATCCTCACCATCGGGCAACAATGGCTGATCATGCGGCAGACAACGCTGGACAAGCCCCAAGCGGCGAGGGTGTGAACGGCCCAGGTTTGACCGAGCCCGCCCCCGTGCCGGCGCCCACGCCAGAGCAGGAAGCGGCGCTGGAGGCCGGCCGGCTGCTGTTCGCCGCCGAATGCCGCTTCTTCTTCGCCGCCCAGCAACTCGACAAGCTCCCCCCGCCCACCGGGCCGGAAGTGGCCTTCGCCGGCCGCTCCAACGTCGGCAAGTCCTCACTGGTCAACGCCCTCACCGGCCACCACGGCCTCGCCCGCGCCTCCAACACCCCCGGCCGCACCAAGCAGCTCAACTTCTTCGACCTCGCCGGCCGCCTCACCCTGGTCGACATGCCAGGCTACGGCTACGCCAAGGCCGAGCGGAAGGTGAAGGAAGACTGGCAGGGCCTGATGTTCGAGTTCCTGCGCGGCCGCCCCACCCTGCGCCGCGTCATCCTCCTGGTCGATGCCCGCATCGAGCTCAAGGAATCCGACACCGACGTGATGGATCTGCTCGACCGCGCCGCCGTCACCTACCAGCTGGTCCTCACCAAGGCCGACGCCGTCAAGCCGCCCGCCCTGGCCCGCAAGCTGGAAGAAGTCCAGGCCCTGGCCCGCCGCCACCCCGCCGCCTATCCGCTGGTCATCACTACCAGCAGCGATACCGGGCTCGGCATCCCCGAACTGCGCGCGGAGATCGCTGCGCTGGCCGAAGAGAAGTAAGAATCTTCTTTTTCTGAAGAAAAAGAAGCAAAAAGACTTTCTATCCTCTTGTATCCGAACCGGGCCGTTGAGCACCGAGGAAATGGGTGCAAGCTTTTTTTGGTGCTTTTTTCCAGAAAAGAACATCCTTCCTCTCCACGCCTTGACCCCACGCCCTGCCCGCCGCACAAGGCCCCCGATCGCCCGCATGAGGACGCCAGCATGACCGACCCCGCCCCCCCCACCGCGGAGGCCCGCAAAACCGCCGCCGAGCAACAGGCCCGCATCCTCGCCCACGCCCTGCCCTTCCTCCGGCGCTACGCCGGCGCCACCGTGGTCGTGAAATACGGCGGACACGCCATGGGCGAGGAGCACCTGGCCACCAGTTTCGGCAGCGACATCGCCCTCCTCAAGCAGGTCGGCGTCAACCCCGTCGTCGTTCACGGCGGCGGCCCGCAGATCAACGCCATGCTCAAGAAACTGAACGTGAAAAGCACCTTCATCGACGGCCTGCGCGTCACCGACCAGCAAACCGTCGACGTGGTCGAAATGGTCCTCGCCGGCACCGTCAACAAGCACGTCGCCGGCCTCATCAACCGTGCCGGCGCGCTGGCCGTCGGCATCTGCGGCAAGGATGGCGGCCTGATCCGCGCCGAGAAAATCCGCCGCAGCCGCAAGAACCCCGAAACCGGCGCGATGGAGGAGGTCGACCTCGGCTTCGTCGGCGAACCCGCCCATGTCGACGTCCGCGTGATCCACGCGTTGACCGGCGCCGGCCTCATCCCCGTCATTTCCCCGGTCGGCGTCGACGCCCACGGCCAAACCTACAACATCAACGCCGACACGGTCGCCGGTGCCGTCGCCGGGGCCCTCGGCGCCACCCGCCTGCTCATGCTCACCGACGTCCCTGGCGTGCTCGACAAGCAGAAGAACCTGATCCCGGAAATGACGCTGGCCGACGTCAAGGCCGGCATCGCCGACGGCACCATCACCGGCGGCATGATCCCGAAGGTCGAAAACTGCGTCGATGCCGTGCAGCGCGGCGTCAAGGGCGCCGTCATCCTCGACGGCCGCCAACCCCATGCCTGCCTGCTCGAACTCTTCACCGAAGGCGGCTACGGCACGCTGATCCGGCAGTAAAAAGAATCTTCTTTTTCTGAAGAAAAAGAAGCAAAAAGACTTCATCCATTTGGGCCGAGCCCATCCCGAGGCACCGCCCAAATGGGTAGATGTTTTTTGGTTCGTTTCTTCAAAAAAGAACTACTTCCTGAGCCCCACCGCCAACCCAAAAATCTCCGAAAACACCCGCGCGGTCACCGAAGCATTTGCCCCGGTCTCCGCCGGCCCATACCCCCAGGCCGCGAAGATGCTTGGCATCCCCAACCCCACCGCCGACAGCATGTCGTTATGGTGATCCCCCGCCATCACTGCCACCGAAGGCGCACTCCCCGCCGCCTCGATCGTCGCCAACAGATGGCCCGGGTCAGGCTTGCGCACCGGAAAACTGTCCCCGCCCCCCACCGCCGCGAAATACCGCGCCAGGTCCAGCGCATCCAGCAGCGTCCGCGCCGGCACCACGGGCTTGTTGGTGCACACCGCCATCCGCCAACCTGCCGCCACGAACCGCTCCAGCGTCTCGCGCACACCCGGATAGGGCTCGGTCAGCACCGCCGCATTCGCCTCGTAGTCGCGCAGGAAATCCGCCAGCGCCGCGTCGTCGGGCACCATTCCGCGCGCCCCGAACGCCCGCTCCAGCAATACCCGCGCCCCATCCCCCACGAACCCCGCCACCTGGTCCCGGCCGAACGGGTCCAGCGCCCGGCTGGCCATCAGCCGGTTCAGCGCCGCGGCCAGGTCCGGCACCGAATCCACCAGCGTGCCATCCAGGTCGAATACCATCAGCGGTTGCATACGGCGCGAACCTCGTTGCAAAAACAGGTCAGGAAACCAAGCGTGATCCCGCTTCCTTTGACAGAACGCAGCCCGGCCCGCTACTCCACCCCTCAATGAGCACCGTTCCATCTCCTGCCCTTCCGACGACCGCGGTCGTGCTGGCCGCAGGCCTCGGCACAAGGATGAAATCCGCCCGGCCCAAGGCGCTGCACCCGATCGCCGGCCGCCCGATGCTGCGCCACCTGCTCGCCACCTGCGAGGCGGTGTTCGACCGCATCGTCGTGGTCGTGGGCCCGGACATGGCTGCCCTCGAAGCCGTCGCCGCCCCCCACCCCTGCGTGATCCAGGCCGAACGCCTCGGCACCGCCCACGCCGCCCTCCAGGCCGTGAACCACTTCAACCCCGGCGATGTCGCCGTCCTCTACGCCGACAACCCCCTGATCACCGAAGCCACCCTGCGCGCCCTCCTCGCCCAGCGCCGGGAAGGCGCCGCGCTTGCCCTGCTGGCCATGCGCCCCGCCGACCCCGCCCGCTACGGCCGCGTCATCGGCCCGGAGCACGATGTCCAGCGCATCGTCGAGTTCAAGGACGCAACCGAACAGGAACGCGCAACCGGCCTCTGCAACGCCGGCGTCCTCTGCGCCCCCGCCGCCGACATGGCCCGCTGGCTCGCTGCCGTCCGCAACAACAACGCCGCCGGCGAATACTACCTCACCGACCTCGTGGCCCTGGCCCGCGCCGAAGGCCGCCGCGTCGCCGCCGTCACCGGCCCCGAGGAGGAACTGCGCGGCATCAACTCCCGCGCCGAACTGGCCGACGCCGAAGCCACCGTCCAGGCCCGCCTGCGCCGCGCCGCCATGGAAGCCGGCGTCACCCTCATTGCCCCCGCAACCGTCTTCCTCTGCACCGACACACGTTTCGGCCAAGACATCACGGTCGGCCCCAACGTCGTCTTCGGCCCCGGCGTCACCGTCGAATCCAATGTTGAGATCCGCTCCTTCAGCCACCTCGAAGGCTGCATCATCCGCAAAGGCGCCATCATCGGCCCCTTCGCCCGCCTGCGCCCCGGCGCCGACATCGGCGAATCCGCCCATATCGGCAACTTCGTCGAAGTGAAGGCCGCCCGCCTCGGCCCCGGCGCCAAGGCCAACCACCTGGCCTACATCGGCGACGCCGACATCGGCGCCCGCACCAACATCGGCGCCGGCACCATCACCTGCAACTACGACGGCTTCGAAAAACACCGCACCACCATCGGCGCCGACGTCTTCATCGGCTCCGACTCCATCCTCGTCGCCCCGGTCGAAATCGGCGACCGCGCCATGGTCACCGCCGGCAGCGTCATCACCCAGAACGTCCCGCCCGACGCCATGGCCTTCGGCCGCGCCCGCCAACAAATCGTCGAAGGCCGCGCCGCCGTGTTCCGCGCGTCAAGGAAAAAGCAATAGGTTCTTTTTTGAAAAAAAACCAAAAAACTTTGCCCACTCGGCGCCTCGTCAAGTTGTCGAGGCAAAGACGAATAAAAGTCTTTTTGCTTCTTTTTCTTCAGAAAAAGAAGATTCTTCCTTACACTTTCTAAGGATCTCAGCCATGTGCGGCATCATCGGCGTCATCGCCACTCGGCCCGCTTCCCCCCTGGTGCTGGAAACCCTCCGCCGCCTCGAATACCGCGGCTACGACAGCGCCGGCATCGCCACCCTCGTCAACGGCCACATCGAACGCCGCCGCGCGCCCGGCAAGCTCGCCAACCTCGCCGCCATCCTCGAAGAAGCCCCCCTCGCCGGCACCACCGCCATCGGCCACACCCGCTGGGCCACCCACGGCGCGCCCACCGAGGCCAACGCCCACCCCCACTGCACCGCCCGCGTCTCCATCGTCCACAACGGCATCATCGAGAACCACGCCGAACTCCGCGCCGAACTCGAAGCCGCCGGCCAGGTCTTCACCAGCGAAACCGACACCGAAACCGTCGCCCAACTGGTCGACCTCCATTTGCGCCGCGGCATGTCCCCCGTGGAAGCCGCCGGCACCGCCTTCGCCCGCCTCGAAGGCGCCTACGCGCTGGCGATGATATTCGCCGGCCACCCCGAGCTCCTGGTCGGCGCCTGCCACGGCGCGCCCCTTGCCGTCGGCTTCGGCGAGGGCGAGATGTTCATCGGCTCCGACGCCCTGGCCCTGGCCCCCCTCACCCGCCGCATCGCCTTCCTGCGTGACGGCGATTGGACCGTCATCGGCCGCGAGGGCGCCCAGTTCTTCGATGCCGACAACGTCGAGATCCAGCGCGAGGTGAAGCTCACCTCCCTCTCCGGCGCCCTGGTCGGCAAGGGCAACTACCGCCACTTCATGGAGAAGGAACTCCACGAACACCCCGGCACCATCGGCGACACCCTGCACCAGATGATCGACCCCGCCAGCCGCGCCGTCCGCCTCCCCCCCCTGCCGTTCGACCCCCGCACCCTCGCCCGCGTCAGCCTCTCGGCCTGCGGCGGCGCCTACTTCGCTGCCCTGGCCGGCCGCCACTGGCTGGAGGAAATCGCCCGCCTCCCCGCCGACGTCGATGTCGCCAGCGAATTCCGCTACCGCGAACCCCCCGCCATCCCCAACAGCCTTGGCCTGCTGGTCAGCCAGTCCGGCGAAACCGCCGACACCATCGCCGCCCTGAACTACATGAAATCCCAGGGCATGCCCGTTCTCTCGGTCGTCAATGTCCCCGAAAGCACGTTGGCCCGCACCTCCGACGCCGTGCTTCAAACCGTCGCCGGGCCGGAAATAGCCGTGGCCTCCACCAAAGCCTTCACCGCCCAGCTCACCGTACTGGCCTGCTTCGCCATCGCCGTCGCCCGCGCCCGCGGCGCCATCGACGCCGCGCGCGAAGCTTCCCTCACCCAGGCCCTCCTCACCGTCCCCGCCGCCGCCGCCGAGGTGCTGGACAATGCGGCGGCGATCCAGCGGGTGGCCCGCCGCGTGGCCGAGGCGCGCGACGTGCTGTATCTCGGGCGCGGTGCCAACTACGCCATCGCCCTCGAAGGCGCGCTCAAGCTCAAGGAAATCTGTTACATCCATGCTGAGGGCTATGCCGCCGGGGAGATGAAGCACGGGCCGATCGCGCTGATCGACCGCAACGTGCCGATTATCGCCATCGCGCCTTCCGGCCCGCTGTTCGAGAAAACCGCTTCGAACCTTCAGGAGGCAGCCGCCCGCGGCGGCCAAGTCATCCTCCTGAGCGACGAGGAAGGCGCGGCCAAGCTACGCGGCATCGCCACCGACACCATCGTCATGCCCCGGATCGACCCCATCGTCGCCCCGATCCTCTACGCCATTCCGGTCCAGCTCCTCGCCTACCACGTCGCAGTGCTGAAAGGCACCGACGTCGACCAGCCCAGGAACCTGGCGAAATCCGTCACGGTCGAGTAACGTCCGTCCGCAAACCAGAACGCCGGCGGGGCCGCGCCGGCGATACCGCACTCGCGGAGTGCCGCTCCTCCGCGTTCAGCACGAACGTCTCCGCGCGCCGGTGGGCTGTCGCGGTTCAGGCGGCCCGGCGGCGCAGCGTGACGAGCCCGGCGATCGGCAGCGCCAGAATGGCGAGGGAGGCCGGTTCCGGCACCTCGGTGTTCGACCAGGTCGCAACGTAATCGGTCGTCGCCGCGCCCGAGATGCTGGGATGGGCGAAATTGTACGCCTGCATGATCAGTCCGGTGAATCCGGTGGGGCTGGTCAGCGTGGCGTCGGTATCCGCCAGGGCGCCATTGATCGAGAATTCAATGCTCGTGCCAGTGAACTCGATGGACAGCGCGTTCCAGCTATCGAAATTGACGGTATCAAGCAGGTCCACCCACCCGGCCGAGGTATCGGCATCCCAGGCGCGGAAGCGGGCCGGCCACCGAAGTTGGTGAACCCGAGGATGGGGTAGGCGAGGATGGGGTTGGCGAGGTGCGGGCCGGCTGAGAGAATGCCCCAGGCCTCGGTCCGCCGCGCAGCCTGTCGTAGCGCCAGTTGACGCCGTATAGCCACAGGCCGAAGCCGCCGATCGTAAAAACAACCAATGCCAAGTAAAGCGTCTCACCAGAGGGCATGAATGCATCCTCCGCAAAGGCCGAGCCAATAAAGTCCCCCCCTCGCCCCGCGCCGCATTCATCTGCGGCAAAGCAGGAACAACTCCGCCCCATTCCGCCGCCGACCCATCGCCTGCGCCGCGAAGAAGGAGCACGCGCGTTAATCGGCCGAGATCGTGAAGCTGCACAGGGTGATTTCGGACGAGCGGCGGACGCCTCGGATGTTGATGCGGTGGGTTCATGTCCAGACATCTGCGTTCTTTATCAGAGAGCCAGCGGTGGGAGCCAAACGCTTGCCACTCAAGCGTTTGATGAATCGCCACACAAAATCAAGATAGTGGCCCGAACCTGACGGCACTATCCATCGTGGTAGGGCCACCAGACCAGCCAACGTCCATCTCGCATTCGCCATAGTCGCCTGACGTGCCCGTGCCAGCATCTGCATCGGGCACATCAGACGTTGTGTCCCAGACGCTGACTGCGCCATGGGCAAGCGCTGCCGATCAGACGGTCCGGCGACGGCGCGTGCGCGCAGCGACCAGGCTTCCGGCGACTCCGACGGCGAGCAGCGTCAAGGACATGGGCTCCGGCACCTGCGCCAGCTCGATCTTTCCCGCTGCGACAGGCAGGACCGCAATGTATCCACCCGTGCCGTTGACCTCGCCCGGCGTGCCGGCGCCGATGCCAGAGGCGACGTTCAAGCCGTGGAGGACGATCTCCCGATCGGTCAGCGGAAGGAGGTCCGCCATCGAAATCCCCATGGGAAAGAGGGAAGTGTCGGCCAGGTTGTAGGTCTCGCTGAACACGAACGATCCGTCAGGGGCAGTGGGAAAGCCTGATAGTCCCGCGCCCGGCGGCGATGTGAGGTTAAGAAGGATCGGACCGTAAGTCTGCAGTCCTTCAGCCAGTTCGATGAAGCCGTCTCCATCAGTGTCCTGCGCGAGCGTCGGTACGGAAGTCATCGGCGCAGCTGCCCCAAGCAGCCCGTGGATGTGCTGCGGGTGGGGCATGTTGGGTACCAGTCCAGTCGCCTGGCCTGTAACGGTGAGCATCATGTCGTCGAGCGTCAGATTGTAGATGGCAGACACGCCAGAGTTATTGAGCGGTGTCAGAGTTGCGACGTAGTTGATTGGCGCTGCCACCACCGGCGCCGCTGCTGCCAGCGCCAACACACCGACGGCCACACCCAGCAGCTTGGCCAACCTGCTGGGCGATGGTGAGGCCCAGCTGACAGTGTCGGCTGCGCGGGGGTAGAGCTGCGAAATGGAACTCGCTCGGTGTTCGACCTGCATGTGTTCTCTCCTAAAGGATTGGCATTCCACGCGTCGGCGTTCTGACCACCATCCTTTGTTGAACAAGCAAATAGCATTCCGGCAACATAAGTTCCCTTCTATCAGGAGGGTGCGCTGGCACACATCATCCACGGTCGTATTTTTGTAATAAATTGCTACAGTCAGTGTTAATAAATAACGATATTTTTATGCTTTTATGTATAAATATTGTAGCGTTGTCTCCGCAGAGACGCTTAGCGAACGCACTTAACCCGAATTGGTTGACGCCGATGAATAATAAAAATGTTGCGAAATCGTCTCGACGCCTGTCGGGTTCTCGCGCCATGATCGGTGGTTTTGTGGTCCGAGAGTGCCTGATCGTTCAGCGCGGCAGGATGCCTGCTTCGAGGTTGGCCAGCCCGGCAATGATGGACGGTTTGGTTTGGTGGCTGCCGCCCGATTGCAGAGCGGTCGGCGACGATGCGGAAGCATTTGGTGCGCCCGATGCGATGCTCGACCGCGACGCGGAAACTGCTGAGGCCGCGGTTGTATTCCTCGCTGCTCCTGGCTGAGTTTACCGCCTCCCGGCTTCTTGAAGCGGATGCCGAGGTTGAGGAAGAGGGTGGGTAAGGGCACTGCCAAATCCCGCTGATTACAACTCTTCCGCCATCAACAGGATTTGGCAGGAACGCCGGGCTGACAGGCGGCGACGGCGCGCGAAAACACCACGCGATACCATGGGTCGCGATCCATCACATATGGTCCTAACCCTAAATCTCGTGAAAAAATGCCTATTTATGAGACGAACAAGGCATTGCCCCATAGGCACTAAGATATTTGTGGATACGGCTCGGGTTGGTAAGATTCCTAGTTCAGGTGCAAGAATCATATCCGGGGCTCGATTGTTCACTTTCCGCGTGTTCCGGCGCGCCTGTCGCCTGAGTTGAACATTGAGAAGCTTGCGCGTGACACCAAGGCGTTCCGGCGCCCGCGTGGCGTGCGGTCTGGCACGGACCTGCTGCGGCTAGCGTTGGCGTGGGGTCCTGGCGGGCAGTCTCTGCAACGGGTGGTGGCCTGGGCGGGCGAGCGCGGCATCGCCAAGCTGAGCGACGAGGTACTGGTCCAGCGCAGGCACGGGCCAGCGCTTGCGCGGGGGGGGCGGGTTTTTGGAAGCGGTGAGCAATCAACTGCTGACGCGGGCGGAGGAGGCGGCGTGCTGGCATGGCAGGGTATTGCGCATTGCCGACAGCACCAACCTGAGCAAACCGAACAGCAAGGGAACCGATTGGCGGCTTCAACCACCTGTAAGTCACTGGTAGCCACGGCGGCGAGGCGCTGGCTTGCGGCCCGCCGGTGGCGGGCGAGATACGCATCGCCGATCGCCGTTACGCCAACCCACAATCTTGGCTGCGTTCCCTCCATTCACGCCCAGCGCAGACCAACTTCATCGCCCGCATGCGCTGGAACACGATCCGCCTGACCGATGAAGGCGGCGGCCTGTTCAACATCGTTGCCTGGCTGCCGACGCTGCCGCGGGAGAGCGAAACCCATGCGATCACGGTGTGGGCACAATCGGGCAAGCACCAGGCGGCGTTGCGGACACACCTGGTCGTGCGGCGCAAAACCCCGCAGGCGATCGAAGCGGCGCACAAACACCTGTTTCGGCAAGGCAGCCGCAAGCAGACCAAACCAGACCCACGCAGCCAGGTCGCGGCGGAATACCTCATTCTCGCAACCTCACTGCCGGCGGCGGATTTCCGGGGCCGCGAAGTGCTGGCGGTCGATCGCCTGCGCTGGCAGCTCGAATTGGCGTTCAATAGACCGAAATCGCGGGCGAAGCTCGGCACCATCCGCATCAGGACCGAGGCCGGGACGCGATGTTGGCTTTATGCTCGTCTGATTGTGGCCCTGCTCTGCGACAACCTCAGCCAGGAACTCCTGTAATCTTTCCCCTCAGACACTCCTTGACGCGGGTGCCAGCAGTTCGCTGTGGACGACCACCGTCCGCATGCTCGACGCCGTCTTGGCCGCCATTCTTCCGCCGTCACCCTAATCATGCTCAGAAAAACCATCGCACACGCGACACAAGTGCCTGCCGAACCCAAAACGAACGCGAAAACACGCCATCAACTATCCAAGGCCAATAATAACTTAGTGGCTATGGGGCAGAGCCTCTGGCCTTGTCTTCTTTCGTGCTCCTACGCGCCGCTGGTGATGCGGGGCAGGACGTGGGCGAGCAGCTGGTGGGCCAGTTGGTTGGGTGGGGTTTGACCGTTCAGGATGAGGTCTGGGGTTTCCGGCGGCTCATAGCGGCTGTTGATGCCGGTGAAGTTGGGGATTTCGCCGCGCATTGCGCGGGCGTAGAGGCCTTTGGCGTCGCGGGCGACGCAGAGGTCGAGGGGGGTGTCCATGAAGATCTCGACGAGTTCGCCGGGGGCGAGCATTTCGCGCACCTGGCGACGTTCGGCGCGGTAGGGGGAGATGAAGGACGCCAGGACGATGAGGCCGGCCTCGACCATGAGTTTCGCCACTTCGCCCGCGCGGCGGATGTTTTCGACGCGGTCTTGCGGGGTGAAGCCGAGGTCGCGGTTGAGGCCGTGGCGGAGATTGTCGCCGTCCAGCGCGAAGGTGTGGTGGCCGGCGTGGTGGAGGTGCTGTTCCACCAGCTTGGCGACGGTGGTCTTGCCGGAAGCGGACAGGCCGGTGAACCAGAGCACCAGGGGGCGCTGGCGCAGGGCAGCGCTGCGGGCGGCTTGGTCGACCGGGTAGGTTTCGTGGTGGATGTTTGTGGCGCGGCGCAGGGGGTGGGCGATCATGCCGGCGGCGGCTGTTCGGTTGCTGTCGCGGTCGACCAGGATGAAGGCGCCGGTGGCGCGGTTGGCTGCGTAGGCGTCGAAGGCCAGCGGGGTGGCGGCGGCGATGTTGCAGAAGCCGATCTCGTTGGCGGCGAGCGTGGTGGCGGCCTGGTGGGCGCGGGTTTGCGGGTCGAGCCGATGCTTGATGGCGGTGACCGAGGCGGTGGTCCAGGCGTGGCCAAGGCGCAGCCGGTATTGGCGGCCGGGCAGCAGCGGGGCGTCGTCGGTCCAGAGCAGGTGGGCGGCGAACTGGTCGGCGACCTCGGGGCGGGCGGTGGGCGGGGCGAGCAGGTCGCCGCGGGCGCAATCGAGCGGGGAGGCGAGGCAGAGGGTGACGGCTTCGCCTTCGTGGGCCTCGGGCTGGTCGCCGCTGGGGCCGAGGATGCGGGCGATGGCGGCGGTGGCGCCGGAGGTGGCGATGGTGACGGGGTCGCCCGCGGCGATGCGGCCGCTGGCGACGGTGCCGGCAAGGCCGCGGAAGCTGTCGTCGGGGCGGTTGACCCATTGGATTGGGAAGCGGACTGGCCGTGCGGGAGCGGTCTCGTCGATCATGACGGATTCGAGGTGCTCAAGCAGGGTGGGGCCGGCGTACGTGGGGTGCGGGCGGATGGGTGCGCCACGTTGTCGCCGTGGCGAGCGCTCAGCGGGATGGCGGCGAGGTGGGGGATGGACAGCGCGTAGGCCATGGCGCGGGCTTCGGCGGCGATGCGGTCGAAGACGGCTTGGACGAAGCCGGCGAGGTCGAGCTTGTTGACGGCGACGACCAGGTGGCGGATGCCGAACAGGGCGCAGATGGCGGCGTGGCGGTGGGTTTGCGGCTGCAAGCCGGCGCGGGCGTCGACCAGCAGGATGGCGAGCTCGGCGCGGGCGGCGCCAGTGGCCATGTTGCGTGTGTGCTGCGCGTGGCCCGGGCAGTCGGCGAGGATGAAGTTGCGGGCAGGCGTGGCGAAGTAGCGCCAGGCGACGTCAATGGTGATGCCCTGTTGGCGTTCGGCCTCCAGCCCGTCGGTGAGGAGTGCGAGGTCGGTGTCGTCGCCGGTGGTGCCGTGGCGGCGGGAGTCGCGGGCCAGGGTGGCCAGCGTGTCGTCGGCGATGAGGCCGGCATCGTGCAGCAGGCGGCCGATGAGGGTGGACTTGCCGTCGTCGACGGCGCCGCAGGTGAGCAGGCGCAGGAGGGGCTTCTGGTTCATCAGAAGTATCCGTCGCGCTTCTTGCGTTCCATCGCGGCGTCCTGGTCGTGGTCGATCAGGCGGCCGTGGCGTTCGCTGGTGCGGGTGCCGCGGAGTTCGGCGAGGATCTGTTCGGGGGTTTCGGCGCGGCTTTCGTGGGCGCCGGTGAGCGGCCAGTCGCCCATGGTGCGGAAGCGGACCCACATTGTTTCGGGTTGTTCGCCGGGTTCGAGGGGCATGCGCTCGTCGTCGCGCACGATCAGGGCGCCGGTGCGGTGCAGCACCGGGCGGGGGGCGGCGAAGTAGAGCGGGACAATGGGGATGTGCTCGGCGGCGATGTAGGTCCAGATGTCGAGTTCGGTCCAGTCGGAGAGCGGGAAGACGCGCATGGTCTCTCCCGGTGCGAGGCAGGTGTTGAACAGGGCCCAGAACTCCGGGCGCTGGGTGCGCGGGTCCCAGGCGTGGCCGGGGCTGCGGTGGGAGAAGATGCGTTCCTTGGCGCGGGATTTCTCCTCGTCGCGCCGCGCGCCGCCGATGGCCGCGTCGATGCCGTGCAGGTCGAGCGCTTGTTTCAGCGCCTCGGTGCCCATGGTGTCCATGTGGATGCGCGAGCCGTGGGTGAGGGGGGAGATGGCGCGCGCCAGGCCGTCGGGGTTGGTATGGACGAGGAGGCGGGCGCCAAGGTCGGCGGCACGGCGGTCGCGGAATTCGAGTATGGCGCGGAAGTCCCAGCCGGTGGCGATGTGCAGCAGCGGGAAGGGGATGCGGGCGGGGGCGAAGGCCTTCTGCGCGAGGTGGAG
>Ga0105050_10006100_pt1 | contig 15151 bp, 11 predicted proteins | sample FRY01_FD_78088 | JGI IMG/M metagenome (GOLD analysis project Ga0105050, IMG submission 78088) | Freshwater microbial communities from Lake Fryxell liftoff mats and glacier meltwater in Antarctica - FRY-01 | ecosystem: Environmental > Aquatic > Freshwater > Ice > Glacier meltwater ... | reverse complement strand
ATTGACATTGAATGGCTGGCGGATCCGGTTCAACAGGTCAGCGAACACCGGCGAGCTGACGGCATAACCCACGCGCAGTGAAGCCAGCCCATGAATCTTCGAGAAGGTGCGTGTTACGATCAGATTGGGATACCGGGACAACAGCGTCATGGCATCCGGAAAACCCGGTAGTTCGACATACTCCTGGTAGGCTTCGTCGAGCACGACCCAGATGTGTGCAGGAACAGCGTCCAGAAAGGCCACCAGCGCCTCCTGGGTAACCCAGGTGCCGGTTGGATTATTCGGATTGGCGATGAACATCATCCGCGTCGCAGCCGTGATCGAGTTGAGGAAACCATCAAGATCCGTGCCAAATCGAACCGCGGGAACCGTGACCAGCTTCGCTCCGGCAGCAAGCGTGGCCAACCGATAAACCACGAAGGCATGTTCGGCAACAATGGCTTCGGCACCCGGCTCAAGCGCGACTCGTGCAGCAAGCTCCAGCACATCGTTGGAGCCATTGCCAAGTGTGATGCCGGCTAGTGGTACATCGAGGTGTTCAGCAAGCGCCTGTTTCAGGCGATAGCCGCTGCCATCGGGATAAAGTGACAAGTTATCAAACACGCCACGCAGGGCATTGCGTACCTGGTCACCTGGTCCACGCGGATTTTCATTGCTGGCCAGTTTGATGATGTCGGAAATCCCGAGTTCACGCGCCAGTTCATCGATCGGCTTGCCCGGTTGATAGGGGCTCAGCGAAACAATCGCCGCATTCACATTCGTGGTCCTGGTATCAGAGATGCTCACATTCTCGCCTGTGGGTAAGAACCGAGGACACGTACCGACAGCGCAACACTGCGTACCTGCTCAAGGGCAAGCTGCACCGGTTCATCGGTCTCGTGACCATCAAAGTCGATGAAAAAAACGTAGGACCAATTGCCGGAACGTGCCGGCCGCGTCTCGATCCGCGTCAGGCTGATGCCATGCTGCTGCAGCGGTTCGAGTACGTGAAACAGCGCGCCCGGTTCGTTGCGTGTCGACACCAGGATGGACGTCTTGTCGGCACCACTGGGGCCAACAATCTGTTTGCCGAGCACCAGAAACCGGGTCTTGTTGTCAGGCTGATCTTCGATGTTGCGAACCAGAATCCGCAAGCCGTAGAGGTTGGCGGCAGCTTCGCCGGCGACCGCCGCTTTACCGGGCTGTTCTGACACCAGCCTGGCTGCTTCGCCGTTGCTGGAAACCACCGTGCGCGGGGCATTCGGATAGTGTTGATCCAACCATGATCGACACTGGGCCAATGACTGCGAATGGCTGAGGATTTCGTTGATCGGCAACTCATCAGCACCTTTCATGAGGCATTGATGTATCGGCAGCTCCACTTCTGCACACACACGCAGGGTTGACACCATGAAACAGTCGAGTGTGTGGTTGACCATGCCTTCGGTCGAGTTTTCCACCGGCACCACGCCATACATCACGGCTTCCGATTCCACCTCGCGAAAAACTTCGTCGATGGAGCCCAGCGGTATGCACTTGGCAAACTGCCCAAACTGTTTGACCGCCGCGGCCTGGGTGTAAGTGCCCGCCGGGCCGAGGAACGCAACCGTCAGCGGTTGTTCGAGATTCAGGCAACAGGAGAGGATTTCCCGGTACAGCCGACCAAGATCTTCATTGCTGAGTGGTCCAGGGTTCTGCGCCTGGAGCTTGTCGAGAATCTGCGCCACCCGCTCTGGCCGGTAGAAATAGAGCGTGGTGTCACCGGCATGAGCCTGCTTGATCCGACCGACATCCAGTGCACACTGCGCCCGCTCGTTGAGCAGGCGGATCAGTTGCTGATCGATCTCGTCGATCCGTCGACGCAGCGGTTCGAGCTCGGAGTTATCCGTGCTCACGCTCAAATTCGCTCATATAGGCGACCAGGGCATCAACCGATGCCTGACCGACCGCGTTATAGATACTGGCCCGCATACCACCCACACTCCGATGCCCCTGCAGATTCTGCATGTTGTGTGCTTCTGCACCCTTCAGGAATGGTGCATCAAGTTTTGCATCAGGCAGCGTAAACGGAATGTTCATGCCTGAGCGATTGTCCTTCACCACCGGTGAACTCCAGAAGTTGCTGCTGTCGATGGCGTCATAGAGCGTGGCCGCCTTGCGCCGATTGCGCTCGGCAATCACCGACAATCCGCCCTGCTGCTTCATCCACTTGAACACGAGTCCCGCGAGATACCACGCGTAAGTCGGTGGTGTGTTCGACATCGAGCCGGCTTTGGCATGCACACCATAGTCGAGCATGCTGGGGATTCCTTGGCGCACGCGACTCAGCAGATCCTTGCGAACAATGACCATTACCAGACCAGCAGGGCCGATGTTCTTCTGCGCACCAGCATAAATCAGGCCAAACCGGCTGACATCAATCGACCGTGACAGGATGTCGGACGACATATCGGCAACCAGCGGAACTGAAGGCGTCGGGAACTCATGGAACTGCACGCCACCAATGGTTTCGTTCGAACAGATGTGCAGGTACGCATCATCAGCCCCGACCTGCCACTCGCTGATCGGAGGAACACGATCAAATCGGGTCGCTTCACTGGTGGCAGCAATGCGCACGTCACAGAACTTGCGCGCCTCTTCAATCGCCTTGACTGACCAGGCACCGGTGTTGACATAGGCAGCCGACCCGGCACTGCCTAGCAGGTTGAGGGGAATGGCAGCAAACTGCTGCGTTGCCCCACCTTGCAGAAACAGCACATGGTAGTCGTCGCCAACGGACAGCAGTTCGCGGAAGTCCCGTTCAGCGGTTTCAGCAATTTCGATGAAAGCATCGCTGCGATGGCTCATCTCCATCACCGACATGCCGGTACCACGATAATCGAGCATTTCCGCTTGTGCCTCGGTCAGCACTTCGAAGGGCAGCGCAGCTGGCCCTGCGGAAAAATTGTGCGCGCGCTGGCTCATGCTACTCCTCAGCTCCTTTTTCATCGGCATCCTGTTCGGCATCGTCATCGTCATCGATATCCGGTTCGGAATCGGTATCAGGTTCGGCATCGGACCCTTCATCGAACTGCTCATCGAACTGCTCATCGAACTGCTCATCGAACTGCTCATCGAACTGCTCATCGACCGGGAAGGTGTTGGCATCCAGGCCATCGTCGACGATGGCTACATCACCAGGCAGCCCTGGTTCTTCTTCCTGCTCCTGAATGCGCTCGACACTGATCAGTTGTTCTTCGCCACGCAGATTGATCAGACGCACGCCCTGGGTATTGCGGCCCTGCAGTGATACCTCTGCACTCTTGGTGCGAACCAGCGTTCCCAGATTGCTGATCAGCATCAGTTCATCACCATCAAAAATCTGCACGGCGCCAACCACCTGGCCGTTGCGTTCGCTGGTCTGAATCGCAATCACACCTTGTGCACCACGCCCCTTGACCGGGAATTCACTGGCCGGTGTGCGTTTGCCATAACCATTGGCAGAGGCCACCAGAATGTAGCCGCCGGCGATGGGGATGATCAGCGAGATGACCCGCTGGTTACCGGTGAGGCGAATGCCACGAACACCACGTGCGGTACGTCCCATGTCACGCACGTCGGATTCCTTGAAGCGAGTGGCCTTGCCGGTACTGGTCACCAGCAGAATGTCACTGGCACCATCGGTGATCGCAACGCCTACCAGCGTGTTGTCAGCATCCAGTTCAATGGCGATCAGCCCTGCCGTGCGCGGCCGGGAAAACTGTTCGAGCGAGGTTTTTTTCACGGTGCCGTTGGCAGTGGCCATGAACACAAACTGATCGGGATCGTAGTTCTTGATGGGCAGAATCGCGGTGATGCGCTCGGCGCTGCCCAGCGGCAGCAGATTCACCATCGGTCGCCCTTTGGCATTGCGACTGCCTTGGGGAATCTGATACACCTTGAGCCAGTACACCTTGCCCTGATTGGAGAAACACAGCAGCGTGTCGTGGCTGCTGGCAATCAGCAGCGTTTCAACAAAATCTTCGTCCTTGACCGTGGTTGCCGCCTTGCCGCGTCCACCACGCTTCTGCGCCTGGTAAACCGTCACTGGTTGGGTCTTGGCGTAACCCTGGTGAGAAATGGTGACCACCAGATCTTCCTGGTTGATGAGGTCCTCGATCGACAGGTCTTCCTGGTTGACGATGATTTCCGTGCGACGCTCATCACCATAGATCCTGCGAATTTCTTCGAGTTCTTCACGCACCACACGTGTCAGACGTTCGGCCGAACCCAGGATCTCGAGGAGGTCTGCGATCTCATCCAGCACAACCTGGTAATCCTCGATCAGCTTGTTCTGCTCAAGCCCGGTAAGCCGATGCAAACGCAGATCGAGAATCGCCTGAGCCTGCACTTCCGACAGGTAGTAGGCACCATCACGCAATCCGAACTCAGGGCCCAGCGCATCCGGCCGGCACGCATCACTACCCGCCTTTTCCAGCAGTCTGACGACGGTCTCCGGTGACCAGCCACGCCCCATCAACGCCACCCGTGCTTCGGCTGACGTTGCCGAATTGCGGATCAGTTCGATCACGGCGTCGATGTTCGCCAGGGCAACCGCCTGGCCTTCGAGGATATGACCGCGTTCCCGCGCCTTGCGTAACAGGTAAACGGTCCGTGCCGTGACCACGTCGCGCCGATGTCGTATGAACGCTTCCAGCATCTGCTTGAGATTCAGCACACGCGGCTGACCGTTGACCAGCGCGACGCAGTTGATGCCAAAAACGCTCTGCAGCTGCGTCTGCGCATACAGATTGTTGAGGACAACCTCGCCGGATTCCCCGCGCCGCATCTCGATCACGATGCGCATACCGTCCTTGTCAGACTCGTCACGCAGTTCGGAAATACCTTCGATCCGCTTTTCCTTGACCAGTTCGGCAATCTTCTCGATCAGGCGCGACTTGTTCAGCTGATAGGGAATCTCGGAAATGATGATGACATCGCGTCCGTTTTTGTCATCGACGATGACCTCGGCGCGCGCCCGGACGAGAATGCGTCCACGGCCGGTGCGATAGGCTTCGATGATCCCGGCCCGTCCGTTGATGATGCCTGCAGTCGGGAAGTCCGGACCCGTGACGTATTCCATCAGCGCGTCAATCGACAGTGTCGGGTCTTCCAGCAGGGCCAGACACGCGGACACCACTTCGGTCAGATTGTGTGGCGGAATATTGGTGGCCATGCCCACCGCAATACCGGAACTGCCATTGACCAGCAGGTTCGGTACACGGGTCGGCAGCACCTCGGGAATGGTCAGCGTGTCGTCGTAGTTCGGCACCAGCTGTACGGTTTCCTTGTCAAGATCGGCGAGCAGCTCCGAAGCCAGTTTCGACATGCGCACTTCGGTGTATCGCATCGCGGCCGGTGGGTCACCGTCAACAGAACCAAAATTACCCTGGCCATCGACCAGCAGGTATCGCAGCGAAAACTCCTGTGCCATACGTACCACCGTGTCGTAGATGGCACCATCACCATGCGGGTGGTACTTGCCCATCACGTCGCCGACCACCCGGGCCGACTTGACATACGGTCGATTGAACGTGTTGTTCATCTCGCTCATGGTGTACAGCACACGGCGATGCACCGGCTTCAAGCCGTCGCGCACATCGGGCAACGCCCGGCCGACAATGACGCTCATCGCATAGTCGAGATACGACTGCTTGAGCTCGTCTTCAATGCTGCGCGGCAGGATTTCCCTTGCCTGATCGGGGCCGGTTTCTGACATGGAATGCGGGTCTTAAAAAGCCCGCTATGCTAGCCCGGATCACCTGTGAATGCTCTACCGATGAGGCATTTGGGGACCAAAAAAAGCTTCCCGGCCCGGCGTATTCATGAAGGTTCGTCGCCAGTGACGAGAGGCGGGAAAAGACAGTGAGGCGAGGACTGGCAGGTGCGCAGTCAAACTTCCCGGGACAGCGAGCACCTTGCGGGAGCACGCGTCGGGTTTTCCCGTCGACCGGCAGCCGCAGCAGATGAATAGTGCGGGCTGACGCCTCTACCGGGAAGTGATGCGTATAATCGCCGCCATGCACAAAACTCCTTGCGACACCATCATCGACGCGGCCTGGGTACTCCCGATAGGCCCTGTCAATGAACCGCGATCCAGCCACAGCGTCTGCATCCAGCACGAACGGATCTGCGCTATCGGCCCAACCCGCGATATTCACGCGCGGTTCACCGCCCCGCAACACCTCGTTTTCAGCGACAGTATCGTCGTGCCAGGACTCATCAATGCACACACCCACGCCGCGATGTCGCTGCTGCGTGGTGCCAGCGAGGACGTGCCACTCGAACGCTGGTTGCGCGATTGCATCTGGCCGCTGGAAAAGCAGCTCGTTGACCCCGCCTTTGTCACTGCCGGTGTTGAACTGGCGGTCGTCGAGATGCTGGGACACGGCATCACCACGTTCACGGACATGTACTTTTTCCCGGAGATCACCGCACGGATTGCGCGGCTCGCGAACATCCGTACAGTGGCCGCCTTTCCGATCTTCGACACACCAACCTCGTGGAGCCGCAACGTCGACGAATGTTTCGATCTGGGGTTTCGTCTGCACGACGAATACGCCCAGGACCCACTGGTCAGCGTGGCCTTCGGTCCCCATGCCCCGTACTCGGTGGATCACCGGACGCTCGAGCGGATACACACGTATGCGCAGGAACTCGGGTTGAACGTGCACACCCATCTGCACGAAACCGCTGCCGAAGTGGCGGCAGCCAAGGCCACCCACGGGCGCAGCTGGCTGGCCGTCCTTGCCGACATCGGGCTGGTCAATCCGCAGTTGCAGGCGGTGCACATGACCCAGCTCGACAGCGCCGATATCGAGCTGCTGGCGGCGCACGGTGCTCACGTCGTGCACTGCCCCCGGTCAAATCTGAAACTTGCCGATGGGATCTGTCCGGTGAATCGGCTGGATGCCAGCGGTATCAACGTTGCCATTGGCACGGATGGCGCTGCATCAAACAACGCACTGAGTGTTCTTGATGACGCCTGCACCGCAGCGTTACTGGCAAAAATGCAGGCCGAAGATCCCGCGGCAGGCAATGCCCGACAAGCACTGCTGAAGGCGACCCTGGGTGGCGCGCGTGCTCTTGGCCGTGACCACGAACTGGGCACTCTCGAACCGGGCAAGCTTGCCGACATTGCCGTATTCTCGCCGGTCTCGATCAGCGCCCAACCGGTTTATGATCCGTTTGCCAGCTTGTTGCACAACGGTGGCGCCTGGCGGGCCGACAACGTATGGGTACATGGCCGGGAATCCGTGCGCAATGGCTTGCCGATGCATCTCGACCTGACTGCAATTCGTGCCCGGGTCGACCAGCAGGCCGCTCGCGTCCGGGCCCTGCTCTAGGAAAATCACAGACCATGCATACCCCTTTGGCCAATCACAATCCAGTGAACAACAATCCACTGAACAACAATCCACTGAACAACAACGTCGACCCGGCTGAAATCGCCAAGTTCGAAGCGATGGCCCATCGGTGGTGGGACCCGCATGGTGATTTTCGTCCACTGCATGACGTCAACCCCTGTCGGCTGGACTATATCAACAGCAAGTCGCCGCTCAAGGGTTTACGAGTCATCGACATTGGCTGTGGTGGCGGCATCCTCAGCGAGGCCATGGCACGGCACGGTGCCACTGTGACCGGCATCGATATGGGCGACGCACCATTGCAGGTGGCTCGCCTGCACGCACTTGAAGCCGGTGTTGAACTCACCTATGTGCAGGACACTGCAGAAAACTTCGCGGCATCACATCCAGGCGTCTTCGATACCGTGACCTGTCTGGAAATGCTGGAGCATGTCCCCGACATCTGTTCCACCATCGCTGCGTGCGCTGCCTTGGTACGCAGTGGCGGCAATATTGTCTTCTCGACCATCAACCGACATCCGGAAGCCTATGTGCTGCTGATCCTGGGCGCCGAGTACATTGCCAATATCCTGCCGCGTGGAACACATGATTACGCACGGTTCATCAGGCCCAGTGAGCTGGCTGCAGCCTGCCGGGCGGCGGGTCTGGAAGTCCGGCAGATCACCGGTATGCGCTACCACCCGCTGACCCGTCAGGCGACCCTGTCCGGCAACGTTCGAGCCAATTATCTTGTCCACGCAATCAAGCCCTGAATTCGCAGGTTACCCGGAGCTGACCGCCGCCGCGCGAACCTGGCCCTGGCAACCGCCAGCCGGTTGTCTGGCCGGCAGAAACATCCTGGTGACCGGAGCGAGCACCGGTATCGGCAGCACACTGGCCCGAACCTGTGCGCTGTTTGGCGCCAACGTTGTTCTGCTCAGTCGCTCCCGCGAGAAGCTGGAAGTCGTGTTTGACTGGATCTCGTCCCACACCTCGACCAGCCCGGTCATTGTGCCCTGCGATTTTGCCGGGTTGCGGGACGACAACGTCGCCGCGTTGCATGACGCGATCGCCGACAGCATGGGGCACCTCGATGGCCTGGTTCACAACGCTTCCCTGCTCGGCGCCATGACTCCGATCGCTCACTACCCGACTTCAACCTGGGAGTCTGTTCTGCGTGTCAACACAACCGCGCCATTCATGCTCACGCGTGGGTTGCTGCCGCTGCTGGAAACAAGTCAGCGGGGCAGTATCGTCTTCACCTCATCGGGAGTTGGCCGCCAGGCACGCGCCTATTGGGGGGCGTATGCCGTATCCAAGGTCGCGATCGAAGGCCTGGTGGATGTGCTGGTCGATGAACTGCGTGCAACGAGCCGCATTCTTGTCACCAGCCTGAACCCGGGGGGAACACGAACCGCAATGCGCGCGGCTGCCTATCCGGCGGAAGACCCGCAGACCCTGCCCACTCCGGAAGCGCACATGGCGTTGTATCTTTACCTGCTCTGCGCATCCGCGCCCACAAGCCTGCAAGGCGCCCGTCTGAATGCCCGGGATTGGTCCGGGCCGACGGCTGATTGACTTGCCAACGCGGACGTTCATCCGGAAGTGCCGGTTTCATCTCACTTTTTTGGTGCAGCATCACTGAAAATCAGGGGGTCAATTCAGCACTTCCCCCTGGACCAACATCGGGTCCATACGGAAGAGGTGCACAAGGAGAGGTCCACATGGAGAGGCCCACAAGGACATGAGCACACCGCGACGTTTTGAACCCGATACCGCGCTATCCATGGTTCAGTCATTCCATCGTGAGCTGGAAATAGCCCCGCTCCTTGATCGCATGTTCGAACAGGCGATGGCGATCTCGCCGGCCACCCATCTTGCGTATCAGAACACCGATCACAATGTCGACTTCACCACCGGCGAACCGGGCCAGCACAGCATCAGCTACAACCTGCAGCTTGGCACGACCGGCATCAGCGGCGGTGAAGTCAAGCTGACGGCGCCCCGACGATTCAGTACCGGCGATCTGGAAACGCTCGAGGAACTCCTGCGGCTTGCCGCCCCGGCACTGGCAAACGCGCTGGTGGTACATGAACTGACGGCCAAGGAACGCAGCAAAAAGGCCAGGAAAACCAAGGCCAATCAGGAAGACGCCTTGATACTCATTCGCCTGACCGGAATTGACACGGTCCGGACGCTACACGGATCTGCAACCTCGCAGTCCATGACGGATCAACTGCAGAAACACCTGGACGCACGACTCAGGGAAGCGGACGGAATCTTCCAGATCGATGATGACCACCTGGCGGTACTGCTCCCGCGTACCACCAAAGAGGGTGCGCAGCGTGTAGCCAACAAGGTTGAAGTGCTGGTGAACGCCATGCAGTTCGACGACCCTGCCTTGCGCGAACACCTGTCGGCGACGATCGGCATCAGTACCACCAACGGTGCGAGTTCGGCAGAGGCGGTACTCAAGGAAGCGCGTAGTGCGCTGTCGGAAGCAACCGAACACCAGTCACGCAATCTGCTGATTCACTGACCGGCGATCAGCAACGGGAATCATTCGGTACGCGTGATCGAGGACCTTCAGCTGCCTCGCTGGCGCTCTTCGAGATCAGGGAAAGACAGCAATACCGATTTTTTCCGGTCCTCGCGCACATTTGCGGTGGTCGGCGGATTTGACAAGCCAACCAGGCGTCGCAGTTCCGCGACGTCGCGCTCGGGCAGCTCTTCGTAGTGCCCGGCCAGCAGTCGCGACGGCAGCGCCACCGGACCAAAACGAACCCGTTTGAGGCGGGAGACGGTGCGGCCCACGGCTGCAAACAACAATCGGACTTCGTGCTGCTTGCCTTCCATCAGTACCGCGTGGTACCAATGATTGCGACTGCGTCCGTCGTAATAACGAAGGTCCGTGAATCGCATCGCTTCGCCTTCGATCGTCACCCCTTCGCAGAGCAGCGCCAACTCTGCATCCGTCAGGGTTCCGTCCACACGAACCGCGTACTCCCGGTCAAGCACCGAGGAGGGATGCATCAGCTTGTTGGCAAGTTCGCCGTCATCCGTGAACAACAGCAATCCGGAGGTCATGGTATCGAGCCGTCCCACCATGACCCAACGCCCGCGTCTGATCTCCGGCAGGTCTTCAAAAACGGTGGGTCGACCTTCAGGATCACTGCGGGTACTGATCGTACCTGCCGACTTGTTGAGCAGAAGGACTCTCGAGCGGGTAAGTTTGGGAACCACAGCCACCGGCTTGCCGTCGATGAGCATCCGGGCAGTGGGTAGAACCTTCAGCCCCAGCTTGGCAACCTCACCATCCACCGTTACCCGTCCCTGTTCAATCCAGCGTTCTATTTCGCGACGACTGCCAAAGCCTGCATCCGCAAGCACCTTCTGCAATCGTTCAGGATCGGCTGAAACGACCACCGGTGCTGGCGTGGGCCGCCTCGCGGTAGGTTCAGACTGCCCAGCCTGGGGTGCAGATTTCCGGCTCTTGCCGTCAGCAGCACCACGACGGGAGCGTGGCGTACCGGCGCCTTCCGTCGTGCGTTGGCCAGTCGTTCGTGGACCTTTGTTTTGTGGACCGGTATTAGGCTGGCTTGTCGTGCGCTGGCTTGTCGTGCGCTGACTCGTCGTGCGCGGACTCGTAGTGCGCGGACTCGTCGTGCGCGGACTCGTAGTGCGCGGACTCGTAGTGCGCGGACTCGTAGTGCGCGGACTCGTAGTGCGCTGACTGTTAGTCCGTTCGCCGGCGGTTCGCTTGATGGGTCCGCGCATCAACCATGCCCGGTGGGCAATCGCACCACGTTGCTGACGACCATCGCCAACTCCATCGGTTTGTCATCAGACGCGCGACCTGTCGCCTTCGTCTGATAGACCTGCGCAACAGTACCAGCGTCGTCATCAGCAAACATCTCTCCTGACGCCTCCACGCCGACCATCAGTTCAACGCTGACCCCGGCCTCAAGCACGGCCTCGTCTGCATCAGGCGCATCGTGCTCGAGCAGGCTGCGAATCTCCGCCAGCGGTGGCAGATCACCCAGCGAAGAGATGTTGAAATAATCCAGGAACTCCTTCGTGGTGCCATACAACGAGGGTCTGCCGGGGGTGTCACGAGTACCCACGATGCGAATCCAGCCGCGTTCCATCAACGTGCGGATGATATTCGGGCTCACGGCAACACCACGTACCACTTCGATGTCAGCACGGGTAACGGGTTGTTTGTAGGCGATGAGGGCCAGGGTCTCGAGGAATGCACGTGAGTATTTGCCGGGTTTTTCTTCCCACAATCGACTCACCCACTCAGACAATTCCTGGCGCACCTGAAAGCGGTAACCTGAAGCCACTTTTTTCAGTTCAAAGCCGCGTCCTTCACAATCCGCTGCCAACGCCTCCAGGCTTTCATTCACTGCCAGGCGCAGGTCTTGGATCGGAATTTCTCCTCGCTTGAACAGCCTGACAAGGCGCTCCACGTTGAGTGGTTCATCGGCGGCCATGAGCGCCGCTTCGATGATCTGCCTGATGCGATTGCCTTCCATTCTGCCGTCATTCCTCCAGTTGCGATGCGTGTGATTCTTCGGATCTGGCCCGCAGATAGATTGGCGCAAAGGGTTCATCCTGCACCAGGTTGATAAGACCTGCACGAACGAGTTCCATCAGCGCAAGGAAGGTCACGATCAAACCTCTGCGTCCTTCAGCGCGGGTAAACAGCTGCTGGAATGAAACAAAATCACCGGCAGCGGAAACAAACGCCAGCACGTTGGACATCCGTTCCCGCACCGATAGCGGTTCCAGCGTCACACTATGGCTCGTATAAAGTTCGGCGCGGCCGAGCACTTCGGCCAGAGCCAGCAGAAGCTCCCGCAAATCAACCGGTGGATCCACACGCTCGCGCACCAGTTCCGGGCGCTCGGGGCGAACCAGAAAGACGTCGCGATCAACTCTTGGCATCTTCTCCACATCTTCTGCCGCCGTCTTGATCTGCTCGTATTCCTGCAGGCGTCTGATGAGTTCGGCACGCGGATCATCCTCATCATCGATGGCCTCACCCGGTTTTGGCAGCAACATTCGCGACTTGATCTCGGCAAGCAGGGCCGCCATCACCAGATACTCACCCACCAGCTCCAGCTGCAGCATGCTCATCAGTTCGATGTACCTGATGTACTGCGTGGTGATCTCGGCGACGTGAATTTCCAGGATGTCGAGGTTCTGCTTGCGGATGAGATACAGCAGCAGATCCAGCGGCCCTTCAAAGGTCTCCAGGAATACTTCGAGTGCTTCCGGCGGAATGTACAGATCAGTCGGTACCTGCGTGACCGGCTTGCCCTGGACAACGGCAATGGTGTCCGCATCATCGATCCTGGCCTGATCCAGCCTGTGCGGCAGGTTGTCGACGCTTTCAGACACCTCGATCAGTTTTTCACTCATGCCATACCGATGGCTTCACGCACATCCTCCAGCGTTTCTCTGGCCACCGTACGGGCTGTTTCCGAGCCTTCCTGGAGGATGGAATTGACAAGATCCGGATCGTTTTCGAACTGTTCCGCCCGCTCACGCATTTCACCGAGCTCTGCATTGATCGAGGCAATCAGAGGCTTCTTGCAATCCAGACAACCGATACCGGCCGAGCGGCAACCCTCGTTCACCCAGGCCAGCATGTCTGGTGGCGAGTAAAGGTTATGCAGTGAAAACACGGGGCAGTTTTCCGGGTTACCGGGATCTGTCCGGCGCGCGCGCGCCGGATCAGTTTTCATCGTGCGGATTTTCTCTTCGACCTGCTTCGGGGTTTCCCGCAGCGTGATGGTGTTGTTGTACGACTTCGACATCTTCTCGCCATCAAGCCCGGGGACCCGCGCCGCGTCATTCACCAGCGCCTGGGGTTCAGGAAGAATGATGCGTCCGCCACCTTCGAGATAACCAAACAGACGCTCGGAGTCGCCTATGGAGAGATTCTGATGACCGGCGAGGAGCGCGCGTGCCCGCTCCAGCGCCTCCCCGTCACCCTGCTCCAGATAGGCTCGACGGCTTTCGTTGTAGAGGCGCGCGGCTTTTTTGCCAAGCTTCGCAACCGCGGCTTCGGCCATCGCCTCGAAGCCGGTTTCCCTACCATAAAGATGATTGAACCGCCGCGCGACTTCCCGCGTCAGTTCGACATGTGCAACCTGATCCGCACCTACTGGCACGTGGCCGGCGCGATAGATGAGGATGTCGGCCGCCTGCAGCAGTGGATAGCCGAGGAACCCATAGGTCGCGAGGTCTTTTTCGTTGAGCTTCAGCATCTGGTCCTTATAGGTCGGCACCCGCTCAAGCCATGCCAGTGGCGTGATCATGGACAGCAGCAGATGCAGTTCCGCGTGTTCCGGAACCCTGGATTGGACAAACAGCGTCGTCGAACCGGGGTTGAGGCCCGCCGCCAGCCAGTCCACCGCCAGATCGAAGGTGTGCTGCGGGATTTCGGCCGTGTTGTCGTAGGAAGTGGTCAAAGCATGCCAGTCGGCCACAAAAAAGTAGCACTCGTACTCGTACTGCAACCTGACCCAGTTTTTCAGCACACCGTGGTAGTGGCCAAGGTGCAACCGTCCTGTAGGACGCATGCCAGAAACGACACGTGTCGCCGAATCGCTGCTACTCAAGCGAAAAACCCTCCCCGATGAGGTCTTGTTGTTATGGCCGGCAGTATACCGGCTGGGGTGCAGCGAGAACGAGGGGCAATCTGACCTTGCCTCGATTCCACGTACACCACGTTACGCAGCCGCGAGGCTGGATTCCGCACTGACCGGTGTCAGATAACCGATCGACGAGTGCAATCGCTGACGATTATAGAATCCCTCGATATAGTCCACGATATCCAGTCTGGCCTCGGCACGAGTGTCATACTGGTTCTGGTAAATCCTCTCCACCTTGAGGGTTTTGAAGAAACTCTCCGAGGGTGCATTGACGCTCCTATGTCAAGGAGCCGAATCGGCAGCAGCCAAATCACGCAGAATTAGTGGAAATAGCTCCCGAACAATATATCGCTTCAGACAACGGTGTATTTCTTTCAAAGTCAGCCCTTCGCTGGTACGTCGCTCGACATAAATTCGCGTCCTCGGATCACTTCGCATGCGAACCATAGCGATAGTCCACAGTGCATTATTGGCCGCTCGACTTCCGCCTCGATTCAGGCGATGCCTGATGGTTTTTCCTGATGAGGCTGGCAACGGGTTTACACCACACAAGGCAGCTAACGCTGCCTCACTTTTCAGACGTTCAGGATTGTCGCCGGCAACCGACAATAAAACGGCGGCAGTAGCAGGACCCACTCCGAATCGCGCGCGTAACTGCGGGGCATACTGACGCGTTAGTCTCTCAAGGCTCCTGTCGAGCTGCTTCAACTCTTTGGAAAGTTCCAACCACCGGTTAGCTAACAGTTTCAATGTGACTGTCAGGGTCTCACACAGCTCGCTCTCACCGAGGCTCGAACTCTGCAGGCATGCATCCACACAATCAGACGCCTTTGTCTTCCATAGACTATCGCGTACATCTTGCGGCGCACTAACCAATATGGCTCGAAGTTGATTTATCGCCTGAGTCCTGGCTTTTACTGCACTTCTCCGAACAACAGACATCATTCGCATTGACTCACACGCGCCGGATTGTTCTTTGGGAATGGCTGTAGAGATACCTGATAGCACAGATCTCGCAGCGCTCTCCGCATCTGTCGGATCTGACTTACCTTTGAGTCTGCGCTTCGCGCGATCGGGTCTATTGACCTCCAGGACGGTGATGCCATTGTCGATCAAGAACCGACACAAGCCAGCCCCGTAGGT
>Ga0105050_10006091_pt1 | contig 15166 bp, 21 predicted proteins | sample FRY01_FD_78088 | JGI IMG/M metagenome (GOLD analysis project Ga0105050, IMG submission 78088) | Freshwater microbial communities from Lake Fryxell liftoff mats and glacier meltwater in Antarctica - FRY-01 | ecosystem: Environmental > Aquatic > Freshwater > Ice > Glacier meltwater ... | reverse complement strand
TGATTTTAATAACATATTATTACCACTTGTTGATCCTGTTTCAAATACAACACCTCCACCTGATTCATTGTCTTTAATCCAGTTATTGTTTATCCAAACAAAGGATATTAATTGAACAGTATCAAATACTCTCAATCCATTATATTTATATTGCATTGAATTTCTAGAAGCTGTTCCTGATGTTACTATTCTAGAATCTATAGGTGTGTTAGAATTTAATTTAAATCCATCTATTATTTGTATTGACATATTCTATATATAATTTTTTATATTCTTTATTAGATAATTCGTATATATCTAGGTGATTTAAACTTATCAGTTTGTATTGATAGTGCAAATCTCATAATCTTAGTAATTGCTTGATTAGCATATACTCTGTTTATATTATTCAGTTCTTTGAATGCTAAAATTATTTGCAAAGATTGTAGTTTAGAAATTAACTTATTCTCTGTATTTAATGTATATCCTTTTAATATTGGATTGACAATTACTCCATTTGAATCTCCTAACTTTATCTTATCTGATATTTCACTTATTAATATTTCTAACTCTTCTACTTTTTTATCTCTTAATTGGTGATATTTATCTAATTGTTGGAATTTCAAATTACGATTTCTATAAAAGTTTAGAATTCTATCTATTGAAGTAAATGATATCTTGCCTTGTCTAGACATAGATCCATCAACTTCACCATCAACATTTAAGCTAGATCCGGTATTTGATGAGTCAAAATTTATAGTTCTATCTTGTTTATCAATATTATTTCCTTTAGTATCTAACCAATTAGATCCTACTCCTATTTTAGATCCAATTCCTTTCAATGGGTTAATTGATATTAGTAAATTTTTAATATCAAAAGTTGGTGGTCTCTTACCTCTTTCTTTATTAATAATTATTCTAAATGTATTATCTCCTTTCTTAACTTTCTTAAGAGATATTGGTAAGAATAATCTTTCATCAAATAGTCTATCTAGTTTATTAGTTAATTCATCTATTGTATTAGATGATGTTATATCATATATTATTCTATTAATCTTAGTATTATCTATAAGAAATACATCAGCTGGGCAGTATTTTGAGAAATTAATATTATCAGTTATTAGTGATCTATATTTATTTGTTAATATACTAATTGGTGATGTTTTATCTTTATATGATAAATGGTATGTTGAGTAATCAATATCTGATCTTATTAGTTTTTTATCTAATTCTTTTATTGATTTAGATTCAAAACTACATAACTTATTTGGTATATCTATAAATGTAGATAACCAATCTTCATTTGAAGATAGTTCTTCAATAATTTCATTAGTTATTATATTATTAGATATTAAATAAACATTAAATTTATCTTTGAGAAATGTTTCATTATCTTTATACTTATTAAATTCACTTAAAACATATTCTAGTGTTAGATTTATATTACGATTCTTTAGTTTTATAGCTAAGAATAAACATTGTATAGATTCATATTCTTTTGTTAGTCTACCAGATCCTGATGATCCAAACTCGGTTGTTTTTTTAAGTTGATTTAATTGTAATTTATCATCTTTATCAGTTGATATTATTTTAGGATATTTACCATTTTTAGATAGAATTCTTTTACCTTTATCAGAATCATATTGATTATTAGTAGATAGTTGATCAGCAACATCTTTAGCATCAACTTCTACACCATCTATATTAACTGAGTCTATCTTTACTTTACCTCCTGATGATTTCTCAAAATCGGTATTGTTTTTTAATTTATCAATTAGAACATCTCCTCTTTTTTTACCTGATGTTTCTTTATCTAGTTCACTTAGATTCAGATTAGATTCTATAAACATATTATATTTTTTAATACTCATAAGGTATATATTAAAAAATATAACTATATTTGTAAATTAATTATAATTAAATTAAATTAATTAATTTTATACTTTTTCTAAATGATTCTATTATCTTATCAAGTTCTAAACCGCGTAAATAATCTTCTAAATTCCCTCCATAATAAGATGTAATGATGTTTAATATTCTTTTACTATCATATGTAAGTTTATCAGTTAATATACTACTTATAGTAGATAACTTATATCTAAGAATTTCCAAACTCTCTATAGAATCATATTTACTTGATATAATTACATTATTTATTTCATAACTTAGTTCCATTATTGAGTCATAAATAATCATTTTATTTCTATCAATATTTGCATCTGTATAAATTTCACTTTTGAAATCATCTAACCTTGAATTGATTTTATTATCCATATCAACATTTTGTGATAAACTTCTTCTCATGCGTTCACTTAAATCAATATTTATCTCATCTTTTATATAATCTTCTGATTTTATAAATCTATAAAAGTCAGAGATAATTATATCAAATGTTGAATTATTTCTATTTGTATAAGTATAAAATAATGATAATTCACTATTACCAAATAGTTTTGGTAGCTTTCGTATTATTTCTTTGATACCATTTGATAGATCAATATTACTCAATTTTGTTAGATATCTATCTAAATTTTGAGTTTTGATATCATCATTTGACATAAGAGCGGTTGATCCTACTTTATTATCAAATCTTATATTTCTTTTAGATGAAACTTTTTCAAATCCTCTATTAATAAAGCTACTAACATTAAATATAATTGCGAAGTCAGATTCATTTAATATATCTAATCTATTACCTGAATTGAATATATTATAATATACATTATCTATATTAATTGATTTAACTAAGAATACTTTTGATTCTGAATTATAATCTTTTTTAAGATTCGCTAAAACATCTGTATTATAACTACCATAGCTTCTCCATTTATTACCAGATATTTGGTTATTACTATATGAATTTCCATTGAATTTATTACTTATAATATATAATCTCTTATTTACATCAGTAAAGTTTTTACCTATTACATTTGTTGATCTATTACTCTCATTAGTTTTAAAATTGCTTATAATTAAAGTATGTTTTCCATTTATTAATTTATATTTCTTTTTAAGATCTTGTTGTGATAGGTTTAAGACATCAGATGTTATATCAATTTTATCGTCATATAATTCAATGGCATTAACATCTGGATGATATTTACCATCAAAAGTACTTTCTCCTATCATATCACCTTCTTTATTAAACCAAAACTTATAAAGATCAATATCTTGATCATCTCCATCTACTACTCCAGATCCTTTACATATTTCACAATCTACAATTGATCTTTTTCTATTTTTGATTATTTTTACTTTACCTTCTTCACAATTGTTACAGTCTTCTTTTCTTATAGAATCAATTCCAAATGTGATAGATTTTTTAAGTGGTAAGTATGTGAAATCTTCATCATTTAAACTTGATAAAGGAGCATCTAATTTTTGTATAATTGTCGTTAGTCTTTTTATAAAATGATCTTTATAACCCGATTTAATAAACTTAAGAGTTTTTGATATTTTATTAGAATCGAATGCTTCTAATATTGAGAAATTTTTATAATCTTTTAGGTAGTTCAATCTTATCATAATAATAAACCGGTTATTTTAACTTTGGTTCCTCTGCCTTTGATATAATTTATATAATCTTTATTATCTTTATCATTCATTAAATCTCCTGATATTTCCAACTCTTTAAATTTAACATTCTCAAAAAGTTCTCTTAATTTACCATCAAATGTATAAACTAATGTTAATTTATTAACATCTAGTCCTGATAGATTTAAATCATCATCAATTTCACAGCTTATCAGTCCAATATTATTAATATTTGATTTATTATCTATTAATTCTTTTAGTAAACTATTATCAAATTTACATCTCTCAAATATTATTGAATCACAATTAAAATTATTAAATATTGATAAATCATTAATCTTTATATATTTTATTTTAATCCAATCTAAATCGAAGTTTAAATTTGAAAATGATTTTGGTAGTATAGGATTTGAAATAATTAACTCTTTTATTCTAGATTTTGGTGAAATTTCTACTGAGCTCCAATCATAATCACCTGTTAAAGTTAATCTTTTAGTATTAACTCCAATAAATGGTCTGAATTTATAACCTAGATGATCATGATAAGGTTCTGCTATAGAATCTTCTAGATTTATATCTGGTGAGTATATATATTTATCGAAATCGTATGTTGAATTAATATTGCCGCTATATTTTTCAACTATAATATCAAATATATCTTTCATTCTATCAACATAAGCTCTATCAAAGAATAAATCAAAATCATCACTATCAAATCTTTCAATATTTCTTATAAGCATTCTAGAAATAGGAAGTTGTTCAGATAATAAATCATCTCCATTATAAATTGGAGTATCAAATACTAAAAAAGCTGGTATTGTATTTGGATCAAAAACATTACCGAGTACTTTAGCTTTATACATACCATTATATAAATGTTGACAAGATGAATAAAACTTAGATATTGACATATTTAAAATATCTTTTGCATTATGTGAAATTTTTAAATATACATCTCTGTCAAATATTTTAAATGATGTCTTATAATCACCATTAACATCTTCTTTAACTCTATTAAGTATGCTAGTTATATTAGGATCATTGAAATCTAAATTAACTACATCATCATAGAATTTATTATAATCATCTATAAATGATGTGATATTAATAAGATTATTTGAGTAGATAGGAAACCCTATTTCCTTTTCTATCATTAGTGGTTTATTATTCTCATCATAAATTGGCTTTCCATCACCATCTCTTTGAATCATTTTATCTTTGTTAGTTTCATTTGATAACTTTCTAAAAACCGGTACAGATATAGAAACGATCTCATCTACTGATGGATTCCTAATATCAAATTCTTTTAAACATTCTTTTGCTCTTAATATATCTTTATTCATGTAACTAAAATCGGACGATTTATTAGTTCCGTCCAATGAATCTACATCTAGAGATCCATTTAAAATCTCAACAAATTTATCAGGTAGAGATTTAAATAACTTTTGAGCTTCTCTTATATCATATTCACCGGCTGAGATAAACATGTTAATGACTTTATATTTATCATCTTCATCTAATTTCCAATATCCTTGATTTATATTCTTAGTTGGTTCAATCTCCTCATAATCAAGAAACTTCTCACCCCACTCATCTGATATTAACTTTATTTGTTTAGGGTGTACAACATCTCTTATTTTAGCTTCATTTAAAAAATTATATCTACTTTTAATCCACTTCATAATTATTGACTTATATTTATTATTTATATATAAAAAATAAATTATGTAAATTGATTTTTATTACTATATTTGTTGAAAGTTAAATATATGGAAAAGGTAGAATGTTTAGTTAATATTATTGATGTTGGTTATATAACAAACCTTTATGAATTAGATAATGAACTTAACTTTGGTCCCACAAGTGAGAAAGTTAACTACAAAGTAGTAAATATATCAATTGGTGAAATAATAGCAACAACTGATAGTTCATCCAATCTACCAAAGATAGGATATGATTTCATTCAAGAGTTTATTAAATCATTTGATGGAAAATGTATAATAAGAAAGGTCTTTGTGACATTTGTAAATGGTGAAGTAAAATTACATAAAAATAAAGATGTTGTTATTTCAAGATCTGATAAGTTAGAATATAGTGAAAGAGATGTTATGATGATGATATCATATGCTATTGCTAATGAGAATAATACATCATATAGAATCGAAAAAAAAGTATCTGATGTTTTAATATGGTTTAAAAAATGATTAAAGAAAACTTGGATAGATATTTGGAATTTGATTCTAAATACAAACAAACAAACTAAAAACCGGAAAGAATGGTCAATTATAAAGTAATAAACACAGACATACATGATAATGAAGGACTTGATTTAATATTTAGAGCAGGTACTATAGTATCTTTAATCTCGACTAAATCATCTTCATGTACAATATCTGGTACATCATGTGAAGTAATCACACTAAGTGGTATTAAAGTCATTATAGACAGTGGACTTATAACCGATATTAATGAATTTATGAGCACTTTAAGTATTAATTTATGTAAATGCTAGATGTATAAATTAATTCAAATATTTAAACAATATAAATATAAGCTTTCTATAATTTACATGCTTATGTTTTTTAGTGAGCTAATTATAATTGTACAACCTTATATGCTCGGCAAAAGTATAGATGCATTAATACTTTCAAATTATGGATGGGTATCTTTATTAGGAGTCACTTATATACTAACCAGTTTATTTACATATAAGCAAATGATATTAGATACTAAAGTATACACTGGAATATATAATGACATGGTGTTTAAGTTTATCAAAAATACTTCTATTGACACTTCTGTTAAATTAGCTAGGACTGATATGGCTAAAGACGTAGTAAACGTATTAGAAGGTTATGTTCATTACTATATTGCTACTATTGTGACTATTATAGGATCTATTACTTTCATATATAAGAGCAACTTTAATGTAGGATTAATAGTAACATTCGGATGTATTTTCATAGCAGGATCCGTTATGGTCTATTATAAAAAAATAAAACAGGTCATTGCAGTCATGAATAATCACTATGAAACAAAAGTAGATAGTTTTTATAAACATGACACAGATATATGGTCTTTTTTTATAAGAAAGAGAAAATTAGATATAATTAATTCTAATCTACAAGGTAAAAGCTGGTTACTAGTAAGACTTATTAAGCACTGTTTTCTTATAGCAAGTTTACTATTACTGATAAATACTACAGATAATTTAACTACTGGTAGTATTATTACAGTTTATATGTATTTAAACACCTTTTTAGAATCACTAATGTCTATACCAGTATCAGTAGAAATGTATTCTAGGCTTACTGACATACTTCGACGATTAGATTAATATAAATCATAATAAATTAAAATAGAATAACATGAATGAATTTGAAAAATATGCTACTAAGCATATGGGAATTAACAGTATGCATAAAATGATATTAATCCTTTATGTAGAATATTCGGTGGATCACTAAGAGATATTATAGCTGGTGATGGTGATAAGATAAATGATATAGATATACTTGTAGGGTCTAATACAATTAAACGTATTAGTGCCGTTCTAATTGAGAATGGGTATATTTATATGGAAACAATTACTAAAAGAGATGTAGAACGTATATTCTATTAGTCGTGTTATAAATGAGCCTCATATATATGAAAGGTCTTAAAATGGTTCAACTTATAAGACCGGTTATGAATATAAAATTATCATATGAAGAAACATTTGTAGATCTGATACAAAATGTTGATATAAGTTCTTGTGGTATATCATGTGATGGTTTAAATTTATATGAGAATTATCCAAACTCTATAATGCACGCTAAGTATAAAATCTTTTCGATTAATCAGAGTGCTAAGATGTATACCAATCGAATATATATTAGAGTTGATAAACTCATAGGAAGAGGGTGGGTGGAAATAAATGGTGTAGAAATTATTAGGGATAAAATGATTGATTATCTATTATCAGATGAGAATATACCTAAATATATAGTAGAGTGTAATAATAAACAAGTTAAATAATGAATGAAATAAGAATAAGTTGCGCTTCATTAGCGTCAATAATGATTGATGATAAATATCTTTTATGTTTTAATAAAAGTCAATTTAAAAATGGATTTAAAGTTCTAACTCCATTTGGTGGAGCTATTGAATACACAGAAGATGCTTTACCATTTTTTAAAAATATAAACGCCAATTTTGAAAGAAAAACACCAGATCTTAGATTCACTACTAGTTTTGATAACCTGGGACTATTTGAAACTTGGTTTAATAAAAAGTTAAATAGAGAAGTTGGAGTTGATCGAGAACTAATCGAAGAAATGGTTGATGAAGAAAAAATATTTACCAAATTAGGAAGAAATGAATTTAAATCAATTTATATAAATTTAATAGAAGATGTAGATGATTATAATAACATTATAAATCACAGATTCTATGAGGTATATGAAGTTAGTTTTACACAAAGTAAAATTAATGAGATAAGGGAAAAGCTCAAAGATTCACATATTAGACTAGTCTCAAAAGAGGAAGTTCTAAATGGTGTGACATATGATGGTATTGAAATAGGTGGTAACTCAAAATGTATTTTACGTAAATAACTAAATAAATATTAAAATGGAATTTAAATTATTCAATTATAAGGGATCTCCGGTAACTATTGATGTGTGGATTATATTATTATTCTTTATTATGTCATTCAACTTTGCTTTATCTATAATTATATCGATAATTGTACATGAAATGGCTCACACTTTTATGGCTGATAGATTTGGTTATCGTGTATATGGAATAAAGATTGGTTTATTCACCGGATCCGCATCAATTGATAGTAATATTAGTCAGAGAGATTCTATACCTATTACTGCTGCTGGTCCAATAAGTAATATACTATTATATTTAATTGGATTTATGATATCATTTGTACTACCATTTGAATTTGTTAAAGATTTTATGGAGGTAAATATTTATTTAGCTATATTTAATTCACTACCAATACAGCCGATGGATGGTGGGGTTATATTAAAAGATGTTCTTATGTTGAAAATGAGAGATCGATCAAAAGCTAGTGTTATCGCAAATTATATATCACTTATATCATCAATTATTCTACTTTTGTTATCAAGTAGTTTTATAATGTTATTATTATCAGCTATATTCATATATCACTCCATTAAACTATTAGGTTGGATTAAATAAATATTATTTTTATAAACTAAACTTAATAATTAATATATTTTATAATAAGAAAGAAAATAAATAATGAAAGAAAATAGAATTTCTCTAACAGAGGCAGCTTTTACAAATTTGTGTAAGAAAGGTAGTTTTATAATTGAAGACTCATATGGTAGAAGTGATATTCCTTTTACTACACAACAAATTAAATCATTGATTAAGGGTGAAATACTTGAAATAAAGTCGATGGATGGTATGATTATTAATAATTTAATTTTACAAGATATTGGTTTTGATAAAATAAATGAAATATTAAAAAGATCACCAGTTTATTCTGGATTGGTTGATAATTACTTATAAGATATATGAAATATAAAATTGAATTATCCGGATATGGTAATAGTATTTCGGTTGGTCACTTGAAAAGTGATATAAAGAGTGAGATATTGAGTAGAGTTAGTGATGGTGAGGATATATCTGATTTTATAAAAGAATATAATATTAAATCAGATGTCTATCAAAATTCAAATGTTAATGAAGAGTTTGTTATAACTATAACTGACTCAGATGGGGAAACTTATAATTATAACTCATTAGATCTATTTGATGATGATGATGAGACTATTAAATATGAATACTTGAAATTGAAAAAAATTGATGAAGATTTAATATTATGTACTTCGGTTAGAGAAAATCGAAATTTCTTTGTTGGTGAAATAGAAGATGGTTTATTTGACTTATCAAAACTTAAGATAACTATGATGGGAAATATTGAAATTGGAGACTTCTTCTTTGATGATATGGTATCTAAGATTAAATATAAAGGATCGGTTGTTAAGAACAACTCAAAGGTGTTATCATTAAAGTCATCTATAGTTGATGTCTTTATGAATGTGTGAAATTAATTAAATAGTAAATATATGAAGAATGGAATGAAAAATGAATTTAGAGAATTCTCTACCAAACATCTAAATATTAATGGTTCGACCGTAGATGATGTTATGAAGTATCAAGAAGTAAGAGCATCGAATACTCCGTATATATTAGAGGAGAGGTCAATGAACGTTACTCAGATGGATGTTTTTTCTAGATTGTTAATGGATAGACAGTTGTTTATAACAGGAGTAGTTGAACAGAGAATGTCAGATGTTACACAGGCTCAGTTATTATTTTTAGAATCTCTTGATAGAAATAGTGATATTACTATGTTACTTTCTAGTCCAGGTGGTAGTGTACTTTCTGGATTATCAATCACTGATACTATGAATTATATAAATCCTGATGTTGCTTGTATAAATTTAGGACTTGCCGCATCAATGGGTAGTATATTATTATCATCATCAACAAAGGGTAAGAGATCAGGGTTGATATCATCAAGAGTGATGTTACATCACGTTAGTTCTGGTACATCAGGTACAGTTGATTCTCAAAGAGTTTCTCTTATGGAATCTGAAAAATATAACTTTCTATTGTTTAAAAAATTAGCACTTAATTGTGGTAAAACTTTTGAACAAGTTCATGATGACTCTATGGAAGATCTTTGGTTGAATTCAAAAGAAGCTCTTGATTATGGGATAATTGATGAGATTGTTGGATTGGATAAATCTCCGGGTATTGATACACTTATGGAGGGATTTCATGAATATTATGAGAAGTATGTTTTTAAAAGAAAATAAATTATAAAATACACATAATCAATTATATTAATTGATTATGTGTATTTAATTTTATTTTATAATTATTTTTTGAAGGTTTCCTGATGAGATGAATTTATATTGTATTTTAACAAGATCATCCTTATTAACGATATCTTTATTGAAAATCGGATTAATATCAATTTTATTACCTGTGTATATTATATTTTCTGTTGATAGTCCACATAGTTTGTAAATAAATGTATTCTCTATTTTACCAACTAGTCTAATATCACCATTACTTGATATATATTCAAAATTATTAAGTAATGATAACTGATGGATAATATCAACACTTGTTATTATCCATTCTTTATCTTTAAAAAGATTTAGTATTTTATTTGGATCTTTTTTAATAAATAGATTTTTAAATATCCCTCGTTTGAAATACTTAAAATATATTTCATTTTCAAATAATGATAAGAATTTATTTTTAATACTTTCTCTTACTCTTAGAGATACCAATCTCTGGTTTAAGATTATTACCTCTTCATCTAATTCATATTTTTCAGAAGTTTCGATTTTATTCAAAACTTGATCAACTTTTATATATTTGGTAGAGTTTATTATAGCTGGGTTTTCATTAACATAGTGAATATTATTAAATAATCCTTCGCTAAATAAAGAGTTTATTATATTTTCAATTTCCATTTTAGACTATTTATTTATTTATTAAAACCCAATTCTTTAGATCTTTTATAGAAGCTTTCTGATATTTTAGTAAATATCTCTTTTGGATATTCTCCTTCTGATGCCATATATTCAGCAGTTATACCTCTTAGATGAGCTTTTTCTCCTATTTTAATCTTATTAGATGAATTTTCTACCATTTTTAATAGTAATTCATCATCATCTTTATAAGTCTCGTATAAACTAACTAATTTACTTCTATGGTTGATCATTTTATTTTTATCATCAACTTCTGAAATCTTGATATTAACTTGTTCAATTTTCTCATCAATATATTCCCAATCTTTCACAGATGATTTTAAACTCTCTAATAGTTTGTTCTGTTCTTTTAGAGATTTATTTGACATAAGATTTATTAAAGATTCTGCGAACATTTCTTTACCAGTTATCTTAAAAGTACCAGCTCTTAAATATCTATCAATTGGTCCATAAGTTTGTATATGTAGGTAGTTATCCATTAAGGAAATAATTTTAGATCTAAATAGTTCATCTTCGTTTAACTTTTTACCTACTAAACTTTTTTCACCTACTTTAACATTTGCTATTTTACTAAACTTTTTCATAATTTATATTTCTTTTTTATATGATTGAACATCTTTCCTTATATCTATGGATAAAGTTCTTATTTCTTGCATAACTCTTCTTATTCTAGTTCCTGCACTTTTATTTCCTCGTATAAAAAACTTCTCGAAGTCTTCTTTTAAGTCATACTTTTTACCATCAATTTTAATTTCTGATGTGAGTATTTCAACTAATTTATCATAGTTATCTAAATGATCCATAATATATTTTTATTTTTATATAGTATATATAAAAATAAAAATATTTAATTATTAAGCATAGATATCTTAGTTCTTAATGCTCCAATTCCATCTTCTAAATTATTAAAAAGTGGTATATTATTTCTAGTGCATATAATTTGAACATTACCCTTTCTCCAAAATCCATCAGGACAAACAACAATAATCTTACCACTTGTAGCATATAATCCTAATTCCAAAAGTGATATTGGAGACTTTGTATCTGGAAGAAAATACATTAGAATTAAATCTGATTGATCTAATCTATTTAATTCCCAATTAACTTGAAAGTTAAACTCCGGAGATCTTTCAAGTTGTTCCCATTCTGAATTCCATTTATCTCTACGAGGGTTGTAAATTGTTATATTAGAATCTTTCATCTCATCAATTACATTTGATTGCCAATCAATTGAATTACCCATTTCAATTGATCCTGCTAAGAATACTCGACTACCTATGTAATCATTGCTATCACTATCTGGTTTTATAACCAGAAATCCCTTTTTATATTTCATATATTTATTTTATATTTATTTACCCTTCTTAAAGGTATAGTTAACACCAAAGGTTATATTATGTATTACTTTAACATCTGATTTGTTTACGTAATTATAAGTATCTATTATTGTAGTTGATAATTTATTATTTATTTTATATATTAATTTAGTAGTTCCGTATATAGTATAATCTGATTTATTATTCATATTAGGTTGGTAATAAAATTCAGTAGAAAATGAAGTTTTATTTTTATCTATTGATAATTGTAACCTTATCGAGTGTTGTAATCTTTAATAATAAATAATAGAAAAATATAGTTAAATATAAACTTTTACATTATTTACACATATATATAATATTATGATTAGAACGTCAAAACATAATATATCTAATATAACAAATCAAGTATCACTTGACTTTTTAGATGATACGTTTGACGTATATAAAAAAGATTTAATAACTTGTATTGATTATATAATCGATGGGGTTTATCCATTGAAAAAACGAATGTCATCTAAAGACCTTATCACTGAAAATATTAAACATTCTAAATATAAACGAGATATTTACATCAAAGCTTCTGAAATCATTAGAAGTCAAATTAAGAAGTCGGAAAATAAACGATATAATAAATATAAGTATATATATAGTTATATGATAAAAAATCATCCAGACTCCTCATTTGCTAAGACTAAATTTAAAGATTTAAACCTAAAGGATATTATTAATACAAAATATTTTACAAAACCAACTATTAGTAATATATCAATTAACTTAACCAATGAATTCTTCAACATAGAAACTGGTTATCATTTTGATAACTTTGTTAAGATTATATTACCTTTCTTTAACGATAAAGGTACGAGGGGATTACAGATTAAGGTACCTTTAAATTATCATAGGTACTCAAATAAACTTAAATCTAAGGGTTTTAATTTAAGAAATAATATACAAATCAAAAAGGTTAATGGTGATTACTACATAAATTTAATATGGGAAAAAAGCGTTAATATTATTAACAATGGTACAAAGACATTAGGTATTGATTTAGGTTATAAAAAATTAATAACTACATCTGAAGGTAATATCATCGGAGATGATATGTTTAACCTATATGATAATATAAGTAAGAAAAAACAAGGTAGTAAGAACTTTAAACAATTATTAACTCATAGAGATAACCTTATTAATTTTCATGTTAATAACATGGATTTAACAAATGTTAAAACATTAATAATAGAAGATTTAAACAATGTAAAACATAAATCAAAAGGTAAGGTATATAAAAAATTTACAAACAAATTACAAAGATGGTCTTATGTTAAGACCATTAGCAAGTTTGAGCGAATATGTATGGAGAAAGGTATTGAGTTGGTGAAGGTTTCACCAGCATATACCAGTCAGACATGTAGTTCATGTGGTAACATAGATAAGAGTTCCCGAAAAGGTGAGGAATATTTATGTGTGTCTTGTGGATACGAAATTGATGCTGACATCAACGCCAGCGTTAATATCCATGATAGAGGAGTTTACAGTCTCTCTAATAAATAAAACTAATTTCATATATTTTCTATATGATTAGTAACTGTAATAAATTATCAGTTATAATATTTTTAATATGAGTTTGTTGTACTAGTGAGGCATATGATATACTATATTTTAATATAGATAATGAATCTTTATATCCTAATCCAATTCCTATTGAATTATCAGATACTATTGAACGTTTTAATGAATGATTAAATTGATAATTACAGAAACTTACATATTTTCTAAAAGAGTGGCTTATACTAAGTTTTTCAACTATTTCATTTTGTGTTATCTTTGGAGAAAATGCTAAATTATAATTTAATAAATTTGATATATCAATATATTTAGTATCTATTGAATTAGATCCAGAATAATTAATGTTTATAAATCTTGTATTAGTTTGTTGATATATGGTTGTTAGTGAATTGCTCAAACTAAATTTAGTTTGAGCAATTAATTTATTATTAAATATAATTAATAATAGTATTAGAACATATTTCATTTTACTTCATAATTAAGGTATATTCTAATCTACTTTTTAATTCTTCAAATGTTAATTCTTCAACTGTATTATCCTTAAATTCATTAGTGAACCACAAACAGTACACGAATAATCCTTTAGAACTTCTCACAATTTTATATAAGTATTTTGGTATATATAGGTTGTTCTTTTTAATAAATGTAGAACCACCTGATATAATCCTATATGTTAATCCTTGTGACTCTTCTCTAAGTCTATTTTCCCACATTTACCATATGTCCTTTAATATATCCGGATCCTAAATAATCTTTATCTGATGATTCAAATTTATTAAATTCATTCTTAAATCTACCAACATCAGTACAATTACCACCACCATCATGTAATTCATATTGTACATAAAGTGGTTGTTTGTATAGTTTACAAACTGATTATTGATAGATCTTAGTATTTATCACAGTATCAACCTTTTGTGAGTAGGTGAATGATACCATTAATAGGTTAATAATAAATAAATTAATAACATTTTTACACAATCTCATAATCTTCATAATCTTCATTTTTTTTAATTTATAACATATTTTCCGTCTCGTCCAAAAGTAGATATAATTGCTCTTTATTCCAAATTATGTTATCTAAATTATCCTTTCTATGTGTGATAAAATATTTGATAATTTTCATAATTTTTCTTTTCTTTTTAGATTTATTATAAACATCAGAATTAATATATTTCATATATGTTAAAATATATCCAATTTCTTTATATATTTTATTATTTATTTTATTTAGAT
>Ga0105050_10006078_pt1 | contig 15191 bp, 8 predicted proteins | sample FRY01_FD_78088 | JGI IMG/M metagenome (GOLD analysis project Ga0105050, IMG submission 78088) | Freshwater microbial communities from Lake Fryxell liftoff mats and glacier meltwater in Antarctica - FRY-01 | ecosystem: Environmental > Aquatic > Freshwater > Ice > Glacier meltwater ... | reverse complement strand
ACAGCATGATGCGGCATCCGATGCACCTGCACGGTCACGACTTTAGGGTGCTTAATGACCAAGGTGAAAATGCACCTATGAAAAATGTCATAGATATTATGCCCATGGAAAGGGATACGATTGAATTCGCAGCTTCTGAGCCCAGTGGCGACTGGTTTTTTCACTGCCATATTTTATATCATATGATGAGTGGAATGGGACGGGTATTCAGTTACGAAAATTCCCCTCCTAATCCGGAAATACCTGATCCGAAACTGGCACAACGCATGCTTTTTAGAGACGACAGGATGTTCCATACTATGGGACAGATCGGATTGGAAAGCAACGGTAGCGATGGCGAATTGATGCTGGGAAATACCAGATTCCGACTTTCAACGGAATGGCGTCTGGGTTTAAAACCCAAACATGGAAATGAAGTAGAAACTTATTTTGGAAGGTATTTAGGCAGAATGCAATGGTTGTTTCCTTTTGTGGGATTTGATTATCATAAGAACGAGGCGATGAACGAAAGCGAAAAGAACATGTTCGGTCAGTTGAGTAACCAGACAAACCGAAAGGCGTTCGTTGCCGGTATCCAATACACCATGCCCATGCTGATTGTAGCCGAAGCCCGATTGGACAGCAAAGGTAAATTTCGCTTTCAACTTATGCGTGAGGATATTCCCCTGACGCCGCGCTTAAGGTTTAACTTGATGGGGAACACTGACAAAGAGTATACGGGAGGATTGCGTTATATCGTAACGAAATATTTCTCCTTGTCTACCCACTATGATAGCGATATGGGGTATGGAGGGGGAATAACTTTCACCTACTAAAGTTTAATAATAGTCATAGCTATTCACTTTTAAGACCTAGAAAACTTAAATATGGAACATCAACATCATTCCGAAATACCTGCTAAAAAAGAAAAAATGGATCCTTTGAAAATGGACCATAGCAAGTTACAGCATGGAACCAATCCATCAATGGGTCATGAAGGTCATAATCATGCTTTGATGATAGCAGATTATAAAAAGCGGTTCTATGTTGTGCTGACACTTACTATCCCTATTATGCTTTTATCAGAAATGATACAGCATTTCTTCGGTGTAAACTGGACTTTTGAAGGCTCTAAATACATTTTATTTGCGCTATCATCGATTGTGTTTTTTTACGGGGGCTGGCCCTTTTTAAAAGGTTTAGTTGATGAAGTAAAGGCAAAAAGTCCGGGGATGATGATTCTGATTGGCTTCGCTATTTCTGTAGCCTACATCTACAGTGCAGCAATTGTGTTTGGCTTACAAGGGATGGATTTTTTCTGGGAATTATCAACTTTGATTCTCATTATGCTACTGGGGCATTGGATTGAAATGAAATCTATTGCAGGTGCTTCAAAAGAACTGGAATTATTGGTACAGTTGATGCCAGCCGATGCCCATATGGTGATGTCTGATAAAATTCACGATGTAAAAATAGATACCCTTAAAGAAAAAGATATTATCCTGGTAAAGCCCGGCGAAAAGGTAGCAGCGGATGGAATAATATTGGAAGGTGAAAGTTATTTGAATGAATCTATGTTAACCGGGGAATCAAAACCGGTGAAAAAAGTCTAGGGTGATAAGGTGATCGCAGGTGCAATCAATGGGAATGGCGCAATAAAAGTCACAGTATCCCATACAGCAAAGGATTCTTATCTGTCACAGGTAATTAAATTGGTTGACGATGCACAGAAATCTAAATCTAAAACCCAGTTGCTGGCAGATACAGCTGCAAAATGGTTAACAATAATTGCTATTGTTTCTGGAATTACTACGTTTCTATACTGGTACCTCACAGGTCAATCGCTGGCCTTTGCAATGGAAAGAATGGTAACAGTAATTGTGATCTGTTGCCCTCATGCTTTAGGATTGGCTGTACCTTTGGTAGTAGCAAAGTCAACGGCATTGTCAGCAAAAAACGGCTTAATATTAAGAATAGGACAGCTTTTGAAAATGCAAGAAAAATAACTACCATCGTATTTGATAAAACAGGTACGCTTACGGTAGGTAAATTTCAGGTATCAAAAATAGTTTCGCTTCAAAAAAGGGTGGATGAGAAAGAAATCATTCTTATAGCATCTGCATTAGAGCAAAAATCAGAACATCCCATTGCAACAGGCATCCTGCAAAAGGCAAAAGACTTAACTATCACTATTCCAGAAACAGAAAACTTTAAAGCCATTACAGGTAAGGGCATTGAAGCCACGGTGGAGGGTAAAAAGGTATCGGTGGTAAGTCCGGGTTATCTAAAGGAAAATAATATTACTGTCACTGATGAATTTAATGCGAATGATAATGAAACAGTCGTTTTTGTCCTTATAAATAATGAATTAGTAGGTTATATCACTTTGTCAGATGAGATTCGACCTGAATCAGCTGAAGCAATTAAAACGTTAAAGCAGCATGCTATCAAATCCATTCTCTTAACTGGCGATAATAGTAAAGTAGCAAAAGGTGTAAGTGAGGCATTGGGAATGGATAGTTTTATTGCGGAAGTATTGCCCCATCAGAAACTTGAAAAAATTAAAGAGCTGCAAAGTAATGGAGAGTTTGTAGCCATGACAGGCGACGGTGTGAATGACGCCCCTGCTTTAGCGGTAGCAGATGTAGGCATTGCTGTAGGCAGTGGTAGCGACATAGCCGCTGAAACGGCCGGGATTATTTTGGTTAACAGTAATCCAAAAGATGTAGTGAACCTGATTTTATTCGGTAAAGCCACATACCATAAGATGATTCAAAATCTAGTATGGGCAACGGGGTACAATATCGTAGCACTGCCTTTAGCTGCGGGCGTATTATACAATCAAGGAATAGTATTAAGTCCGGCTGCTGGAGCAGTATTAATGACAGTTAGTACTATTGTTGTAGCCATTAATGCAAGTATGCTGAAGGTAAGATCTTAATTGGTTAATTCAGAATTTATCGATATGATCAAAATGTTAGTCCACTTCATGGCTCCGATACTAATTGGAGACGATAGGTCTATTTTGACCACTCTGATCGTTAGTTAAGAGTTCAATTTACAAGTTTGATTCATACTTTCCGAATCAAAGCGAATCGATTTTATTGGTATATAAATTGTAGTATTGCTATCGAGAAAAACTTGATATGGAAGATAAAAATGGACTTAAACCAGCATTCTTTTGTGTGCCGGATATTACGGGTTTTACAAAATTTATTGCCACTGCCGATATTAGATTTACTAAAAATCTCATCCCTTCGCTCCTCCGCAAACTAATAGCTGCAAATATTCTCAAAATGAGAATCGGTGAAATAGAAGGAGATGCCATATTTTTCTATAAGACCGGCAGATTGCCTCCTGTAGGTAAAGTTGCAGAACAATGCAAGATAATTTATCAAACATTTTCCGATTTTATAAGTTCAGTTGAACAAACTGATCCGGAGAATTATAATTTATACCTGTCCGACAAGCAATTGGGATTGAAAATAATTATCCATCATGGATATATCAGTACTGCCAATATTAAAGGCCGTATAAAATTACTTGGAACGGATGTCATTCTCGCACACAAATTGCTTAAGAATTCTATTGAAGACTGCAGCTATATTCTTTTGACAGACAAATACCTGTCCAAAATAAAGGACAGTCAAAATCTTGATCAATGGTTCAATTGGGAGAAACTTCACACTGGTATGGAAGTTTACGAATATATGGGAGAAGTGGGATATCATTATATCACTCTTGATGAAATGACTTTTATGCTTGATGTCAAATCTTCAACGGCATTAAAATCTTAATTAGATAACAACATAATTACAATAAATCCTACGGCACTGAATACCATCCCAAACATGAATATGTTATAAGACCAGCTCAGATACTTGTATTTCTTAACCAATACGCTACCCAGATAATATATATCCACCGACATACTATTATATAATTCATCCTTCTCTTGTTTGAGATCTTGTATACGATCAACGAATTCCTTCAATTGCAACTGAGCAAAATTTCCAAAGAATAAAATACTGCTATCCTTTTTACTCAATTCAAATTTTTCTTTATAAGTAACATTTGGTCTGGCTGATAGAATGGCAAAAACCACAGTAAGCAAACTAGCCATAAGCAGGAATGCCATTGGAAAAACAAATCTTATGCTGCTAAATTCATTCTGAGTTGAAAAAGTAAATCCTGTACCAAAAAGAGTGATCACAATAGATATAATGATTGTATTGATACTGATCATCATATTCGCCTTATTATCTGCAATAGATGTCAGATTAATATGGTAAGCATATACAGAACGGTACAGGGTCTCAATCCCGCGACCTTCCTTTACCGGCTTAGTCAAGGTCTTTTCTTCCTCTTTAATACCTTTGGATTTGTGCTCTTCTATTTTTTTATACTGTTTTACAATATTTGCTTCCCTCTGATCATTATATTTTATAACTGCATCCTCCGTTTTAAAATTAGTATCAATAAGGAATTTGAGTTGAACCTCCGCCCATTCCTCTTCAGTATACTTTTTATCGAGGACACGTTCCCACTCAATTCGCAGCAGGTCGGCACGCTGGTTAAAATTCTTATTACCAATATTAATATAATCAGCATCGTGAATTATTTCCTGCAAAGAACCGTCAGGAACAGTTTGGAATTTGGTAGATAAGATTAGGGCTTCAATCTCTCTTATGTCAACATCCGGATAATTTCCCTCCAGATAAGCTCTCATAAATTTGACGCTAACCACTTCATGCCCCTGATAGGTATTTATATATCCGGTATCATGGAACCAAGCTGCAAGCATCAGCATCTCATAATCACGACTTGTTAAATTATAAGACTTTGAAAGCTTTTTACATGCCTTTACGGTATCATCAGCATGATTAAAATTATGATAAACATAATCACTTGGAAGTTTATCCCTGAATAAGTTGAAAACATACTCTTCAGCGTCTTTAACAACTGTGTTGTTCTTCATATGTATATTCTTTTATTTTTCAGTTAATACCGCTTTGATGAGCCTATATTGATTTTGTTTTAATAGCGCTAAGCTCATTTAGGTTTCAAAAAAATCTGGTTAATCCATATCTTATATGTAAAAACTATGCCATCATGTGTTAATATTATTTTTTGGTGCTCATTTTGGTATGATTATAGCAAATAATCATTACCTAATTCTTTAAAAATGTTCAGACTTTTTGCCCTTTTACTTGCAATAGCCCTTATTTCATGCAATAACCCTATCAAAGAAAAAATAGCCGGTGGGGAAAACACTAATGAAAAAGTTTTAGCTCCAAAAATAAGTATAGTACATGACCTACCGAAAGAGCTGAATGAAATTTCAGGGATTACATTTCTGAACGATACTGTATTGGTAGCTATACAGGACGAGGAGGGAATACTTTTTTATTATGATCTGAACCAGAAAAAGATATTAAAAAAACAACCATTTGCGGATAAAGATGATTATGAGGACTTGGTAAAGGTGGGTAAGGATATGTATACGATTACAAGTAAAGGACTTATTCATCAGATAAAAGATTTCGAATCGTCAAAATCGGTAGTTAGATCATTCAAGACACCATTTTCTGAAAAAAATGAAATCGAAGGGCTGACCTACGAAGCTAAGAAACATCGTTTGCTTATTGCTCCTAAGGAAGCCGGACTGGATAAGGACAAAACTACTAAAGAAATCTATGGGTTTGACCTTAAAACAATGACATTTCAATCCGCACCCGTATATACCATTCATCTCGCAGAAATAGAGGCTCAGTTTGAGGGGGATGCTCTGGAAGAAAGCTCAAAGAAATTCCTTAAAGCATTGGGCAATCACAACATGAACAAAGTTTTTCGTTCATCTGCACTTACAATTAATGAAAAAACAGGCGAAATATATATTCTATCGGCAATAAACGGACTCATACTCGTTTTAACTCCTGAAGGCATCCTTAAAAAGCTTATTCAGTTTTCTGGACCTGAGTACAAGCAACCTGAAGGAATTGCTTTCTCACCAAACGGTAAGCTTTATATTTCCAATGAAGGAAATAAATCAGGAATCGGAAATATCATAGAACTTAAACATGAAAACTAAGTGTCTGATTTTTATCCTTTTTCTGATAAGCACAATCCTTTTAAATGCATGTACCATCCTAAAACCTTTTTATGATAAAACGCAGCAAGGTTGGGAAACTGCAAACAGCCCAGACACTTTAAAGCTAAAATATTCTGTTTTCCTTATCGGGGATGGTGGTGTTCCCGAAAAGGACAAACAGGAACCGGTATTAAAGCTTTTGCAAACCCAAATATTTGATAAAGATACCACCAGAATTCATTCTATTACTGATACTGGAATTGTAAATAATTCTCACCAAGAAGATGTTGTGATCTTTCTTGGTGATAACATTTATGAAACTGGGCTGCCTGAAGCTGATGCTCCGGATCGGGAGGAAAAAGAGCGCAGAATCAAAGAGCAGATGAACGTGGTAAAGGATTTCCGCGGGCGTAAAATATTTGTGCCCGGAAACCACGACTGGAATGAAAGTAGAGCTGGCGGACTGGCGGCTATAAACCGCCAAGAAGAGTATATTGAACAGTACCTGAACTCTGGCGATGTATTGATGCCAAGCAATGGTTGCGGAGGGCCGGTTGAAATTCAGTTAAATAATGACCTTGTTGTGATTGCGATCGACTCCGAATGGTGGTTGACAAAACACGAAAAATCAATTGCACCCGACGATGGCTGCACCACTTCAAGCCGACTTGAAGTAATACAACAAATTCAGGATATAATCCTGCGAAATAAGGGTAAGCATATCATCTTAGCACAGCATCATCCACTTTTCAGCAATGGCCGCCATGGAGGCTATTTTACTCTCAGGGACTATCTGTTTCCTTTGACGCTGGTTAGAGATAATTACTACATTCCATTACCTATAATTGGCGCCATCTATCCGCTCATGCGGCAGTATGGGGTATCACGGCAGGACCTGTCAAACAAAGATTATCAGCAACTCAAAACAGGACTTTTATCTATTCTGGAAGATGAGCAAAATATAGTAATTGCCAGCGGACACGAACATGCATTGCAATTTAACAAGTACAAGGATATTAATCACATCATAAGCGGAGCAGGAGCAAAATCATCGTCTATGATAAAGGGGAATAATGCATTATTCTCCTATGGTGGTGGCGGAATGAAGGGCTTTGCCCGTTTAAATTACTACAATAATGGCCAGGCTTGGCTTGAATTCTGGGAACCCATTGGGGATGGCTCTACAGGCAAAATAATATACAGGACGCCACTATATGCAATTCCGGCAAAAGCAGAAGAAAAAACCGCAGAAGAAAAAATTATCAATTATGCCGATAGTAGCAAAATAGTTATTGCAGGCGACACCTTCAAAGCCGGAAAGTTTAAACGATATCTGTTTGGAGAACATTACAGGGATACCTGGGCGATTCCTATTAATGTGAAATTCCTGGATTTGAATAAATTCGGTGGAGGCTTAACTCCTATTAAACTGGGGGGCGGTAAGCAAACGACCAGCCTTCAATTACAAGGGAAGGACAAAAATGTATATCAGTTTCGTACAATAGCTAAAAATCCTGCAGCATTGCTGCCGGAAGGTTTTCTAAAAACATTTGCCGAGGACCTGATACAAGATCAGGTGTCATCAGCCCATCCATATGGTGCTTTAATGATACCCGATATGGCCAAAGCTATTGGGATTTATCATACTAACCCCGAGCTGGTCTATATGCCTTATTCTACTTTACTTGGTCCATATATACAGCAGGTTGGTGGCAAACTGGGTATTATTGAGGCAAGACCAGATGAGGATCTGTCTGACTTCAATTCGTTTGGAAATGCGAAAAATGCTGTGGGCACCCCAAAAATGTATGAAAAACTCAGGAAAGACAATGACAATGAAATAGATCAGATCATGTTCCTGAAATCCAGGCTTTTTGACATTCTGATTGGCGATTGGGACAGGCATGAAGATCAGTGGAGGTGGGCTGAATTCAAAAAAGAAAATGGAGTACTTTACCGTCCTATTCCAAGAGACCGCGATCAGGCCTTCACTAAATTTGACGGATTGATTCCTAGATTAATCTCTGAAGTATTGCCTGACATTCAATCATTTGAAAGCAAAATAGGTGATCCTGCTGAACTTTCCATTGCAGCCAGAAATCTTGACAGAAATCTGCTCAATGAACTATCTCTTGACGACTGGCAAAGAATTGCCACTCAGATACAAGCAGATATTACCGATGAAATTATTGAAAAAGCAGTAAAAAAAATGCCTGCAGAAGTATATAAGGAAGCAGGATCCGAAATAATATCTAAACTTAAATCCAGACGCGGTCAGCTACTTTCAGTTGCAACAGAATATTATAAAATATTGGCGAAGGAGGTAACTGTGATCGGTTCAGATAAAAAAGAGTTCTTTAAAGTCGAACGGTTTGAAACAACAACCAGACTTACTATTCATAAAATCGATTCAAATGAGCAGATAAGCAGGCCATTATATAACCGCACCTTTCAGAATTCAGAAACCAGCGAACTGAACATATTTGCCTTAGACGGACGTGACAGCATACTGATTGAAGGTTCAAATAGGAATGGAGGTATTAAGTTGCGTGTGGTTGGAGGAGAAAAAAATGATTCATTTACTGACAATTCAAGAAGCGGCAGGTCATTTATCTATGATTTGAAAACCGAAGGCAATAGTATAAAAACAGGTTCAAACACCGCTTTACGCCTTTCTGACGAGACTTATGTTAATGACTATAGTGAAAACACTTTTTACTATGATAAAAATGGACTAAAACCTTCTTTAGATTTTAATGCAGAGGATGGATTTTTCTTTGGAGGCGGATATGGAATGAAACACTATGGATTCAGGAAATTCCCCTATAGCTATGATCAAAGCTTGATCGGAAATTATGCTCCAAAGACAGGAGCAAATACTGTGCGTTATCAAGCAAATTTTTATTCCTTATTTGCTAGAAATTTGGATATAGTATTAAAGGCATATTTTAATTCCCCGAAATACACTTTAAACTATTATGGCGAGGGCAATTCTACAAGCAATATTGATGATAATATTGATTATTACAGGATCCGAACTAGAAACCTAAGCATTACAGCATTTCTTCAATACCGGTTTACTAAAGCATTCAGCGTTGGAATTGGCCCCGGTTATGAATACTTCAAGATTGAAAAGTCTGCCGACCGGTATGTTAGTACACTTTCTTTCCCAGATAAAAATGACATTGAAGAGCCATCGCGCTTCGGAACAATACGTTCCTATGCCAACATCGATTTTGTGAATGATAAATTTTTTCCGACTTCCGGTGTTCGATGGAAAAACGAGGTTGATTTTTTCAATGAATTTGAAAGCACTAAGAACAGATATCTGCAATTGAAAACCGATCTGTCATTTTATGCTACACCAAATTTTAATTTCCCGATAACAGCGGCATTCAGAATTGGATCAGCCGTAAATATTGGAGATTATAAATTCTTCCAGGCGAATTCATTGGGCAGCAATACAAATTTAAGGGGCTTCCGTAATAACCGTTTTTCAGGAAGGTCTTACCTTTACCAAAATACTGAGCTTAGGTTTAAAGTCGCCCATTTCAGAAACTATGTGTTTACCGGAGATTTTGGCTTATTCGGATTTTTCGACTCAGGAAGGGTATATTCTGATCTTCCGGAAGGTAGCACATGGCATAAAGGATATGGCCCGGGAGTTTGGCTAAACCTTTATAATAAGCTTTTGGTATCAAGCGGATATGGTTTTTCAAAAGAAGGACACTATCTGACACTTAAAACCGGAATGACTTTCTAAACTATTCTGAGTTCGATTTAAAAAATGTGATTAATCACGTAGAATATTTTATAATTAAATGGCCGGGTCTTAAAATTGACTTAATTTGTTTTTCTATTAATTAATTACGATAGGAGTATAACTAAAAAGGTAACCGCTACCGAAAATATTAATTTAGCAAGCTCGGCTTATCGAACTATTCGATTTCGTTTTACATCTGGAAAAGTGACCTAGAAATTTGCCATGCAAGTCCCCTTAGTAAATTCCTGAGTCTTCCATCACACTCCTGCCGCACCCACAGCGTCAATCTGCATCAGGTTTTTTGATGCAAGTTCCCTGTAACAATCCGTCAAATCAAACTGTTTTAAAACTCCGGGAATCAGGGTTGATAAAGGCCAGTTGAATTCGTCATTTTCTGCAATATCAGTATAGCTTGTCAAAGCATTTTTTAAAGTAACCTGTTTTATTGTATCTGAAAGTACTGCCGCAAATGTTGCGGGAATAGCTCCCCAGCCATTTCCTACAAGATGGACTTCTTCATGTCCACATGATTTTAACCAATCAATGATTCGAATAAGATCATATGTTTTTTGTCCGGTATAGGTAGAGTTCAGCATAATGCTATGTGCCGAATAGAAATAATCATTTCCGTATGAACCGAAGAAATCATCAGCGCAGGTATTTGGCTTTGATTCTCCAATACCGCGTACATCACATGCATATATAGCAGATCCGGGTTCAGCACCGATCAGATCCTTGATCAAAGCTTCTTTCCTCAATTCTTCATCTGCTGAAAGATGTGAAACATACAATATAGCACGCTTAACACCTGCCGGCGGACGGGAGTATAATGCAGTATCCGATAAACGGTAAACAGGGATTGTAATTCCCTTTTCTGTTTCAACAGCATAACAAGCCGAGAATTTTTTAGGATACTGCCTTCCCGGTAAAGGTCTTAAAATACGATATTCGGCAGTACCTATAAGTGCAGGAAGTTTAAGCACTGATCTGATCTTCCTTTTCAGATCTTCACCGGCGGGCATTCCTCGTTTGGACTTAAAATCCTGAGAGTACTCCTTTGTATAGCTTGTCAGGCTGCGGGGATTACTCTCTCCAACTTGTCCATTGGGGGTACAAGAGAGCAATTCAATATCTTCCAGACTAAGCTCAGGTTCTAATTTTGCATCTGAAATCTTAGTAACCTTATTGAACCAGGAATACATGGCCTCACGGTTATGTTTTGAAAATCCGTGATACTCTGGTCCGGCAAAAAACTGTATGTTTTGTTCTGCACCAAGCAATTTGTAGATTTTTTTTAGTTCTTTAACTGCGTGATCTGTCCCACGAACATCAAAGAAATCCTTTTCTTGACCCAATAAAATAACAGGTTTAGGTGCCATGGCTACGATAAAATCCAGATGGTCGAGTCCAAGACTAATTGCTTTGGGTGGGCATTGTTCAATATCGGCCGGAAGTTCATTCTTTAGATTAGTTTCAAATCCAACCACAAAGCAGCTTGGTGCTGCCATGGTCAGACGTGATTCCACGCCACAAAACCAAGTTGCCTGAGTTCCTCCGCCTGAATTTCCGGTCACACCAATATGTTTAGGATCTACCTCAGGTCGGCTTAGCAGAAAATCTACACATCGAATACAATCCCAAGTAAACCAAGAGCTTAAATGTTCGCCGTTCAACAACATTTGCTTACCAGTATAATTATGTTCGGGCACCCCAATTCCATGCAGTGGTTTTAAATCTTTACTCAGCATTTGCACCCGCTCACCTTGTCCGATGGGGTCGAAGATCAACACTATATATCCTTGTCTAGCAAGTCCTTGAGCAAAGGATTGATAAATAGGTGTTGCTTTCGCTGGATCACCGTGGCCACAGGTTCCTATTACAGCAGGTAAAGGTTTGTTTCGTCCTTTTGGAAGATACAGATTAGCGGTAATTGGAAAATCAAGACGACTGTCGAAAATTACCTTCTCAATTTTATAGCTGTCGCGCTCAATAGTTCCGGTAATACGTGCGTTCAAAGGACACTTCTTAGGCCATGGTCCAAAACATTGAGCAATTTTGGCGCGCACATCTTTTACATATGCCTCAGCATCCTGTTTAGTCTTTAAAGAAGCACGGCGTTTACGGGGATTCGCAAGGGATTCGCCAACACGATCTAAAAAATAATCCTGCATCATCCGCGGGAAGTGATTATAAGACTGAAGTTCAGCAGCCTGTGCTAATTCCTTTAAAGGTTGAGCTTCTTCTGCAAGTGCAGGAACTATACCGGCCCCTGTTAAACCAATACCGGCTATTCCGGCTATTTTGAGAAAGTCTCTGCGATTATTTTTCATCCGTTTATTTTTTGTTTGTTAAAGGTGATGAAGCGATCATGATTTAATAATAATCCCCCTGTGGGTTTGAGCAAAATCATGATGATTTCATCTGATAAAACTAAATATAATTGGTAAGAACAGCATTTTGATTTAAAAAACTAGCTCTATCACCCTATTTTGTTCTGAATTTACAAGTTTGGTTCTGAATTATATCACCAAATTAATTTTGATGTTCTTATTTGTGTATCGATTATCAGAATCACCGATTTAAGGTTAAATTCAGAAATATTTAAAATATCCATAATAATAGTATCCTAGGAAAACAATTTGCAGCCCAAATTGATGGTTTTTCGACAGGCTCTGATGATCTAAGTCAACTGGTACCCAGACTAGATAAGGATTCTTATTTGGTCCTACATCTTTGTGAAGGACGCGATGAAGCATTGAAATCTATAATTAGTTCCAATAAGGACAGTTAAAAATGATGGTGTCAAACTTGGTATTCGCGGACAAAGTCCTGTTGACTTCCCTGATTTTACCAATTACTTTCTTAAACAAGGAATTGACACCATATCAGTTACACAAGATTCTTTTCAACAGTGTAGGCAATTTATGAAATTGAAAACATGCTTATGTTTAATAGATAGCTACATCTTAATAATGGCCCCATGCTAATTGCTGTTTAATAGTTCTCGGAAGGGTTAGGAGACAATTTGTAAAAATCAAACTGCCTATCTAATAAGACAAGCCTTTAATTTTTAGATTGATATTTTTGAACTATTTGGATTTAACTCTCGCAGTTGAATTAGTTTTTTCGGCAAGTTGTAAGGCGCTGTAAGCATTTACTATTCCACCTGAAACAGAAATCTCACTCAATAATACTTTTTTGTTATCGCCTTCTTCTTTAATTTTTACTTTCTGCTCCACTTTCGTCACAGAATTCATTATTATATCTTTAATCTGTAATGCAGTAAATTGTGGATAATGTGACCAGATCATCGCTGCAAGTCCAGCAACTACTGGTGCAGCCATACTAGTACCATCATTCTCCTTATAGGTTGAACCCGGCATTGTAGAATTAATCTTAACGCCCGGAGCAAAAACATCAACTGTCTTTCCACCATAATTGGAAAAAGAGGCTACCAATTCTTCATCATTCTTCCATCCTGAGGCTCCAACTTCTATCCAACCTTGAGCAGTTCCCATAGTCATACCTATACTGTCGGTGAATAAACGAGTAGGGTAATTATCTTCCTTTTCAGTATTCTTACCATCATTACCGGCGGCGTGTACAATTAGTACCCCTTTAGTAACTGCATATTTAACAGCATCATCAACCACTTTTTTATCCCAAGCATAAGCCTTTCCGAAGCTCATATTGAGGATCTTTGCTCCATTCTCTACCGCATAGAGAATAGAATTAGCAACATCTTTATCACGTTCGTCGCCATCCGGCACTGTCCGAATAGCCATAATTTTTACATTATCAGCTACCCCTTTTACACCCAAATCATTATTACGTATTGCACCAACAATGCCGGCCACATGAGTTCCATGTTCAGCATCTGGACCTGTTACATTATTATTGCCATAATTACGTTCATAACTTTTGGAATAATCATCCCCTACAGAATCCTTTCTAGGGTCAAAATCAACATTCAGATGGTATTTGACCTGTGTGTCATAATATTTTATACCATCTTTAAGTTCATCATAGAATTTCTTGAAATCACGTTTCTTCAATTCAGGCTTGATGAATTTAATCACTTTCGATTCTACATCATTTGATGCTTTATAATCTCCAAAATCATCAGTAGTAGGATTTTCCTTGCCCATTTTAGACTGAATTTCATCCAAATACTTTTTAATCATAGTTGTATTCTGCAATCCCATTTGAGCTGATTGAAGTTTAGCCATGTAATCAGTAACCAATTTTTTATACATTTGAAATTCTTTTCTTTCCTCCTCAGTGAAAGGAGTTGTATTCAAAGCAGCGGCATATTTAGGCTGCAGTTTATTGATGAGACGAATTACTTCCATATTATCATGATGGATATTTCCTTTTGGAGAACCTATAAAATTCCATCCATGAATATCATCTATATAACCATTCTTATCATCGTCAATACCATTACCGGGAATTTCCTTCTGATTAACCCATAAAACCTTTTTAAGATCTTCATGTTCAATATCAATACCTCCATCTATAACTGCTACAATAATGGTGGTTGATCTTTTCCCTTTCAAAATTTCTTTATAGGCCTTTTCTGTGCTGATTCCAAAAACACCATCAGATTTTAGGTCAAGATTTTGCCAGTTTGCAACCGGAGATTCATCCTCCTTGTCCTGAGCGGATGAAATAATGGGTAACGTGAGTATTACAACTGTATATAATAATTTATTTAAAAAATTCATATTTATGCTCTAAAGTAAATTTCTAGGTTTAAGATAACGAAAAAATATATCTCTTGGTATTTGCAAAGTAATTAAGCTAAAATATTGCAAAATATATCATTCTTAAAATAATTCAAATGATCTTATCTCCAGTAGATACGAAAAAAGATTAATTTTGGATTAGTAGATATACTTTTTCCTAGATAAGATTGATATAGGATTTAGGTTTAAAAACTAACCCGTTTTATTTGGGACTTTTAATACGAAAAGGTTTTCTTTTTTCCGAAAATCAGGTTCCGTGTGCTATCGGAACCGCTAGTCGGGCTCTGCGCTTTAGTTTGCCGTAGAGATTTTCGTTGAGATCATATTAACCTGCCGGCAAAGCTACCGCTGCGATCCCGTTTAGTTTACTCAGGTTCTTACTGCTATCAAAGGAGTTATTGCACCTGATTTATCCATGCTGGAGTAGCTATATAATAGGTTGCAATGAGCTAGCTTCGTATGCCTGTTTGCCTGTGTAGTTAGGCGAGCCACCATTGACACTTTTAAAATTTGCTTTCAAAATAGTAATATTTTCATAATAATTATCTCACGCAAAGACGCCAAGACACAGTGGAGTTTATTCTAATACATAATAATGTTGATTTATCTT
>Ga0105050_10006074_pt1 | contig 15199 bp, 18 predicted proteins | sample FRY01_FD_78088 | JGI IMG/M metagenome (GOLD analysis project Ga0105050, IMG submission 78088) | Freshwater microbial communities from Lake Fryxell liftoff mats and glacier meltwater in Antarctica - FRY-01 | ecosystem: Environmental > Aquatic > Freshwater > Ice > Glacier meltwater ... | reverse complement strand
ATGTGAGACGCGATGCCAATCAACACCGCAGGGTCTGGCGAGTCCGCGCCCGCAACGGTGGGGCCGCCGCGCCCCTGGCCGCCTGGCTCGCTGACCAGTGCATGCTCAGACGTTGTCGACCGGCCTGGCGGACGGTGAACCGCGTGGCCAAAAACGGGGGCGTCAGGGAGTATTACGGCGGCGGCCAGGACGACTACCTTCGCAAGCTTCGACGGACCATTCGGCGGCTCGGCTACAGCGGCTGATGTCCGGAGCATCGGGCGAGCCTGAGCCGGCACACCGATCGTCGATGCTCAGCGCCGGGTCGAGCTTCTGCGGTTAGGTCGGATGCCAACGCCGAGGCCGAAGCGGGCGTCGACCAGGTCGGCCTGACGCCAGCGACTCTCGACGAACGGGTGAACTTTGCCGATCGTCTGGCGAACGGTGAACTGGTAAGAGCTGCCGCCGTCGCAGGGCTCGCAGAGCTTCGGCTCGCCCTTGTCGGTTGGCCGGCGGCGCGGGACCCGCGCGCCACAAAAGGCGCACGGGTCCGCTGGCCGGTGCTTGCGTCGGGCGTCGCTGACCCGACTCACGGGTGGCGCCTCGACGGACGGTTGATCCGGGTGCGTGCGACCTGCGGCCTGGTGGCAGCGGGGTGCTCGGTCGGATCCGGCCGGTTGGTAAAGACCGAAAGCTGGATCAGCTCCTCTCCTGCAACCAGGCCGGATCCGACGGCGCGGCTGTTCTCGAAGCGAAAGCCCCGGCCGAGACCGATGCCGTCGTTTTCGAAGATCCGGTTGCCGGCGACCCTGCGCAGGAAGCGGTCGGCCTTGACCGTTCCGTCAACCCGGGCCGGACCGCTCGCGCCGATCGAGTCCATGCAGTAGCCCTGGACCAGCGGCGCGTGGAGGTCGGCGAAGACCTCCGGCCGGCTGACCAGGTCCAGGGTCAGAACCCGTCCGCCCACCTGGAAGACCATGCCGACCTGCCCTTCCCGGATATTGATCGCCGAGGCGCTCGCCTGCAGCCGGTCGCGATGGCTTTCGTAAGCCTGGTTCGAGGCACCGGTCGACGATCGTACGCCAAGTCGGACCTGGTCTTCGCTGATCGTCGACCAGACCTGACCCTGATCGGCCCGCTCCTCCATGCCGGCCCGCCGGGCGCGGTGGGCGGCCTGGGCCTTCAGCCGGCGCAGCTTGGGGTCAGCGGTCTGCGGGGACGGTTGGAAGGACTCGTCGTTCCGCGACCCGTCCCATCGGCCGGCCTCGACGCAGCTGACCGGCACGGTCAGACTCTCGCCCGGCCCGACCAGGATGCTCTTGTCAAAGGTCCGGTTCTGCTGGCCGCCGAGGACCTCCTCGCCTTCGTAGATCAGGACCGCGGAGCCGGTCGGGTTGGTCACGATCACGTCGCGTACCGATCCGCCCCCGGACTGTTCCTTGACGTCGAAGCCGAGCGCCCGGGCCCGGCTCATCGACTTGTATTCCTGCCGCGGCTCGACCCCGAACACCGGGTAGACCGCGATCGGTCCCGATACGTCCGGCTCGCCGACCGTCAGCGGCCCGCTCAGGTAGTTGCCAATCCTTACTTCGTCCTGCGCTCTGGTCGTCATCTCGACCCTCCTCGTTCTCGCTTACCGGTCAAGGGTCGGACGAGACCGGCGAAATCTGACAAGTAATGGTAGGTGGCTCAAATACTGGGTTAAACCTCGAAATCTGGAGAATTGGTAGCGCTAGAGGTGGAGAATTGGTAGCGCAAGCTGGTGTCGCCACCCACGTCACTGACGAAGGAATTGTCGTCGTCGCGGCTCTCCTTACCGGACTGGTCGACAGCCAGCTGCTGCTTAGACGTCAGGTCACGGGCGCTTCGGCGGCATCGAGATCCGCCTGAAAATCTTCAGTGTCGATCGGTGTGGCGAGGATGGACGCAACAACGGCCGGGGCGACATCCACCCTCCGCTCTCCCGGAAGCGGACTGAGGCTGGCGATCGGTTCTCCGTCCCTGGTGATCACGAAAGCCCGACCGGCCGCGGCCTCAAGCAGGATCGCATCGGGATCGTCCCGGAACTGCTGCTCGGAAATCTCCTTGCGGCCCATCATGCCTTCGACCGTAGCACCCGTACGGAGGATGGCCGAAGGGTGTCCTCCGCTGTGCCGTATCTTCCCGGTCGTGAAGGGAGCGGTCGCGAATACGGATTTCGACTGGTACCAGTTCTGTCGCGCGCGGCCTCACCTTGGAGAAGTCAACTTCTGGAGACCCGGCACCCAGAACTTCAAGGCTCTGCTCCCGGGTGAGCCGTTTTTCTTCAAGCTGAAAGCTCCCCGCAATTCGATCTGCGGCTTCGGCAGGTATTCCCGCTTCGCCATCCAGCCAGTCTGGAGAGCCTGGGATCTGTTCGGTGATGGGAACGGCGCGCCCACTCAACTCGACCTACTGAGGAAGCTCGCGGGGTTGTCAGGCGGTACCGCTGAGATCAACTCGAATCGGGAGATCGGTTGCGTTGCGGTCGCCGACCCTGTCTTCTTCGAGCCCGATGACTGGGTAAAGCCTCCCGACGACTGGAGTCGAAACATCGTTTCGTTCAGCGGCTACGAACTGTCTTCGGGTGAGGGCGCGAGGATCTTCCGCGAGTGCCTCGAGCGGTCGGAGGCCAGGGATGAGACGCCTGGATGGGTCGAAGAATCGATCGAAGACGTACGGCGCGGACGACCGGTCCTGATCCGACCCCGCCTCGGTCAGGGGAGCTTTCGGCTGGCGGTCCTCGACGCCTACGGCGGGGCCTGTGCGGTCACCACCGAACACTCACTGCCTGCCGTCGAGGCATCTCACATTCGGCCTTTCCACATGGAGGGAAGCCATGAAGTCAGCAACGGGATTCCGCTCAGGCGAGATATCCATCGCCTGTTCGACCTCGGCTTTGTGACCATCACTCCGGACAGGAAGTTCCGCGTGAGCCCGGCGCTTGAGCATGACTATGCCAACGGCAAGGCCTACTACGCGATGGAGGGCCAGCCGATCATCCAGCCGCAAGACCCGGACCTCGCGGCCGACCGGGAGGCCCTCGCCTGGCACGGCGAAGAAGTGTTTCGAACCTAGGGAATGTCGGACTCCTCGACGTGGGCGATGCAGCCGACGTACTGGGCTTCTGAGACCGCGCCCGAGCAGTAATCCTTGACCGCGTCACTGGCCGCGTTCGCGGCATCGATGTCGTCCTGCTCGAACTCGTATGACGCCGTGCCGTCTTGGCGTTCAGGAGCGGGATCCACCGGCTCGTCGGAGCCTGCGCAGCCGGTTGCCAACGCGACGGTGACGCAGACGAACATCAGGGCAAGGCCTCTTACCGGCAGGTCGGGAGCCTCGTTCTCGTGGTGGGGCCATCCCAGATCTTGACCCGCGCGTGGGAGTAGACCCACAGCCGGAGGTTGCACCTGACCCTGCCGTACAGCGTGACCTTGCCGCTGCGATAGGCGACGGTCCCACTAGCGCAGTCCGGCCGGCAGATCTTGTAGCCGATCGTTCCGAGCGCCTTGGCCGAAGGGCCTCCCCAGGTTCGCCAACCCAGTTCGAACGCCTGGAGGTTGCCGTCGCCGCAGGCGAAGACCATTGAGTTCGGACGCTGGGTCGGGCTGCGGGTGTCGCATTTTGCGACGACCTTGACCTTGGCCTGTGCGCCGACAGGCACCAACAGCCCCACGCCGGTCAAAAAGATCAACATTGCGAGCAGTCGCTTCATCTCCCCCACTTCCTTGCTTGAACGGAGGCGAGCGCCCGCGCGGGGCGGACATCACCATTGTCACCGAACGCGGCTCGGATGGCAAGGTTTCCCGACAGGTCCCTCGATTTCTGTCAGATCGCGCGGTGGCGGCCGGACCCTGATCGCGATCCGTCCGATTTAGACACCTATGAAGGGGAATTCCTAATGAAACAACTTGTTCTGTTGATCCTGTCTGCCGCAGTTGCGGCGATCCTGCTGCCGGCTTCCGCGGGAGCATCCACCACTCCTACCTCGACCGCCGCGGCAGCCAAGTCGGCGGCGCTCGCCAAGGCGCTCACGCCCAGGGGCGCCGGCAGCGCCGCGGGTGCTGTCACGTCCGTCGGGGCCTACTCCAGCCGCTGGAAGCGGCCGAGGCAGATGAGCTACTTCACAGCGCAGAGCCAGGCCCGGCGGTCCGCCCGATTGATCTACCTCGATCCGGAGTTCACCTTCGACGACTACGGCGCCGGCCGCTGCCTGCGGAACAGCCTAACCATGATGCGCTGCTACACCTGGGTCTCCGAGGATGTCTACGACGACTACGGCTACTACCTCGACACCATCCTCTGCGACTGGATGACCGTCAGCTGGTACCAGCGGACCGGGCGCCTTCAGGTCAGGACGACCAGTACGGAGTGCGTCCTGCTCTCCGAGGTCTGAGTTCGAGTCGGCCGCGGGGCCCGGTGTCAGAAACCGGGAACCCGAGCCGACTCTGCCCGGTATGGACCTAAATGCGAAGCTGGATTTCAATGTTGTTGCCGTCGATCAGGGTGAGACGGTCAATCTGCTGCTAGGGGTAGCGGCACCGGGACTGGAAGGGGAACGGCGGCGCGATCCGGCCCGCCTGCAGGTGGTGCTCGACAGGAGCGGCTCGATGGGCGGTGGGCCGCTGGTCACAGCGCTCCAGGTGATCGACAGCCTGATTGGCCGGCTTCACTCCGACGACGTCTTCGGGCTGGTCGTTTTCGACGACGAAGTCCAGATCGCGGTGCCTTCGGGCCCGGGCGGCGACGGCTCGGCGATCCGGCAGGTGATCCACCAGATCTACCCCGGCGGGATGACCAACCTCAGTGGCAGCATGCTGCGCGGTATCCAGGAATGCGGCCGCACTGCCGACGGCAGGGCGAGCTTGTCGTGCTCGGAGCTGAAGAGAAGATGAGACAGATCAGGAAGTCCCGCGAGCAGGGCGATTCGCTGCGAAGAGCCGAAGCGCAGCGGATACGAGGTCAACACGGCGATGCCGACATTGCCGCCGCCGATCAAGTCAGGCGGACCGGCTGGGCGAGAGATTGAGGGACCCTGGCTGCTCGACAACTCCGCCTGGGCGCGGCGGTTCTCACTGGCCGGAAACGAGCAGGCGGCCGCCTCGCTTGCCTCCGACCTCGAGCAGTCGCGGCTGGTGACCAGCCTGCCGTTCATGCTCGAAGCCGGTTACTCGGGCCGCGACGGCTCCGAGTACCGGCAGGCCTCGGCCCTGCTGGCAAGCTTGCCCTCGGCCGAATTCGACCAACGAGCCCAGGCGAGATCACTCGACGCCCAGCTCCAGTTGGCCCGCACCGGCCACCACCGGATCCCGCCGGTCGACCTGATCATCGCCGCCATGGCCGACACCGCCGGCATCGGTGTCCTCCACTACGACTCCCATTACGACCTGATCCTCGAGCAGACCGACCTCAGGTTCGAGTCGCGCTGGCTCGCACCCCGCGGCACCATCTGAAGCCGGTCGGATCGTGGCGATGATCGGGGACCGGAGTTGACATACAGGGCCCGCTGCCGGGGTTGACCTGGTACCAGGATAGGCAGCCGACGGTGCAGCTGCCGGCCGGTTCCTACGTTCTTGCCGGGAGGGCCAATCTGTATTCGAGCGCCGGTGATTCGTCCGCCATCTGCTCAATGGCCGGAGACGCGGCGCAGAACTTTACTGTCAGCTCAGGAGGGGGAGTGGCACTTTCGATGTCGTCAGTGGCAGTGCTCACCGAGCCGGGGCAGATCGGCCTCGGCTGCCTGGCCAATGGAGGAAACGCGCAAATCGCCCACGCCCACATCATCGCCACCCGGGTGACCCGCGTCATCGGCAACCCGCCCTGAACCAAAGCGGTCTGCCTGAAGGCGGGCCCTAACGGACTACGACTTTGCCCTTCATCCCGGAGTGAATGGTGCAGACGTAGCGAAAGGTTCCACGACGGTTGAACTTCTTTGAGAAGGACTTGCCTTTGGAGAGGAAGGGAGATTTAAAGCCACTACCGACGACATTGTGGACCCCGCGACGTGCCGTCCAGGTGACTTTGCCTCCCTGCCCGACCGTGACGGACTTGGGGGTGAAGAAGTTCGAGAAGGCGGAGACCCGCGTGGTCGAACGCTCCGAGGCGGCCGATCCGGCAGCCGTCGGCAGGAGCAGGGCGAGGGTTGCGAAGATTAGCAAGAGCTTTCTCATCTGCTCGAGTATAGGGACGAGGGGGATCATCGATACCCGGTCGGCCTGAATCAGGCTAGGCTCAACCCTCTTGGACACCGAGCGGCAGACAACGGCATCGCTGCCGAGCGCGGCGGTGGAGGACTACGCCAAGGCGATTTACTCGCTGACCGGATGGGGCCCGGAGACGGCCTCGACCAACGACTTGGCCGAGCGCCTCGGAGTCCGGCCCGGATCGGTCTCGGCGATGATCAAGAAGCTCGACGATGCTGGACTGGTCGAGCGGGTGCCGTACCACGGGGTCCGACTGACCGCCGACGGAACGCGGGTGGCGCTGGCGGTGCTTCGTCGGCACCGGCTGCTCGAGCTTTTCCTGGCCGAGGTGCTGGACGTACCGTGGGAGCGCGTCCATGACGAGGCCGAGGTGCTGGAACACGCGCTCTCCGAAGATATGACCGAGTTGATCGCCAGCAAGCTGGGGGATCCGTCCTTCGACCCCCACGGCGACCCGATTCCCGGCCCCGACCTGAAGCTGTCGGAAACAGCGACCGAGAACCTGGCCGCGATGGAGCCCGGACAGAAAGCGACCTTCGTAAGGGTGTCGGACTCGAACTCGGAGATGCTGGCCTACCTGTCTGCGTGCGGGATCTCGGTCGGCGACGAGTTTGAGATGGTCGAACGCCAGCCTTTCGACGGCCCGGTCTCGATCCGGATCGGCGAGAGCACCCACGTGCTCGGGCTGACCCTGGCCCAGGCGATGCGCGTAGTCCCGCTGGACTGATTCCGGCTCAGGAGGTGAGGCGGTCGCGCAGCTCGGCGATCTCTGCGCGCAGTTCGACGACTTCACGCTCGAGCCGGTCGATTCGTTCAGCGTCGAGCGGGTCGGCGGCGGTTTGCTCCAGGGGGCTGTCGTCAGCCGGCCCGTTGCCCTCCGCTGCCGCGACGGTGTCGATCCCGCCCGGCAGGTCGCCCGGATCGTCGGCAGCCACAGCCGGTGGGGCCTTCAGGCCCACTGCCGGTTCGGGCGCGCTTGCGTCTCCGCCGCCGAGCAGCTGGTGGTAGCGCTCCTCCTTCTGGCCGGGCCGGCGTTCCAGGCGCTCGACATACTCTCGTTCGATCAGGTCTTCGAGGATGCGCTGTGCGGCGGCGAGGTCCTCGAAAGCGTGAAGCCGCTCGACCCGCTGCTTGAGTTCTCCGGGAGTCTGCGGGCCGCGCAGCATCAGCACGGCGAGGATTGAGATCTGGTCGTCGGGAAGGTTCAGCTCGACGTCGATCAGTTGGCGGTACTTGGGCGCCCGGCTGGTGTGACCGGAGGCCGAGCGGATCCAGCGGCGGCGGCCGAGCTCGCCCAGCGCCTTGCGCACAGTCGCTTCGTCGTAGTCGACGACCGGGTCGCGATTGCTCGACTGGTTGCAGGCCAGCCGCAGCGAGTTCAGGGTCAGCGGGTACTGGTCGGGCGTGGTCCGCTGCTTCTCGACCAGGCAGCCGACCACCCGGAGTTCGACATCATCAGGAGCGATCATCAGGCTGGCAGCTTACCGCCGGGGCGCCGGCTGATCCGGCTCACCTGTACTCGTTCCAGAGCCGGTCGAACCGGGCGATGCGCTCATCATCCGGTCCGATGACGTGACGGAGCCATTTGTCGACCTCGCGCTGATTGAGATCCGGTACGGCGACCACCATCTGCTCGATGTCAAGCCAGTCTTTGGTCCGGTCGAACGCGGCTTTGCAGACGATCAGATGCTCAGGAGCGAGAATCGGGATGGTGCCGTCGCCGAAGGGGACGATCCGCGTCTGCTCTCCCATCGCCTGATGGAGGGAGTCGTACTTGAAGAAGAGGCCGACAGGGTTGTCTCCCCACCAGAGACGAACCTGACCGTCCCGCTCCACCTGCTGCGGATCAGCTTCGGCGTTCACACCGATCGCGCTCAGGATTCTGGCCACCTCGGGAAATCCGTCCACCGCGATGAACAGGTTTACGTCCACGTCCACGGTCACCCTCGGTTCGCCGTAGTACGCGAGGGCGAGGGCGCCACCGATCGCGTGGGCGATTTTGACTCGGTCCAGCGCATCGTGGATCAGCGCCACCTTGCCGGCGAGTCCCGGCTCTGCACTCATCGTCCGGAGCCAATCCGTGGAAAGGCGAACCTGGTCGACCGACGGCGCTTGGGCAGTGCGTCGCCGAGGTCGAGCAGTTCGACGAGCGCCCTGGCGCGGTCCTCCTTCGACGCGCCTGTCCAGAGCTTCATCCGCTCCGCTTCGTGAGATACGGGCGGGGAGTCCTGGCCGGCGAACGTGTCGACGAGCAGTTTCTCCAGGGCGGGACGAGGTCGTCGGTTGAAGTAGGTCTCGCGCAGCAGGATCGCGGCCGCCCGGTCGGCCTCCGACTCGGCCACAGGGGCTCCCGCGCGAAGGGCCCTGCGGCGGAGATCTTCAGTGTCAACCGGAGTCGAGGCCCTTTCCTGAACCCGCTCGATCACTTCGGGTGTCAGCTCCCGAAAGGTTGCGAGGCTGCGGCTGCGAGGGCCGTCAGGAGTCCGCCGGGACTCCCGGGCTTCCCAGCTTCCGTTTGGTTTCGTGACCACAAAAGCCATAGTGGCTAGTTTACCCACTACACCCGTTGATCTCAAGTGCACTTCTCGCATCCACGGTCAGGGGTGAGGGAAGCGACCCGGGTTCAGGCCGGCCCCAATGTGGACTTGCGGCGTAATCCGCCAGTCGGTTCCGGCCGAAGGCGCCGGATCAGGCGTCGTCGTTGAGACCGGCGGCTTCGATCACGTTCCGGGTCGCCTGCGGCACGGTCAGCTTCTCCTCGGCGACCAGCCGCTCGGCTTCGGCGATCGCCGCCTCGACTCCGGATCGGGAGTGGAAGGCGTTCAGCACCGCCTCTTCGATCATCGAGGAGAGCCAGCGCTGCTGCTGGCGCAGCCGCCGCTCCTCCAGCAGACCCGTCTCTTCGAGCAGCGCGCGGTGCCGCTCGATCGTCTGCCAGATCTCAGCTATGCCGGTGCCTTCGGTGGCCGAGGCGATCTGGACGGGCGTATCCCAGCCCGGGGTCGAGGGCGGCAGCATTCTCAGGGCCTGGCGGTAGTCACCGCGGGCCCGTTTGGCCAGGGGGATGCGGTCTCCGTCGGCCTTGTTGACCACGATCAGGTCGGCCAGTTCCATGATTCCACGCTTGATTCCCTGGAGCTCGTCGCCGGCCCCGGGAACCAGCAGCAGGCAGAGGCAGTCGACCAGCTCGGCCAGTTCGGCCTCGGACTGCCCGACCCCGACTGACTCGACTATCACCACGTCGAATCCGGCCGCCTCGCAGAGCAGCATCGCCTCGCGGGTCTTGCGGGCAACGCCGCCCAGCACACCGCCTGTAGGCGAAGGACGGATGTAGGCGTCTTCGTGCATGCTGAGCGCCTGCATGCGGGTTTTGTCCCCGAGGATCGAGCCTCCGGTACGTGAGCTCGAGGGGTCGATCACCAGCACCGCCACCTTGTGGCCCTGCTCGATCAGCCACAGGCCGAGCGACTCGATCACGGTCGACTTGCCGGCCCCGGGTACGCCCGTCAGGCCTACCCGGCGGGCGCCGCCGGTCCGCGGCAGCAGGTCGGCGATCAGCTCCTGTGCCTGCTCCTGGTCGTCGGCGCGACGGCTCTCGGCCAGGGTGATCGCCCGCGACAGAGCGCCACGGTCACCGGAAATCACGCCCTGCTTCAGCTCTTTGAGCGAAGCGCGTTCGGACATCAGGCCGGGCTGGTCCCGATGTCCAGGCCGAGCCGCTCGATCAGCAGCGAGAGCAGTTCGGCCGCAGCTTCGCCGATCACGGTTCCGGGCGGGAAGATCAGGTCGGCGCCGGCCTCGCGCAGCGGCTCGAAGTCCACCGGCGGGATCACGCCGCCGACCACGATCGCGGTGTGCTCCCGGTCGGCCTCGTCGAGCGCCTTTCGAAGCGCCGGCACAAGGGTCATGTGCCCTGCGGCCAGCGTGCTGACGCCGACCACGTGCACGTCGGCCTCGACCGCCTGGCGGGCGACTTCGTCGGGGGTCTGGAAGAGCGGGCCGATGTCGACGTCGAAGCCGATGTCGGCGAAAGCCGTGGCGATCACCTTCTGGCCGCGGTCGTGCCCGTCCTGGCCCATCTTCGCAACGAGGATGCGCGGACGACGGCCTTCGGCCTTTTCGAACTCGACGACGAGTTCCTTGGTCCTCGAGAACGACTCCGAGTTCACTCCGACCTCCTGCTGGTAGACGCCCGCGATCGACCTGATCTCAGCCGAGTGGCGACCGTACTCCTTTTCAAGTGCGTAGCTGATCTCTCCGACAGTCGCATGGGCCCTGGCAGCCTTCACCCCGAGGTCGAGCAGGTTGCCCTCGCCGCTGGCGGCCGCGCTGGTCAGGTGATCGAGTGCTTCCTGGACGGCGCGCTTGTCCCGCTCGGCCTTGAGCCGATCGAGCTTGGCGATCTGGGCGGTGCGCACTTCGTTGTTGTCGATCCTGCGCACGTTGACCAGCGTGTCCTGTTCCAGCTTGAACGAGTTGACCCCGACCACCGTCTGCCGGCCGGAGTCGATCCGGGCCTGGGTTCGCGCGGCTGACTCTTCGATCCTCAGCTTGGGAATGCCGGCGGCGATCGCTTCGGTCATGCCGCCGTGCTCGTCGATCTCGGCCATGTGGGCCAGAGCCTTGCGGGCCAGCTCGTTGGTGAGGTGCTCGACGTAAAAGCTGCCGGCCCAGGGGTCGATCACCCGCGTGGTGCCGCTCTCCTGCTGGAGGAAAAGCTGGGTCTGACGGGCGATCCGGGCGCTGAAGTCGGAGGGCAGGCCGAGTGCTTCGTCGAGTGCGTTGGAGTGGAGCGACTGGGTGTGCCCCTGGGTGGCGGCCATCGCCTCGACGCAGGTGCGGATCACGTTGTTGTACGGATCCTGGGCGGCGAGGCTCCAGCCGGAGGTCTGGCAGTGGGTCCGCAGCGACATCGACTTCGGGTTCTTGGCGCCGAAGTCCTTCATCAGCCCGGCCCAGAGCAGGCGGCCGGCGCGCATCTTCGCCACCTCCATGAAGAAGTTCATGCCGATCGCCCAGAAGAAGGACAGCCGCGGCGCGAAGGCGTCGATGTCGAGACCGGCGTCGAGGCTCGCTTTCACGTACTCGACCCCGTCGGAGAGCGTGTAGCCGAGCTCCAGATCGGCGGTCGCTCCGGCCTCCTGCATGTGGTAGCCGGAGATCGAGATCGAGTTGAAACGGGGCATCTCCCTCGAGGTGTAGCCGATGATGTCGGAGACGATGCGCATCGAAGGCTTCGGCGGGTAGATGTAGGTGTTGCGCACCATGAACTCTTTGAGGATGTCGTTCTGGATGGTGCCGGTGATCTGGTCGTGCGGCACTCTCTGCTCCTCGCCGGCGACGATGAACAGCGACAGCACCGGCAGCACCGCGCCGTTCATGGTCATCGAGACGCTCATCTCTTCCAGCGGGATGCCGTCGAAGAGGGTGCGCATGTCGTAGATCGAGTCGATCGCCACGCCGGCCATGCCGACGTCACCGGGCACGCGCGGGTGGTCCGAGTCGTAGCCGCGGTGGGTCGCAAGGTCGAAGGCGATCGACAGCCCCTTCTGCCCGGCGGCGAGGTTGCGGCGGTAGAAGGCGTTGGACTCCTCGGCGGTCGAGTAGCCGGCGTACTGGCGGATCGTCCACGGCTTGTTCACGTACATCGTCGGGTACGGCCCGCGCAGGTAGGGCGCGAAGCCGGGCTTGGTGTCGAGGAAGTCGAGACCCTCCAGGGCGTCCGAGGTGTATGCCGGGTCGAGTTCGATGCCCTCCGGGGTCATCCAGCGGGCCGGTTCACCCGAGGGATCCGCGGCGGCGACCTCTTCGAGCCGGCGTTCCAGTTCCTCCGGGGAGACGGTCGCGGTCTCTACCCCGCCCAGGTCGACCTTTGAGAAGTCCGGGATGCTCATTGCTCGCCCTCCCCGTCAGAGGCGCTCCCGGATCCGTGCCCTGCGGCGGAGGAAGCGCGTTCACGATCGCCGACCGGAACCCCGAGCCGCTCCAGAGCGGCGGTCAGCACGACCTCCATGTCCACTCCGTTCTTCACGACTTCGTCGGCACCCGATGCCTCGTTGATCCCGGGTGTGGAGTTGACCATGTAGACGTACTCCGCGCCGGCTTCGCGCAGCTTTGCCACCAGATCCGCAACCGCGGCCGGATCCTCCTTGCGGCCGGCGCAGACCGCGACGACCTGAAAGTCGCCTTCACGGAAAGTTTCGGCCTGGGCCTCGCTGCCGTCGAGCGCTCCGCTGGGGACGGTCTCGATGCCGGCGACCTCGAAGAAGCTCTTGGCCCAGTTGGCGAAGTTGACGTGGGTCGCGATCGCGCCCATGCAGGCCATGTACATGCGGGGACGCTCGCCGCCGGAGTTCTCGTAGGCATCGACCGCCGAACGCAGGTGCTCGAAGGGGGCGGCGTCCGGGCGCGGTTCGATCGGCCTGATCGAGTTCGCCCCGCCTGAGCTGCCACCCTGATCGGCCACGCGGCCGGAAAGTGCCGCAAGCATCTCGTCGATCCTCGCCCCTGAGACGGCCAGCGAGACCGCCTTGGCAAAACGCCCGCCCGGCGCCGTCGCGGCCAGCTCTTCCAGGCCCTTCAACTCGGGCCGCTCGGCCGAGCGGGCGGCGTCGAGCCGGGTCAGGGCCTCGCGGTCGACCGGCTGTGGGTCGATGCCTTCGCCTGCGATGATCGGGAACTCGTTTACCCCGGTCATCACCCGGGCACGGTGGATCAGTTCGTCTTCGCGGCGATCGGCCGCTTCGGTGAGTGAATCGGCGATCAACCCGGAGCGCAGGGCGGCGAGAGCGCCACCTGCGGCCTCGATCTCGGTGAAGCGTCGCCAGCCGGCCTGCGCGACCTCGTCGCTCAGCGCCTCGCCGTACCAGGAGCCGGCGAGCGGGTCGGCGATCCGGCCGAGTGACGACTCGTCCTGGAGGACGATCTGGGTGTTGCGCGCGATCCGGCGGCCGATCGGACCCGGCTCGCCGAGGGCTCGGTCGAACGGGGTAGCAGTGACACCGTCGGCGCCGCCGACGCCGGCGGCAAAGGTCGCGGTGGTGACCCGCAGCATGTTCACCCACGGATCGATCCAGGTGATCATGCGACCGCTTGTCCGGGCGTAGGTCGCCGAGTGGCGCTCGCCTTCGGCGACACCGCACTCCTCGAGCACCCTCGCCCAGAGCCTGCGGACCGCCCTGAACTTGGCCATCTCGAGGAACTGGTCCGGACCGACGCCGAGCGTGAACTCGATCTGGCGGGCCACCTGCGAGGAATCAAGGCCCGCGGCATCGCCGGCGCGCAGATGCTCAACCGCGGTCGAGAGCGCGATGCCGAGCTCCCAGGCGGCGGTGGCCCCGGCCTCGACGTAGACGGTGGAATCGACCCCGAGGGCCCGGACCCCGGGGTAGTCACGACTGGTTTCAGCGGCAAGCCAGGCGGCCTGCTCGAGGCCCTGCTCCGGGCTGTACGGCAGCGAACCCTCGCGGGCCAGCGCAGCCAGCGGGTCGGCGCGGAAGGAGGCGAGTGCCTTGTCCGGGGCGATGCCGGTCTCGCGCCAGTGGGCGGCCAGCAATGCGGCGGCCGGCATGAAGGCGGCGCCGGCCTCGAGCGCCACCGGGGCGAGGTCGAGGAAGACGCCGTCGAGCACGACGCTTACGTCATCGAGGTTGGAGATCGCGACGCCGTCGTCCCCTCGCTGCCGCACGAACGCGCCAGAGCCGGGCGCGGCTCCGAGCCGGGCGGCGCGGTCCAGGCGCAGCGTTATCTCGGTTACCCCGCCGTTGAGGTCCTCGAGGATCTCGCGGTTGGCGACGGTCCGGTCCGGATGGCTCTGCTCCTGGCGGATCTGCCAGTGGCGGCCCGACCTCGTGCCGCGCACGAAGGGTGCCTTTCCCGGCAGCCCGGCCGGATCGGGCGCAACCTGGTCTTCACGGGTGTAGAGCCACTTGGCCTTGATCCCGTCTTCGAGTTCGGTGACCGGCTCGACTCCGGGATCGCCCTTGCTCGCCTGTTCGCGCCACTGGTCCAGAGAGACCGGCGGGAACCCGGCGGCGAGGGGGTCACTCATGGCTGGAAAAGGGCGGGGACATCGGCCCTTCAGCGTATCTGGCATCGCCTGTGCGATGCCGCGATCCCGTCCCGGTGGGACACTGCCGCCGGGCCGGTCACTTTATGCTGGCGGGGTTGGCACCGACGAATTCAAATCCGGGGCACAAGCCGGGACCGGTCGACCTGCCCCAGGATCGCTACCGGCTGAACCAGCTGCGCAAGAGCCGCCTGCTGAGAATCGGCGACAACCCGTTCCTTGCGATCGCCCAGCGCTTCCTGCTGGCGACCGGCCTCGTTCTGCTGGTCACCCTGATCACCTACTTCGGCCGCGATGGCTACACCGATTCTCAGGGCGATTTGCCGCTGACTTTCATCGACTCGCTCTACTACGCGACGGTCAGCATCACCACCACCGGCTACGGGGACATCGTGCCGGCGACCCAGGAAGCACGGCTGATCACAACTCTCGTGGTCACCCCGATCAGGGTGGTCTTCCTGGTCCTGCTGGTAGGGACTACGCTTCAGGTCTTGACAGACAAATCCCGCTTCAATATCCGCCGACGCAACTGGCAGAAGGAACTGGTTGACCACACGGTCATCTGCGGTTTCGGGATCAAGGGGCAGTCGGCCCTCAGGTACCTCAGGAATCACGACCCGGGCTACCGCGCGGTTGCGATCGACGGGTCCGAAGAAGCCCTCGCCACCGCCAACGCTGAAGGTGCCGGAGGAGTCCTGGGTTCGTCGCTGGAATCCGAGATCCTCAAGGCCGCCGGGATCGAGTCGGCAGCCAGGGTGATCGTCGCCCTCGAATCGGACGAGGACTCGGTTGTCACGATCATCCGCGTCAAGGAGCTGAATCCGGACGTGAAGGTGGTCGCCTCCTGCCGCGAACAGAAGAACGAGGTACTGCTGACCGCCTCGGGCGCCGACGAGGTGATCGTCTCCTCGAGCTCGGCCGGGCGCATCCT
>Ga0105050_10006071_pt1 | contig 15204 bp, 13 predicted proteins | sample FRY01_FD_78088 | JGI IMG/M metagenome (GOLD analysis project Ga0105050, IMG submission 78088) | Freshwater microbial communities from Lake Fryxell liftoff mats and glacier meltwater in Antarctica - FRY-01 | ecosystem: Environmental > Aquatic > Freshwater > Ice > Glacier meltwater ... | reverse complement strand
GATAATACCCGCCGCCATTGGCACATGAGCCCATCGAGATGACATAACGCGGCTCTGGCATCTGGTCATAAACCTTGCGCAGCGCCGGGGCCATCTTGTTGGTCAGCGTGCCAGCCACGATCATCAGATCCGACTGGCGCGGCGACGCACGCGGTGCGGTGCCAAAGCGTTCCAGATCATAGCGCGGCATCGAGGTATGCATCATCTCGACCGCACAACAGGCAAGGCCAAAAGTCATCCAATGCAGGCTGCCGGTGCGGGCCCAGTTGATGATATCGGCCGTGGACGTGACAAGAAACCCCTTGTCCTGCAGTTCGGCATTCAGCGCGCCACTCACCGCAGGGTTGTCGCCGCCCGCATCAAATGGAGTAAGCACAGAGGGACCTGACTTCACCCGCGGCGACTGCTCGCCAGCGCCCATCACATTGGTCACCAGCGGGTCATCATTCACTGCCATTCCAGCGCACCCTTCTTCCACTCATAGGCAAAACCTGCGGTCAGCACGCCCAGAAATACCATCATCGACCAGAACCCGACCATGCTCACATCCTTGAACGCCACCGCCCAAGGAAACAGAAACGCCACTTCCAGATCGAAAATGATGAACAGGATCGACACGAGGTAAAACCGCACGTCAAACTTCATCCGCGCATCATCAAATGCGTTGAACCCGCACTCATAGGCGCTCACCTTCTCCGGGTCCGGATTGCGCACCGCCACAATGGCGGCAGCCAGAATCAGGATCGCGCCCAGCGCAATCGCCAGCCCGAGGAAAATCATGATCGGCAGGTATTCCCGCAAAAGCTCGTCCAAGGACCGGTTCCTTTCACGCTGACGACCCACAAGACGCGAGGCCGCTCTGACCTGCGTTCCTTACCCCCCGGCGCAAGGGGGGTCAACCAAAGGCGGCGTGAGCGCCCGCTTATTCCGGCCCCCCGCCGCGCGTCTCAATACCACAGCACAATCATGATGCAGATCAGCAGGATCAGCGTCACCGGCAACCAGACCCCGCGCTCGGGTGCCGAGGGCGTCGCGGCATTGGCCAGCACCGACAACAAGGTAAATCCCGCCACAGTCCAGATGACCCAGTCCGGCAGATCGGCCTGCAAAATCCCGGCCCGCGTCAGGACCACCAGCGCCATCACGATGAGCAGCATCGCCGAGGCTGCCGAAAACAGCCGCGCCAGCACCGGCAGCCGTCTGGGCCAGCGTCCGCCCATGGTAAACCGGCCCCAGGGCGCGCCCCAGATGATCGCCAGATGAAACAGGCAGGTCAGCGCCACCAGCCCGGCATAGACCCATGCTGCCGTCTCAACCATCGGCCCACCCCGGTCTGCGCCGCGCAAAGAACGCCGCCACCCCCTCCGCCGCCTCTGCCGTCTGCCAGCGCGCCATCAGCGCCGCAACCGATCGAGCAATCGCCGCCTCATCGATCACCGGACCCAGATCGCGCAACATTGCCTTGGCCGCCGCCACCGCCCCCGGCGCCGCCGACAGGTATGGGGTCACCGCCGCCGCCAGCGCCGTCTCCATCTCCACCAATGGCACAACCCGGTCCAGCACGCCCAGTGACAGCGCCTCCTGCGCCAAAAACACCCGCCCCGACAGAATCGGATCCCGCGCCCGCGCCACCCCGATCCGCGCCACGACATAAGGCCCGATCGTCGCCGGGATCAGGCCCAGCCGCGTCTCGGTCAGCCCCAGCCTCGCCCCCTCGCGGCCAATCGCCAGATCGCAAACCGCAATCAGCCCGACCCCGCCACCAAAGGCATCACCCTGCACGCGGGCAATCAGCGGCTTGGGCAGCGCATAAAGCGCCTGCAACATCCGCGCCAACCCCATTGCCTGTTCGGCACGCTCCTCTGGCCCCGCCGCCATCTGCGCCCGCATCCAGTCAAGGTCCGCCCCGGCACAAAAATCCACCCCCGCCCCGGTCAGCACCACCACCCGCACCGCCGGATCAGCGGCCAGTTCCCCGGCAATCCGGGTCAGCGCCGCCATCATCCCCGCCGTCAGCGCATTGCGCTTCTCCGGCCGGTCCAGCGTCACCAGCGCCACCCCGCGCGCATCCACGGCCACCGCAACCTGCGTCACGCCCCCGCCCTCCCCGCATCTTTTGGCCGCAAATATCCCGGGGAGGTCCAAAGGACCGGGGCAGAGCCCCCGAAGAAACAGCAATGCGCCGCAGGCGCTCCGCTTGACACCCCGGTCATGCCACAGGCTCCAGCAGCACCAGCAGCGCCCCCGCCACCACCTGCGCGCCCGGCGCCACCGCCACCTGCGCCACCACCCCGTCGCGCGGCGCGCGCAGCGCATGTTCCATCTTCATCGCTTCCAGCACCACCATCCGCTCCCCCGCCGCCACAGTGTCGCCCACCGCCACCAGCACCGCGCGCACCAGCCCCGGCATCGGCGCCAGCGCCCGGTCCGCCGCAGGCCCCGTCGCCGCATCCCGTGCCAGCGGATCGACCACGCGGATCACCGCACCACCATCCAGCACCGTCACCACATCGCCAAACCGGCGCATCGGCCGCGGCAGCGCGCCGTCAACCCGCCACTCCCCCGCCGCGCGCCGCGCCTGCACCCAAGCCCCCGCCCCGCCGATATCCACTGCATTCGGCCCCAAGACCCGCAGCCGGACAACGCGCTGCTCCCCGGCCACCTCCAGCACAATTTCCCGCTCCAGCGGCGCCCACAAGGTAAAGCCTGTCAGCCAACCGGCCCCGTCCCACAGCCCCGCCGCAATCATCCCCGCCTGCGCCAGCACCCCCGGCCCCAGATCAGGCCCCGCCGCCAACCCATCCAACCCGCGCGCAATCAGCCCGGTATCAACCTGCCCCTTGCCAAACCCCGGATCATCCAGCAACCGGCGCAGAAACCCCAGATTGGTCACCACCCCCGCCACTTCAGTCCGCGCCAGCCCGGCCCGCAACCCCGCAATCGCCGCCGCACGGTCCGGTGCATGCGCCACCAGCTTGGCAATCATCGGATCATACCATGGCGACACCTCATCCCCCGGTGCCACGCCACTCTCGACCCGCAGTCCCGGCCCGAAGGCCAGATGCGCCACCCGCCCCGTCGCCGGCAAAAACCCCGCCGGCACATCCTCGGCATAAAGCCGCGCCTCCACCGCATGACCGCTGATCGCCAGACCCGCTTGCGCACAGGGCAGACCCTCACCCGCCGCGACGCGCAACTGCCATTCCACCAGATCGACCCCGGTGATCGCTTCCGTCACCGGATGCTCCACCTGCAACCGCGTATTCATTTCCATGAACCAGAACCGGTCTGCGCGCAGCCCATCCGTGGCATCGACGATAAACTCCACCGTCCCCGCCCCGCTATAGCCAATCGCCTTGGCCGCGCGCACCGCGGCATCGCCCATCGCCGCGCGCATCGCCTCCGTCATTCCGGGTGCCGGGGCCTCCTCGATCACCTTCTGATGGCGCCGCTGCAGCGAACAATCCCGCTCGAACAAATGCAGCGCGTCCTTGCCATCGCCAAACACCTGCACCTCGATATGACGCGGATTCTGCACATATTTCTCGATCAGCACCGCATCATTGCCAAAGGCACTCAGCGCCTCGACCCGTGCGGATTCCAACGCCTCGGCAAAGCCCTCTGCCGCCTCCACCAGCCGCATCCCCTTGCCGCCACCACCCGCCACCGCCTTGATCAGCACCGGATAGCCGATCCGCGCCGCCTCCACCTCCAGCAGCGCCCCCTCCTGCTCGGCACCATGATATCCCGGCACCACCGGCACGCCAGCATCCGCCATCAGCCGCTTGGCCGCATCCTTCAGCCCCATCGCCCGGATCGCCGCTGCAGACGGCCCGATAAACACCAGCCCCGCCGCCTCGACCTGCTCCACAAAATCCGGGTTCTCCGACAAGAACCCATAGCCCGGATGCACCGCCTGCGCCCCCGCCTCCAGCGCCGCCGCAATGATCAGATCGCCGCGCAGATAACTCTGCGCCACCGGCGCCGGCCCAATCCTTACCGCCCGGTCCGCCATGCGCACATGCAACGCCCCCGCATCCGCATCCGAATAGACCGCCACACACCCAATCCCCATGCGCCGCGCCGTGCGGATCACACGGGCCGCAATCTCGCCCCGGTTCGCAATCAGGATCGTATGAAACATGGCTCCCTTTCTGCTTCTGCCATTTCTTTGGTTCTTAAATATCCCGGGGGGTCGCCTTTGATGCGCCATTGGTCCGAGCGACAATGGCGACGGGCTGGCCCCCAACTCCGCCAGCGGCCCCCAACCCTACATCCGAAACACCCCAAACCGCGTCTCCGACACCGGCACGTTCAGCGCCGCAGCCAGCGACAGCGCCAGCACCGCCCGGCTCTGCCGTGGATCAATCACCCCGTCATCCCAGAGCCGGGCCGAAGCATAAAGCGGATGGCTCTGCTCCTGAAACATCGCCAACGTCGGCGCCTTGAACGCCGCTTCCTCCTCCGGCGACCATGCACCCCCGGCGCGTTCGATCCCGTCGCGCTTGACGGTAGCCAGCACCCCCGCCGCCTGTTCGCCGCCCATCACCGAAATCCGCGCATTGGGCCATGACCACATGAAGGCCGGGCCATAAGCCCTTCCTGCCATGCCATAATTCCCCGCTCCAAACGACCCCCCAATCACCATGGTGATCTTGGGCACCGCTGTCGTCGCCACCGCCGTCACCAGCTTGGCGCCATGCCGGGCAATCCCCTCGTTCTCATATTTCTGACCCACCATGAACCCGGTGATGTTCTGCAAAAACACCAACGGGATGCGCCTCTGACTGCACAATTCGACAAAATGCGCGCCCTTCTGTGCCGCTTCCGAAAACAGCACACCATTGCTCGCCACAATCCCCACCGGCCAGCCGTCGATATGGGCAAATCCGGTCACCAGCGTCTCGCCAAACCGCGCCTTGAACTCATCAAACCGCGACCCATCCACCAGCAGCCGGATCACCTCCCGCACATCATAAGCCTGCCGCAGATCGCATGGCACCAGATCGAGCAACTCCTCCGCATCGCCCAGCGGCGCCACCACCGCTTTCCGATTCAAATCCAAAGCGTTACGCGGCATTGCTGACCCAACCGCCTGCCGCGCCAGCGCCAGCGCATGTGCATCATCCAGCGCCAGATAGTCCGCCACGCCGGACAGGCGGGTATGCACATCGCCGCCGCCCAGATCCTCGGCACTCACCACCTCACCCGTCGCCGCCTTCACCAGTGGCGGGCCAGCGAGGAATATCGTGCCCTGTTCCTTTACGATGATCGACACATCCGCCATCGCCGGCACATAGGCCCCGCCCGCAGTGCATGACCCCATCACCACCGCAACCTGCGGCAACCCGGCAGCCGACATCCGCGCCTGATTATAAAATATCCGGCCAAAATGATCGCGATCGGGAAACACCTCATCCTGATTGGGCAGGTTCGCACCCCCCGAATCCACCAGATAGACGCAAGGCAACCCGCACTGCGCCGCAATCTCCTGCGCGCGCAGATGCTTTTTCACCGTCATCGGATAATAGGTGCCACCCTTTACCGTGGCGTCGTTGCAGACCACCATGACCATGCGGCCCATCACAAGGCCAACCCCGGCAATCAGCCCCGCCCCCGGTGCAGCCCCCTCATACATGCCATGCGCGGCGATGGCACCAATCTCCAGAAACCACGATCCGGGGTCGAGCAACCCCGCCACGCGATCCCTCGGCAGCATCTTGCCGCGCGCCACATGCCGCGCCCGCGCCGCCTCACCGCCCCCAGCCACCGCCAGCGCCGCCGCCTCGGTCACCTCAGCCAGCGCCGCCAGATGCGCCGCACGGTTCAGCGCGACGCTCACCCCATCATCCCCACCAATTCGCGGCCAATCAGCATCCGCCTGATCTCGCTCGTCCCCGCGCCGATCTCCATCAGCTTGGCATCGCGGAACAATCGCGCCACCGGCGCATCCGCGAGATACCCGGCCCCACCCAGCGCCTGCACCGCCTGATGCGCCTGCACCATCGCCTGCTCGCTGGCATACAGACAGCATCCCGCCGCATCCGCCCGCGTCACCGTCCCCGCATCACAGGCGCGCGCCACCGCATAGACATAGGCCCGCGCCGAATTAAGCGCGACATACATATCCGCCACCTTGCCCTGCATCAGTTGAAACCCGCCAATCGGCTGACCAAACTGCCGCCGCGTCGCCACGTAAGGAAGCACCGCATCCAGACAGGCCGCCATAATCCCAAGGCCAATCCCGGCCAGCACCACCCGCTCGTAATCGAGCCCGGACATCAGCACGCGCACGCCCTTGCCCTCGACCCCCAGAATATTCGCGGCAGGCACGCGGCAATCCTCGAATATCAGCTCACCCGTGTTCGACCCGCGCATCCCCAGCTTGTCGAAATGCGGAGCGACCGAAAACCCCGGCATCCCCTTTTCCACGATAAAGGCGGTAATACCCTTGGCCCCCGCCTCCGGATCGGTCTTGGCATAGACCACCAGCACATCGGCATCCGGGCCATTGGTGATCCAGTATTTATGACCCGTCAGATGATAATGATCGCCATGCCGATGCGCGCGCAGCGCCATCGCCACCACATCCGACCCTGCCCCTGTCTCGGACATCGCCAGCGCGCCCACCGATGTGCCCGCCACCAGCCCCGGCAGATAGCGGCGCTTCTGGTCCTCGGTGCCGTTCAGGGCGATCTGATTGACGCACAGGTTGGAATGCGCGCCGTAAGACAGCGACACCGAAGCAGACGCCCGCGCGATCTCCTCCACCGCGACCGTATGCGCGACATAACCCATGCCAGCCCCGCCGAACGCCTCCGGCACGGTCACGGCCAGCAGGCCCAGTTCGCCCATCTCCGGCCACAACGCGGCCGGAAAATCATTGTCACGGTCAATCTGCGCCGCCATCGGTGCCAGCCGGTCCTGCGCCCAGCTTTGCACCATCTCGCGCAGGGCGTTCACCTCTTCGCCCAGATCGAACCGCATCGCGCCGGTAAACATGGTCCACCCTCCCGGTTGCCTCTTGCCACAGGCGCTACTGCGCCACCGTCTGCTCCGCAGTCTGCGCCACCGTCTGCTCCGCCGCCTCGCCTAGCCCCTGCCAGACCGCCGACACTTCGGCGCGGATGATCCGCGCAATCAGCGCACAATCATCAAGGGAAAATGTCAGCGGCAGCCGCATATCCACGATCCCCGCCAATATCCGGTCGGTCTTGGGCAGCGGCGCTGACGGCGCATAACGCCAACTGTCATAGCGCGAGGTAAAGGCCACAGGCTCCGCCGCGCCAAACCATTTCAGCTCCACCCCCCGCGCCGCACAGCGCGCCAGCACATCGCGCAGCGCTTCTGCGGGCCAGTCGGGCAACAGAAACTGGAATGACGAGGCGACAAACCCCTCCGCCTTCGGCCGCACCGGCAGGGTCAATCCCGGCGTCCCGCGCAAACCCGCCTCAATCACGCGGTACCGCTCGTTCCACCGTGCCGCCTGCACCGGCAGATCGCGCAACTGCGGCCGCAATATCGCCGCGCGCAGATTGTCCATCCGGCCCGAGATATTGGGCGTCATATATTTGATCTCGGCATAGGTCTCCGGCGGCGGCGCAGCCAGATGCCGCTCAAACAGCATGTAACTGCCCGACAGGATCACCGCCCGCGCCATACCCGGCGCGTCATCGCTGACCAGAAACCCGCCCTCACCCGAATTGACATGCTTGTAAGTCTGGGTCGAATAACAGCCAAACTTGCCATGCCGGCCACTCGGCACCCCGTTCCAGCTTGCGCCCATGGTATGCGCGCAATCCTCGATCACGGTCACACCGGCGGCATCGCAAAGACGCATCAATACATCCATGTCGCAGATATGCCCGCGCATATGCGACAGCAACAAAACCCGCGCCTGCGGAAGCTTGGCCGCCAGATCCTCCAGATCAATCGTCAGATCCGGCGTCACCTCGACAAAGACCGGCACCGCACCCACCGCCGCAATCGCCCCCGGCACCGGCGCAAGGGTAAAGGCATTGGACAGCACCCTGTCACCCGGCGCGACACCGGCGGCACGCAGCGCCGTGGTCATAGCCGTGCCACCCGAGGCGAGGGCAAGACAATATTTCGCCCCCACCATCGCGGCAAATTCCTGCTCCAGCAGCGCCGCCTCGGCCACCTCACCGGGTGCCACATTGTAGCGATGCAACCGGCCATGGCGCATGACGGCAATCGCTGCCGCAATCCCGTCTTCGGGGATCGGCTCCTGCTGGGTAAAACTGCCGGTAAAGCGTTCAGGACTCATGCGCACAGTCTGGCGGGGCACAGCCGCCGGGTCAATCCGCCGCCAGCACGGCCAGTCCGGACCGGCGGCCCCGCTCTAACAGCGCAAACATCGCCAGCGCCCCCACCAACAGCGTGGCCGCGACATAGAAACCGACCACCGGGCTGACAATCACACCCTCGGGGCGCATGAAATAGCCAAAGATATAGCTGTAGAACAGCGTGCCAAACAGCATCGCCACATTGGTCATCGCCGATATGCCGCCCTGCAACTGGCCCTGCGCATCATCCGGCACCGCCTTTGACATCAGCGCCGCCAGCATCGGATAAACCAGCCCCTCCGGCGCATGAATCACCAGCATGATGATCACCACCAGCAGCGACGGCGCCAGCGCATAACCCACCGCCGCGATCACCGCAAAGATCAGACCCCAGACCACCACACGGTGCTCGCCAAACCGCTTGACCAGCGGCCCCGCCAGCACGCCTTGGGTCACCGCCGCGACAATCCCGAACGCGGCCAGCGTCGCGCCGATCATCGCCTCGCTCCAGCCAAACCGTGCAATGCCCCAGAAAGGCCAGATCGCCGGATAGACCGACGAGGCGAAAAAGAACACGAACAGCACGCCGCAAAGCGGCAGCACCCCCTTGAACGACTGAAACACCCGAAACGTGCCCAGCGGATTGGCGCTCGACAGGCGAAACCTGCGGCGGTTCTCGGGCTTCAATGTCTCGGGCAGCACGAAATAACCGAACACCAGATTGAGGCCCGAAATCGCCGCTGCCACCCAGAACGGCACGCGCGGACCAAACTCGCCCAAAAGCCCGCCAATCGCGGGACCTATGACAAAGCCCACACCAAAGGCTGCCCCCATCAGGCCAAAGGCCTTGGCCCGCTCCTCCGGCGCCGTGACATCCGCGATAAAGGCATTGGCAATCACATAGGACGACCCGCACACCCCCGCGATCACCCGGCCCACAAACAGCCAGAACAACGTCGGGGCCAGTGCCGAAAACAGATAATCCACCATCAATCCGCCCACGGCGAGCAACAACAGCGGCCTGCGGCCAAAGGCATCCGACAGCGCGCCCATGATCGGCGCAAACAGGAATTGTGCGGCGGAAAACGCGAAGAACATCCAGCCCGCCACAATCGCCGCATCGCCGATCCCGACGCCGCCGACCTCTTCGATCAGGCCGGGCAGCACAGGGATGATCAGGCCAAACCCGACCATGTCGAGCAGCACCGTGATAAAGACGAAACTGACGGCGGACCGGGACGGCGCTGCTGTGGTCATGATGCGCCCGGCTAGCACGGCGAACCCGCTCTGGTCAAACCAGATTCAGCAAAACGTTGCCGCTTTGTTCTGGTTCCGTTTCTGCCTTTCTTCGCCCGTGCGCAGCACGGGCAGCGCCCGAACCGCCCCCACTGGGCGGGCGCTTCACGCCCACCCCTCGGTTCGGGCGCTGCCCGTTCCCCACCGCCTTCCGCCAATCCAGCAGGTGTCGACCTACAACCCCAACCCCGCGACAACCGCATCCAGCGCATCGAAATGATCCAGCAGCGCATCGGGCAGCAACTCCCGCACCGCCTCCGCCCCCGGCCCGAACGTGACCAGCACCGACGGGACCCCCGCCGCCCGCGCGGTCTTGTGATCGGTCGCTGTATCGCCCACCAGACAGGCGCGGCGGATATCCCCGCCCGCGCGCTCCACCGCCGCCAGCAATGTCAGCGGATCGGGCTTGCGCACCGGCAGCGTATCCGCGCCCACCAGCGAATCAAACGCATCCCGCACGCCAAGGCGGGTCAGCAGCGTCTGCGCCAACCCCTCCGGCTTGTTGGTGCAGATGCCCACGCGATAACCATCCGCACGCAACCGGGCCACCGCCGCCATCGCCCCCGGATACATCACCGTATGGCGATCAATATCGGCCGCATAAGCCGCCAGCAGCCGGGGATATTGCGCATCCACCAGCGTCAGCCCAAACCCCTCCACCCGGCCAAAGCCCAGCGTCAGCATCGCGCGGCCACCGCGCAGCGCCGTCCCGGCATCCGCTACCGGATCGAGCAGATCACCCAGCCCCAGATCGCGGAAACAGGCATTCGCCGCCGCCACCAGATCCCGGCTGGTATCCGCCAAAGTACCGTCCAGATCGAATATCACCGTGCGCATCAGGGCCCTCCATGCGGCCCTTCTGTAACGATGCGTAAAGGGATGTGAAGCCCCGGCCCTTGCGATAATCGCGGCACAATGGGATGAAGCACACAATAAAAGAGGACAGAGGCAATCAAATGAGCACCAGTCTGATCATTCTGGCCGCCGGTCAGGGCACGCGGATGAATTCCGAACGGCCCAAGGTGCTGCATGAAATCGGCAGCGCGCCGTTGCTGATCCACGCGATGAAATCCGGCGCCGCGCTCGAACCCGCACAAACCGTGATCGTCGCTGGCGTGGGTGCTGCCGAAGTGACCGCCGCCGCCATCGACTGGGACCCCGAGGCGCAGGTGGTGATCCAGCCCGAACAGCTTGGCACCGGCCACGCCGTCCTGCAGGCGCGCGAGGCGTTGCAGGACGTCAGCGGCGACAGCGTCATCCTCTACGGCGACACCCCCTTCATTGCGCCGGAAACGCTGGAACGGCTCCGCGCCGCGCGGGCCAACCACGCCGTCGTGGTCTTGGGGTTCGAGATCGACGACACCACCAAACGCTACGGACGGCTCGTCACCAAAGGCGACAGCCTCGAAGAAATCGTCGAATTCAAAGAGGCGGACGCCACCACCCGGGCCATCACACTCTGTAATTCCGGCGTCCTCGCCTGCGACACGGCATTGGTCTTCGACCTGTTGGACAATGTCACCAATGACAATGCAGCCGGCGAATACTACCTCACCGACATCGTCGGCATCGCCCGGCAGCGCGGGCTCTCCTGCACCGTGGTGCGCTGCCCCGAATCCGAAACGCTCGGCATCAACACCCGCGCCGAACTCGTGGCCGCCGAAGCCGCGTTCCAATCCCGCGCCCGCGCGCAGGCCACCGAAGACGGCGTCACCCTCACCGCCCCCGACACCGTGCATTTCGCGCATGACACCGTGATCGGGCGCGACGCGATCATCGAGCCCAACGTGGTCTTTGGCCCCCGCGTCACCGTCGAATCCGGGGCGCGCATCCGGGCCTTCAGCCATCTTGAGGGCTGCCACGTCTCGCGCGGCGGCATCGTCGGCCCCTTCGCGCGGCTGCGGCCCGGCGCGGAACTCGCCGAAGACGCACACATCGGCAACTTTGTCGAGATCAAGAATGCGGTGATCGACGCTGGCGCCAAGGTCAACCACCTGAGTTATATCGGCGACGCCTCCATTGGCACCAAATCCAATATCGGGGCTGGCACCGTCACCTGCAATTATGATGGCGTTTTCAAACACCAGACCCGGATCGGCGCGCGGGTCTTTGTCGGCTCCAGCACCATGCTCGTGGCCCCGGTCACGCTCGGCGACGATTCCATGACCGCCTCCGGCTCCGTCATCACCCGCGACGTGCCCGCAGGCGACATGGGCATCGGACGTGCCGGTCAGGTCAACAAACCCGGCTTCGCGATCAAGTTCATCGACATGCTGCGCAACGCCAAAGCTGCCGCGAAAAAGGACCAGTAACATGTGTGGAATCATCGGCGTGCTCGGTTCGCACGAAGCGGCCCCCCTGCTGGTCGAGGCGCTCAAACGGCTCGAATATCGCGGCTACGATTCCGCCGGGATCGCCACGATCAACCACGGCACGCTCGACCGCAGGCGGGCCGTCGGCAAACTGGTCAACCTCTCCGACCTCTTGGTGCATGAACCCCTCGCGGGCAAATCCGGCATCGGCCACACCCGCTGGGCCACGCATGGCACCGCCACCGTACGCAACGCGCATCCCCACAAGGCTGGCGGCGTCGCCGTCGTGCACAACGGCATCATCGAGAATTTCCGCGAACTCCGGGCCTTTCTGGCCGAAAAAGGCATCGGCTATGAAACCGACACCGATACCGAAACCGTCGCCCTGCTCGCGCAATACTACCGCGATCAGGGCCTCTCGCCCCGCGACGCGGCACAGCAGACCATCGCGCGGCTGCAGGGGGCCTATGCGCTCTGTTTCCTCTTTGACGGCGAAGAGGACCTGCTGATCGCCGCCCGCAAAGGCTCACCCCTCGCCATCGGACACGGAAACGGCGAAATGTTCGTAGGCTCCGACGCCATCGCGTTGGCACCCATGACCGACCGGATCACCTATCTGGACGAGGGCGACTGGGCCGTGCTCACTCGCAATTCCGTCGAAATCCGCGATGCGCAGGGCAACCTAGCCAACCGCCCGGTCCGGGTGATCCGCATCGACGCCGGCCAAGTGGACAAAGGCGGCTACAAGCATTTCATGGCCAAGGAAATCGCCCAGCAGCCCACCGTGCTGACCGAGGCGATCAACCATTACATCAGCAATGGCGCAATCACCCTGCCCGCCCCCGGCATCGACTTTGCGCAGGTCCAGCGGCTCACCATGGTCGCCTGTGGCACCGCCTTTTACGCCTGCATGGTCGCCAAATACTGGTTCGAACAACTGGCGGGCCTGCCCGTCGAAGTCGATGTCGCCTCTGAATTCCGCTACCGCGAACCACCGATCACCCCCGGCACCACCGCGATCTTCGTCAGCCAGTCGGGCGAAACCGCCGACACCCTCGCCGCCCTGCGCTATTGTCAGGGCAAGGCCGCGCAGATCGTCGCCGTGGTCAACGTGGCCGAATCCTCCATCGCCCGCGAAAGCGACCTCGCCCTGCCGATCCTCGCCGGCACCGAAATCGGCGTCGCCTCGACCAAAGCCTTCACCTGCCAGCTCACCACCCTCGCCCTGCTCGCAATCAAGGCCGCACATCAGCGCGGGCGGCTCAGCGACGCCGAACTGGCCCAGCACCTCACCAACCTGCGCGGCCTGCCCGGCTTGATGAACGCAGCACTGGCGATCGAGGCACGCACTCAGGCCCTCGCCGTCAAACTCGCCGAAGCCCGCGACATCCTCTTTCTCGGACGCGGCGCCATGTATCCGCTCGCCATGGAAGGCGCGCTGAAACTCAAGGAAATCAGCTATATCCACGCCGAAGCTTATGCTTCTGGCGAGTTGAAACACGGGCCCATCGCACTGGTGGACAAACTCGTCCCCGTCATCGTCATGGCGCCGCGCGACGCGCTCTTCGACAAGACCGTCTCCAACATGCAAGAGGTGATGGCGCGCGGCGGCAAGGTGCTGCTGATCACCGACACCCAAGGCGCGCATGAGGCTGGCGAAGGCGTCTGGGAAACCCTGATCATGCCCGCCGTCGACCCGTTCCTCGCGCCCATCCTCTATGCGATCCCGGCCCAGCTTCTGGCCTATCACACCGCCGTCGCCAAAGGCACCGATGTAGATCAGCCGCGCAACCTCGCCAAATCCGTGACGGTCGAATAATGGCCAAACAGTTCCCCGCCCTCGACGACAGCCACATCAGCTTCATCGGCGCACAGCACATCTTTTTCACTGGCAGCGCCGCAGCCGAAGGTCAGGTCAATATTTCGCCCAAAGGCATGGATTCGCTGCGGGTTCTGGGGCCAAACCGGATCATCTGGCGCAACCTGACCGGCTCCGGCAACGAAACCGCCGGGCACCTGCGGCTTGCGAACCGGATCACCCTGATGTGGTGCTCCTTCACCACCCGGCCCCTGATCCTGCGCACCTATGGCAGCGCCCAAACCATTCACAAGGGCGACGCAAACTGGGACGCGCTCGACAGCCATTTCACGCCCCATATCAGCGCACGGCAAATCTTTGACGTGCAGATCGACCTCGTCCAAACCTCCTGTGGCTATGCTGTGCCCTTCTTGGACAACCCGCGCGAACGCGACGCGCTGACCAAATGGGCCGAAGACCGGGGCGAGGATAAAATCCGGGCCTATTGGGATGAGAAAAACCGCGCCACAATCGACGGCTAACCCACCGGCACCGGGACAGCACATTGACCCCCGAACAGGCGCTCGGCGCCCTCACCGCCTTGGGCGACCCTGACCGCGCAACACAGGCGCTGGCCTATCACAAGATCGACCGGCCCTATCTCGGCGTTGCAGTGCCGCAGATTGACGACCTCGCGCGGCAATGGCGCAGCGACCTCACTCTCGATGACCGCCTCGCCCTCGCCGCCGCCCTCTGGGACAGCAACATCCACGAAGGCCGCATCGCCGCCGCGAAACTCCTCTATCAGGCACGCATCCGCCCCGACGACGCGGCTTGGGTGCTGATCCGGTCATGGGTGCCCGATTTCGATGCATGGGCCATCGCCGACCACGTCTGCATCTCTGGGGCCAAGCGGCTCCTCGCCGATCCCACCCGAATTGACGACGTCGAACCCTGGACCACCTCCGAACATATGTGGACCCGCCGCGCCGCCCTCGTCATCACCCTGCCCTGGACCAAACAGAATCACCCCAAACCGCTCGACCTCGCCATCCGCGACCGCGTCCTCGGCTGGGCCGCGACCTATGTCAGCGATCCCGAATGGTTCTTCCAGAAATCCGTCGCATGGTGGCTGCGCGAACTCTCGCGGCACGACCCGGCGCGCACCCGCGCCTTCCTCGACGCGCATGGGGCCGCGATGAAGCCCTTCGCCCGCAAAGAGGCCGCGCGCCATCTTGATTCCGAAATTGCCGATTAACGCCCCGCGCGCCGGGTTAATTCACAAATACCCAAAAATCCCACCGCTGGAATACCGTTAGGATACCGACGCAATACCGCAGCAGCATCTTTCATTAATTTCAATGATTTAACATGTGATTCGGTAACAGGGGCAAAATCGCGGGCAGGTTGAGGTTTGCGGGGCACGTCGTTGTTGCGTCGAATTGACTCATCTGGTTGGGTTGGGATTCACAAGCCTGGCAATTTCTGTCTC
>Ga0105050_10006070_pt1 | contig 15205 bp, 11 predicted proteins | sample FRY01_FD_78088 | JGI IMG/M metagenome (GOLD analysis project Ga0105050, IMG submission 78088) | Freshwater microbial communities from Lake Fryxell liftoff mats and glacier meltwater in Antarctica - FRY-01 | ecosystem: Environmental > Aquatic > Freshwater > Ice > Glacier meltwater ... | reverse complement strand
CTAGTCACACCAGTGCCGCCACCGCCTGCTTTCGGGCAGGCGGCTCCAACCATCGTCCGGCGCCAGATCGGCGCCGGACCTGCATGACTTGACTTGTCACGACAATTCTCAGGATCATCCCGGACCAAAGACAGGAAAGCCCGCATCGCATGACCCGTATCTTCGCCACGCTGATCACCGCCCTTGCACTGACCTTCGGCACCGCGCATCTGGCGCAGGCGCAGGAGTTCGAGACTCAGGCCACCGCCGCCTATGTCCTCGATCAGTCCACCGGCACCGTCCTACTGGCCAAGAACGCGGACGAGCCCCTGCCCCCGGCTTCGATGTCGAAACTGATGACGCTCTACATGGCATTCGAAGCAGTGGCCGATGGTCGGCTGCTCATCGATCAGCTCCTTCCGGTCTCCGAACACGCAATGAGCTATGACGGCTCCAGTATGTTTCTGAACACGACCGACCGGGTCAGTGTCGAGGATCTGCTGCGCGGGGTCGTGATCCTGTCGGGCAATGACGCCAGCACCGTTCTGGCCGAGGCGCTGGCGCCTGATGGCACCGAGGCAGGCTTCTCCCGCATGATGACCGACCGCGCCCGTCAACTTGGGATGACCAATTCCACCTTCATGAACGCCAATGGCTGGCCCGCCGCCGGGCACCGCATGTCGATGCGGGATCTGGGCACACTCGCCGATCACCTCGTCACCGATTTTCCGACCTTCTATCCGATGTTCGCCGAAACCGAGTTTCTCTTTGACGGGCGCGTTCCCTCCAACACCCAGAACCGCAATCCGATCCTCGCAATGGGTCTGGGGGCGGACGGGCTCAAGACCGGGCATACCCAAGAGGCTGGCTACGGGCTGGTCGGATCGGCCAAACAGGGGGACCGGCGGATCATTTTCGTCATCACCGGCCTGCAAACCGCTCAGGCACGGGCGCAGGAGTCAGAGCGGATCGTCAACTGGGCCTTCCGGCAATTCGCGCTGCGCGATGTCGGGCGCGCGGGTTTGCGCGTGGCGCAGGCCGATGTCTGGATGGGAGATCAGGCCACCGTCGGGCTTACCTTGGCCGAGGATATCTCGATTCTGGTGCCCGCCCTGACTCAGAACATCATCGATGCCGAAATCATCTACGACTCCCCGGTCAATGCGCCGATCACCGCCGGTCAGATAATGGGCGAGCTGGTGATACGCCCCGAAGGTCTGCCCGTCGCGCGTTTCGGGCTCATTGCTGAAAATGACGTGGGTCCGGGCGGCTTTTCCGTGCGGCTGCGGACGGCGGCACAGGTGCTGATCGGTCGTTTCGGGCCTGCTGCAGAAGCCTCCGCGCTGTCTGAACCCCAACCCGAGCCTGCTGCCGAAGGCGGCGCGTGACCCCGGATCACAGCGTGGGCGGGATTTTCATCACCTTCGAGGGGATCGACGGCTCCGGCAAATCCACGCAGGCGCGGCGGCTCGCTGACCGGCTGCGCGGGCTTGGCCGCGACGTGCTCCTGACGCGCGAACCCGGCGGCTCTCCGGGGGCCGAGGAAATCCGTGCGCTCCTGCTCACCGGCAACCCCGATCGTTGGTCCGCCGAAACGGAAATCCTGCTTTTCACCGCCGCCCGCCGCGACCATCTGGAAAAGACGATCAACCCCGCGCTTGCCGCCGGGCGTATCGTCATTTCAGACCGCTTCGCCGATTCCACCCGTGTCTATCAGGGTGCCACGCGCGGCGACCTGCGCTCCATGGTGGACCGGCTGCACAGCCTGATGATCGGGCGCGAACCCGACCTCACCTTCGTGATCGACATGGACCCGGCCACCGCGCTCAAACGCGGGCTCGAACGGAGTTCGGGCGAGGATAGGTTCGAGGATTTCGGCCTTGGCTTTCAGGAAACCCTGCGCCACGGCTTTCTCGCACTCGCCCATGCCAACGCGCTTCGCTGCGTTCTGATTGACGGCAACCGCGACCCCGATCAGATCGGCAGCGAGGTTGCGGCCCACGCCCTCGCCCGGCACGGCACCCCGACATGAGCGACGACCTGCCGGAACCCGACCGGATCATTGGCGCACCCCACCCGCGCGACACCGGCATCCTGATCGGGCAAGGCCAGGCCGAATCCGCCTTCCTCACCGCCTTTAACGCCGACAGGCTGCATTCGGGCTGGCTCATCACTGGGCCACAAGGCGTGGGCAAGGCCACGCTCGCCTACCGGATCGCCGCCTTCCTGCTCACCGCCAAACCTGCTGAAGACGGGCTTTTCGGCGCGCCACCACCGCCTTGCACGCTGGACATTCCAGCCGATGACCCCGACCAGCGGCTTATCCGCTCCGGCGCGCATCCGCGTCTCTTCGTGCTGCGGCGCGGGCCTAATGACAAGGGTGACAAGCTCTCCGCCGAAATCCGCGCCGATCAGGTGCGCGCGCTCAAATCCTTCTTCCATCTCTCCGCCACTGATGGCGGGCACCGGGTCGTGATCATCGACGCAGCGGACGAGCTGAACCGCTCCGCCGCCAACGCGCTGCTCAAAGAACTCGAAGAACCGCCCGCACGCACCACACTCCTGCTCATCGCTCACCAACCCTCGCGGCTGCTGCCCACGATCCGTTCCCGCTGCCGCGAGTTGCGGCTCGCAACCCTCTCGCCCGATGATCTGGGCCGCGCCCTCGCCGCTACCGGCACCGCCCCCGTCTCGCCCGACGCGCTGGCCGTGCTCGCAGGCGGCTCGGTCGGCGACGCGATCCGGCTCACCCATCTGGACGGGCTGGCCGCCTATGCCACGCTGGTCGATCTCTTCGGCGGCCTGCCGCGCTTCGACCGGCTCGCCGCGATCCGGCTGGGGGATTCCTGCACCGGCAAGGGCGCCGAAGCGCGCTTTCCCCTGATCCTCGACCTGATCGACCTCTTTCTCGCCCGCGCCGCCCGCGCCGGGCTTCTGGGCGAACCCGCGACCCAAGGCGCACCCGGCGAAGCGCGGCTCCTCGCGCGGCTCGCCCCCGATGACCGGGCCGCGCGGCGCTGGGCCAGCTTGCAACAGGAGATCGGCGCGAGGGCGCGCCAAGGCCGGGCGCTCAACCTTGACCCTGCCGCCCTGATCCTTGATATGGTCTGCAAGATCGAAGAGACGGCGCAATCGCTCGCCACAGCCTGAGGCGGCCCCCATGTCCCCCGACACCGTTCCGCAACAGCACCCTGCCCTCGTGGACAGCCATTGCCACCTCGATTTTCCCGATTTCGAGGACGAATTGCCCGCCGTGATCGACCGGGCGCTGGCTGCCGGTGTCACCCGGATGGTGACGATCTGCACCCGCCTGCGGCACGAACCCCGCGTGCGCGCCATCGCCGAAGCCAACGCGCCGGTGTTTTACGCCGCCGGCACCCACCCGATGAGCGCCGCCGAGGAACCACTCGCCAGCCTCGACGATCTGCTCGCCATCGCCGCCCATCCCAAATGCGTGGGCATCGGCGAATCCGGGCTCGACTACCATTACACCGCCGAAACCAAGGCGATCCAGCAGACCAGCCTGCGCATCCACATCGCCGCCGCCCGCGCCACCGGCCTGCCGCTGATCATCCACGCGCGCGACGCTGACGATGACATGGCGCAGATCCTGAACGATGAGTACCACAACGGCGCCTACACTTGCGTCATGCACTGCTTCTCCAGCGGCGCTGCCCTTGCACAGTCGGCCCTTGAGCTCGGCTTCTACCTCTCGATGTCCGGCATCGCCGCCTTCCCCCGGTCGCAGGAACTGCGCGACATTTTCGCCGCTGCCCCCCTCGACCGGATCCTGCTCGAAACCGACAGCCCCTATCTGGCGCCGCCACCGCACCGGGGCCGGCGGAACGAACCGGCCTACACCGCCCACACCGCCGCCGTGGGTGCCAAACTTTACAACATGCCCCTGCCAGACTTCGCCGCGCGCACATCCGCCAATTTCGACCGGCTCTTCAGCAAAGCCGCCGCTTGGCAGGCCGCCTGATGGCCACGCTTTCCATCACCATCCTCGGCTGCGGCTCCTCCGGCGGCGTGCCACGGCCCAGCGAAAGCGCGGGCGGTGACTGGGGCGACTGTGATCCGGGCGATCCACGCAATGCGCGCACCCGCTGCTCAATCCTGATCACCCGCGAAACGCCTGCGGGGCTCACCCGAATCCTGATCGACACCTCCCCCGACATGCGCGCGCAACTGCTGCGCGCCGGCATCGGCACACTCGACGCTGTGGTCTATACCCACGCGCACGCCGATCATGTCCACGGGATCGACGATCTGCGGCTCATCGTATTCAATACGCGCAAACGACTACAAGTCTGGGCCGACGAAGACACCGCCAATTCCCTGATCGCGCGTTTTGGCTATGCTTTCGTGCAGCCAAAAGGCTCCTCCTACCCGCCCGTCTGCGAACTCAACACGCTCACCGGGCCAGTCACCATCAGCGGCGCGGGCGGGCCGGTCACGCTGACGCCTTTCACCGTCACCCATGGCAACATCGACGCGCTCGGCTTCCGGGTCGGCGATGTGGCCTATCTGCCTGATGTCTCCGCCATCCCCGATGCGGCTTGGGCTCATCTGCAAGGGCTCGACTGCTGGATCGTCGATGCGCTGCGGCGCACACCGCACCCGACCCACGCCCATCTGGCACAAACACTCGACTGGATCGCGCAGGTCCAGCCAAGACAGGCCGTGCTGACCAACATGCACATCGACCTCGATTACACGACGCTCGACGCTGAAACACCTGCCCACATCACCCCCGCCTACGACGGCATGGTGCTGCGTTTTGACGACTGACCCACGGTTGCCCCGATGAACGCGCTCGTTTCGGTCATCCTGCCGGTGTTTATCGTGATGGGCTGTGGCTATTTCATGGTCTGGCGCGGCTTCATCAGTGACAGCGCAGTGGACGGGCTGATGCAGTTTGCGCAGGGCTTCGCCATCCCCTGCCTGCTGTTCACCGCGATCTCAACCCTCGACTTGCGTCAGGAATTCGACGCGGCACTGCTCGTCACCTTCTACAGCGGGGCGCTGGTGGCCTTTTGCGTCGGTATTATCGGAGCCAGACTGTTCTTTGGCCGCTCTTGGGAAGACAGCATCGCCGTTGGTTTTGTGGCGCTCTTTTCAAATTCGGTCATGCTCGGATTGCCAATCACCGAACGGGCCTATGGCGCCGGGGCACTGGCCGGCAACTACGCAATCGTGGCGATCCACGCGCCGTTTTGCTATGCGGTCGGGGTGATCACCATGGAACTGGTGCGCGCACGCGGGCATAGCCTTTGGCATATCCCGGGCCGGGTGGGGCGGGCGATCTTCGGCAATGCGCTGGTGATCGGCATCGTGCTGGGGTTTGTCGTCAATCTGACCGGGCTGCCCTTGCCCACCGTCCTCACCGACGCCATCGACCTCGTCGTGCGCGCAGCGCTGCCTGCCGCTCTGTTCGGGCTCGGCGGCATCCTCTACCGCTACCGGCCCGAAGGCGACATCCGCACCATCCTCTTCATCACCGGCGTCTCACTCATGGTGCATCCGGCGGTGGTCTGGATCATCGGACAGCAGGTCGGGCTCAGCGATGCGGCGTTCCGCTCGGCAGTAATCACGGCAGCAGCGGCGCCGGGGGTAAATGCCTATCTCTTCGCCGACATGTACGGTGCAGCACGGCGCGTCTCTGCCTCAGCTGTGCTGTTCGGCACACTGGCCTGCATCATCTCCGCCTCGTTCTGGATCAGCTTGCTGCCCTGACCTCAGGTCGGCGACATGCCCCGCAGCCGCTCTGACCGGCGACGCAGATACTCCAGCGTGGCAAGCAGCAGGATGGAAATGCCCACCAGCACCGTCGCCGCAGCCAGAATCGTCGGGCTGATCTGTTCGCGCAATCCGGTGAACATCTGCCACGGCAGCGTCTTTTGGCCAGCAGCGCCCAGAAACAGCACCACCACCACCTCGTCAAAACTGGTGATAAAGGCAAACAACCCGCCCGACACCACTCCCGGCAAAATCAGCGGCATCTGCACCCTGAAAAACGTGCGCAGCGGATCCGCACCCATGCTCGCGGCAGCACGGGTTAGCGAGCGGTCAAAGCCCACCAGCGTCGCGGTCACCGTGATGATGACAAACGGAATGCCCAGCGCGGCATGAGCCAGCACAACACCCCAATAGGTGCCCTGCAGCCCGATGCGGGAATAAAAGAAATACATCCCCGCCGCTGAAATGATCAGCGGCACGATCATCGGCGAAATCAGGATCGCCATGATCGCGCGGCGAAACGGCACATGGCTCTGGCTCAGGCCCACAGCGGCCAACGTGCCCAGCGACACCGAAATCAGCGTCGCCACCGGCGCGATGCGCAGCGAGTTCCAGAACGGGCCCTGCCAGTCTGGATTGGTAAAGAAGTCGACATAGTGCTTGGTCGAATACCCCGCCGGGTCCAGACGCAGCATCTCGGGCGTAAAGCTGAAAAAGTTCTGCGCATTGAACGACAGCGGAATGATGATGATGATCGGTGCGATCAGAAAGAAAAAGATCAGGCCACAGATCACCCGGAAACTGTAATACCAAACCTTCTCGCCCGTGCTGGCATAAATCGGCAGCGCCATGGTTCAGCCTCCCAGCTTCACATTGTCGATGCCGACGATCCGGTCATAAACCCAGTAGAGCGTCAGCACGAGTGCCAGCAGGATCGACCCCAGCGCCGCCGCCAGACCCCAGTTGAGCGAGGTCGAAATGTGATAGGCAATCTGGTTCGAGATGAACACGCCCTTGTTGCCGCCCACCAGTTCCGGCGTGATGTAATAGCCGATGGCAAGGATAAAGACGAGGATCGACCCCGCGCCAATCCCCGGCACCGACTGCGGAAAATAGACGCGCCAGAATGCGGTCCAGTTATCGGCACCCAGCGACTTCGCGGCCCGCAGATAGCTTGGCGGAATGCCTTTCATCACCGAATAAAGCGGCAGGATCATGAAGGGCAGCAGGATATGGGTCATGGCGATGATCGTGCCGGTCTGGTTGTTGATCATGACAAGCCGGTTGTCATCGGCCACGATCCGGGTCCAGACCAGCAGGTCGTTGATCACGCCTTGCTGCTGCAACAGCACCTTCCACGCACTCGTGCGCACCAGAAGCGAGGTCCAGAACGGCAGCAGAACCAGAATCATCAGCAGATTGGCCGACCTGGCCGGCAGCGACGCGAGCAGCCAGGCAATCGGATACCCCAGCAGGATACAGGTCGCCGTAATGGTAATCGACAGGATCATCGTGCGCACGAACAGGTTGACATAGAACCGCTGCGCCTCCGGGCGCGCCTCCGCACCATCCGGCCCGATCAGCATATCGACAGCATTCAGGAAATAGCCACTGGTATAGGCCGGGCTGTAGGACCTTATCGCCTGCCAGATGCCCGGCTCACCCCAAGCCGGGGCCTCCTCCAGAAATGCCGCGCGCAGCGAAATCGTCTCGAACCCGGTGACATCCACGCCGGGCAGGGCAATCTGCGGCGCACCCGCCGCCAGATCGCGGTAAAGTGCAGTATAGACCAGATCACCGGGCGTCTCTTCTGCCGGATCATCCTCCTTCACCGCGACGGTGAAAGTCGCCCAGGCATCATAGGCATCCGCGGTCTGTGGCAGCGCCGCGCGCAGCGCATCATCCGCCATCCATGCCGCCCATTGCGCGGGATCGGCATAGGCGGGATCAGCGGCCGCGAACTGCTCGGCATAAATATCAGTGTCAAACCCGCCAACTGCGCGGCCGGAACTGCGAAACAGCGACGAGGCGCCGCCATATTCATAGTTAAGGCGGGTGCCCAGCCGGGTATGGGTCTTGTATTCCTCGGCCACTACCAGATCGGTATAGAGCGCATCATAGACCGTATCACCCGGCACTGGCTCTGTCTCCGGGTCCCAGTCGCGCAGGGCCATCACCGTGCGGGGCAGCGTGTTCGACACGATCTGGTTCTCGACCGACCGGAACAGCATATCGGCGATCGGGGCCACAAAACTCAGCATGATAAAGATGAGGAGCGGCGCGATCAGCAGCAGCGCGCGCAGCTTCTGGCGGCGCAAGGCCCGGTTCAGACTGACGCGCAGCGGACGACCATCCGCAGCCAGCATTTTGCCTTTCGGCGTGACCGGCGCAGCGTTGGGGGTCATCGGGCCATTCGGCATCTGCGGCGCGGCGGCATCGGTCATCGGTAACCTCTCGCAATAGCGGGCGGGGCCATGACAGCCCCGCCCAGATCAGATGCGCTTACTGCGCCAGCCAAGCCTGAAACTTGGCCTCGACCTCATCCGAATTGTCAGCCCACCACTCGATGTTGTTCACCAGATAGTTGGTCTGGTTGTTCGGGTTGGTCGGCATATGCTCGGCCATCTCGATGCCCAGCGTGGCATGGGTCGAAACCAGCGGCTGCGAAGACGCGCGTGCCGGACCATAAGAGATGTATTTCGCCTGATCGGCCAGCCGCTTGGTATCGGTGGCAAAGGCAAGGAAATGCATCACGCGGTTCTCGCGGGCTTCATCAAGACCGGTCGGCACGATCCAGCCGTCAAAGTCGAACACTTGCCAGTCCCACAGCATCGACACCGGCTGTCCCTGCTCGGCAATGACCGAGAACAGACGACCGTTATAGGTCGACCCCATCACAGCCTCACCATCGGCGAGCAGCTGCGGGGTTTCAGCACCGGCAGACCACCAGATCACGCTGTCCTTGATGGTATCAAGTTTGGCCAGCGCCCGCTCGACGCCACCTTCAGAGGAGAGCACGTCATAAAGGTCTGCCTGCTCGACGCCATCACACAGTAGCGCCCATTCGAGGTTCTTCTTCGGACGGCTTTCCAGCGCGCGCATGCCGGGGAAGGTCTCGGTATCAAAGACCGCGCAAAGACTGTCGGGCGTGGCACCATTCCAGGCCGCCACGTCGTTGCGATAGCCAAACGTGGTCGAAAACACGATCTGCGGCACAAAACAGTCGTTGATCAGCGACGGACCAAAGTCATCGGTGACGCTCATGCCATCATCGCCCGGCAGCAGCGCCTCTTCAAAGTCGATCTCCATCGCCAGTCCTTCGTCGCAGGCGCGCTGCGAATCCGGGCCTTCGACGTCGACCAGATCATAGGTCATGTTGCCGGCTTCCTGCGCGGCACGCAGCTTGGCAATCGCCTCATTGCTGCTCTCGTCCCAGGTCACGGTGATCCCGGTCAGCTCGGCATAAGGCGCGGCATAGGCCGCCAGCTGGGACGCCTGATAGGCACCGCCCCAGGACATGATGACCATGCTTTCCGAACAATTCTCGCAGGCTGGCAGGTCTTGGGCTGTGGCAATCGTGCCGCCCAGCGGCGCCAGAGTAAGGGCAGTCGCACCCAGAAGGTATTTCAGTTTCATGTCATTCTCCCATTGGTTGGTCTTAGGGTTTATCCGGTATGGTCCCGGCAGTTCAATTCGCGTCCAGCGCCCGGCAATCCTCGGGCAGCCAGCCGATATCGATCATGGTCCCCGGTGCCAGACGGATCTGGTCGGGGGCATTGCGGGTCTTGATGATAAAATCATCATTCCCCGCCACCCGCAGACGGGTGCGGAAAATATCGCCCATATAGATGAACTCGAGGACTTCAGCCTTCAGCGTATGCGCATCCGCCCGCAACCGGGCCATGTTGATCTCGACCCGTTCGGGGCGGATCGAAACTTTGGTGCGCTCGCCCACGCGCGACACATTCACCGGTTTGGCGTCGATCTCGTCGCCGCTGTCCAGACGGACCACACAGGTGCCTCCGGCGATCTCTTTGACCACACCGGTCATGGTGTTGTTCTCGCCGATGAACTGCGCCACAAAACTGTTCTCCGGCGCTTCATAAAGCTGATCGGGCGGGGCAAGCTGCTGAATCATGCCGTCGTTGAACACCGCAACCCGGTCCGACATTGTCAGCGCCTCGGTCTGGTCATGCGTCACATAAACCACTGTAATGCCAAGGTTATCGGCGATCCGCTTGATCTCGAACTGCATATGCTCGCGCAATTGCTTGTCCAGGGCACCCAGCGGCTCATCCATCAGGACCAGCTCCGGCTCGAACACCAATGCACGGGCCAGCGCCACGCGCTGCTGCTGCCCACCCGACAGTTGCGCCGGACGACGGCCACCAAATGCGCCCATCTGCACCATATCCAGCGCCCGCTTCACCTTGGCCTCACGTTGATCACGGCCCAGCTTGCGCACCTCGAGCGGAAACGACAGGTTTTCAGCCACGGTCATATGCGGAAACAGCGCGTAATTCTGAAACACCATGCCGATGCCACGCTTGTGCGGCGGGATCTGGTTGATCGAGGTGCCATTCAGGCGGATAGCACCATGCGTCGCCGTCTCGAACCCGGCCAGCATCATCAGACAGGTGGTCTTGCCCGACCCGGATGGGCCCAGCATGGTCAGAAATTCGCCTTTGGGCATGGACAGATTCAGGTCTTTGACAACCAGCGTCTCACCGTCATAGCTTTTCTGGACCCGTTCGAATTCAACGAACGCGGTCTCTGTCGCGGCATTTGCCACTCCATCACTCCCTGATCTCCGGCAGATTGTTCTGCGCTTTTCAGAGACTGACTAAACCCAAGCATCACCCAATATGCAACCGCAGAGGCAGGATTTCCGGTACATTTGCCCAAACATAAGGCGGATTGGCGCAATCCATGGCAGCGGACGGGACAAAATGCCGCCAATCGGGCGGCTACAGCACAAGTTCCCGCAGCGGACTCGGTGCGAACGCGCCATGCTGCGCTCCAGCGGCATGGAGTGTCACAACCTGCGCAAGGCGCAGCGCGGCAAAGCTCGCCACCGGGCGCGCAGTCGGACCATAGACCGACGCCGCGCCATGCTGCGCCAGTTCGGGCCAGAGCCGCGCCAGCGACAGTGCAGCCACCCGGTCCAGCATGGCAAGGCCCCAGGGACCGGGATAAAAACTCTCGCTTAGCTGACCACCCGACCAGATGAGCTGGTGGCGCGCAAAAAGCAGATGAACATAGGTCACGCCCCGGGCAACCGGCGCCGGTTGCGCTTGGCCAAGGCGCATCAGATGCACCGCCCGCACCAGCCGCTCCTGACCATCGACACGGGCCAGCAGACAGTGCTGCGGCGACACGGTCAACGCAGGCCCACCCCGCTCCGGCACGATCTGCACCGGGCGCAGGCGCATCTCATGGCGCAGCACCCCGGCGGTGACATGACGCGCCGCCGCCCAGATCACCGGTTGCGGGCCATGATCCCGGGTCAGCACCAGATCACCGGCGCGCAACGCCTCGACCGGCACCTCTCCTTGCGGCGTGCGCACCGGCGTGCCCACCGTCAGACAGGGAATCCCCGCCGCATAAAGTTGCCCGGCCGTCGACATCTGCGCCGGGCTCACCCCCTGCAGGATCAACGTCTCGCCCTCGGGAAAGGTCAGCTTGGCATTGCCAAACCCGTCATCACTCACGACGACATCCCATGCCGACACTGGCCCCCCGGCGCCATCGGTCAGATCACTGACATCAATCTGATCGTTGTATTTGCCATCTGAATCAGCATCGCCCAGATCAAAATCCGTGACGACATCACCGCCGCCGCCATCCGTCAGCACAAATGCATCGTTGCCAGCACCACCCGACAGGGTGTCGTTGCCCGCGCCACCGGTCAGCGTGTCACTGTCGTCGCCACCATACATGGTGTCGTCGCCCGCCCCGCCCGAGAGACTGTCATCACCCTGATTGCCGGACAACGTGTCGTTTCCGGTCGTGCCACCCAGCGAATCGGCATAGGCCGAGCCCAGAACCTGTTCGAAGCCGGAGAATGTGTCTCCCTGAGCATCGCCGCCTGATCCTACTCCGGTGGCAAGATCAACCGTCACCCCCCCGTCGGAATAGCTGTAGTCGAGCGTATCGTGCCCCGCGCCGCCATCCATGCTGTCGCCACCGGCCTGACCAAGATTACCGCCGTAAACAAGGTCATTCCCATCGCCGCCGTATAGCGTATCTGCCCCGCCATTGCCGATCAGCGTGTCATCACCCGCGCCGCCATAGATCATATCCGATGCGCTGGTCAGGTTGTCCGAACCGTCAGCCTGCAGGTAATCGTTGCCGTCGCCGCCATAGAGCGTGTCCGAACCGGTTTCGCCAAAGAGGCTGTCATCGCCCGTCCCGCCGTACAGCATGTCGTTGCCGGTGCCGCCTTCCAGCGTGTCATTGCCGTCGTCGCCTGACAGGGTATCGTTGTGCTCCTCTCCATAAAGGCGGTCATTGCCGGTGCCGCCAAAGACGGTGTCATTGCCGCCGCCAGCCCATACGGTATCGTTGCCGGCATCGCCGTAAATAGTGGCATCGCCCATGACCAACTCGCCGCCATGGTCGGCGATATAGTCATCGCCGTCGCCGCCAAAGACGGTATCATTGCCGCCGCCGTGCCAAACGGTGTCGTTGCCGCTATCGGCAAAAACAACCGAGACGCCATTATCGTAAGTGACAGGTATGTCGTCGATGAAATCGTTGCCCGCACCGCCATAGACGGTGTCGGTGCCGCTGCCGCTGCCGAAATAGATCGTGTCGTCGCCGTCGCCGCCGTAGATCGAATCGTTGCCCGCACCGGTCGAGATCGAGTCGCTACCCGCTTCTCCCCAGACCTGATCCGATCCGCCGCCGCCCGATATGGTGTCGGCACCGTCACCGCCCCAGAGCATGTCGTTGCCGCTGCCGCCGGTCAGGCTGTCATTGCCGCCACTGGCCCAGATCGTCTGGCTGACCGAAGAGGCTCCGGCATTGATGGTATCGTTGAAGTTGGTCGCGGCGATAGCCTCGATCTGGCTGAAACTGCCGGTGGCGCCGCCGCCGCCATAGGCATAGGTTCCGCCTTCGGACCCGGTAAAGGTGACGCTTGTGCCTTGGGAATTGAGCCAGTTGCTGAAGACCAGGATGTCGGCATCTGCGCCGCCCTCGCCGCCAAAGATCGTGTCGGTCTGGTGGTCGTCGGTGATACCAAAGACATCCGCCCCGTCGCCACCATACAGCGTATCCGCCCCAATCCCGCCCGACAAATAGTCATTGCCAGCATCGCCGTAGAGGATGTCATTCTCGCCGCCGCCAATGATGCTGTCGTTGCCGTCACCGCCGTAGAATGTGTCATTGCCCGCACTGTCGCCGTTGAAGGTGCCGATGACATCGTTGCCCGCGCCGCCATAGGCCGTATCGTCGCCCGCATCGCCGGTGATACTGTCGTTGCCCTGCTCACCCCAGATCGTGTCATTGCCAGCGCCGCCGCGCAGAGTGTCGTCGCTTGTGCCATCAAAGTCGTAACTGCCGGCGCGTTCGATCTCAAAGATCGAGACAGGTGTTGCGCTGGCGGAGACGGTCAAATAGGCGTTCTGGCCGATCGTGGCAGTGGTCGATACGCTGCCACCGGCAGAGATGGTTCCAAAGAAAACACCGTTGCCTGATGCGTCGATCCAATAGGCATCAACGGCATAATTTGACGTATTGGTGAAGGTGACGCTGACCGGGGCCCCGCCTGTCGCAGAGGCATGGTTGCCGGGCCTATAGAGGATCGAATCGCCATAGATATTGTCGGCGTCGTTGCCCCCGTCGATCACGTCATTGCCGATCCCGCCATAGATCGTATCGGCCCCCGCATCACCGGTGATGCTGTCAATCCCGTCGCCGCCGTGCAGCATATCGGCACCGTCACCGCCGATCAGGCGGTCGCTGCCGCTCCCACCCCAGGCCTCATCCGCGCCAGCGCCTGTGTTTATCGTGTCACTACCGCTGCCGCCATAAGCCCAGTCGAAATCCGCGCTGCCCATGGTAATGATATCATCACCAGCGCCGCCGAATGCATCGTCGTAGAAATCGTTGCCTCCGATCAGCGTGTCATTGCCAGCCTCGCCATAAAGTGCGTCGTAGCCTGTCCCGCCTTCGAGGTAGTCATTTCCTTCACCGCCCAACAGCAGGTCGTTGGCCGAGCCACCATAAACACTGTCGTTGCCGGTGCCGGCATAGATCGTATCGCGGCCGTCACCGCCAAAAGCTGTATCATTGCCACCATAGGCGTTGATCACGTCACTGCCCGACGTGCCACCTAGGCTGTCGTTGCCAGCCGTGCCGTTGACAGTTGCCATGACCCATCGCTCCCACAAAGGCACAGATCGCAGGGATGCGGTGCCACAGGGCTGCAGGAATATGTCAGCAATTGCCAAACCATAGTTAACGGACCCGGCCCGGACCGGTGCAATTTGCTGCAAATCTACACGGTCTGGAAAAGCCGGACAAAAGAACTGGTGCGGATGAAAGGACTCGAACCTTCACGGGTGTTACCCCACAGCGACCTCAACGCTGCGCGTCTACCAATTCCGCCACATCCGCACGTGTCATTCTGGTAGGCTGGCGAAGCATATAGACCAGCGCCCGCACGATGCCAAGGCCGAAAGTTGGCACCCGCAGGATCGCAAGACCGGCACTCCCCCGGAGCTTGCCTTGTGCTGTCGTCCGGCAGTGCCCTGTCCCCATGCCTGATGCCTGTGCTCCGCCCAATCCATAACTTCTCCCGGCCGTTCACACCAAAACCGGCCGGCCCGATGTCCAGTTGCGCGCGCAAGACTTGCCCCCGCTGCACGGCTGTGGTGCAACTGGCCGGAACCGGAGAGGCACAATGGTCGAATGGATCATCACCGGGGGGCAGACCCCCTATGCCGAGGCCGTGACCTTCATGGAGGCGCGAGCGGACGCCATCGCCGCTGGCACCGCGCCCGAGGCGATCTGGCTGCTCGAACACCCTGCGCTCTACACCGCAGGCACTTCGGCCAAACCGGGTGACCTGACCGACCCCGACCGCTTCCCGGTGCATGTCAGCAAACGCGGCGGGCAATATACCTATCACGGGCCGGGGCAGCGGGTGATCTATGTCATGCTCGACGTCGGCACACGCGGGCGCGACGTGCACTGCTTCGTGCGCGATCTGGAGCGTTGGGTCATCGCAGCGCTGGCAGAATTCGGCGTCACCGGCCTGATCCGGCCCGGCCGTGTCGGCGTCTGGGTCACGCGGCCCGACAAACCGCCCCTGCCCGACGGCACCCTGCGCGAGGACAAGATCGCAGCCCTCGGCATAAGGTTGCGCAAATGGGTTTCCTTCCACGGCATCAGCATCAACCTCGACCCCGATCTTGATCATTTCAGCGGCATCATCCCCTGCGGCATCCGCGATCACGGCGTCACCAGCCTCGTCGATCTG
>Ga0105050_10006063_pt1 | contig 15218 bp, 15 predicted proteins | sample FRY01_FD_78088 | JGI IMG/M metagenome (GOLD analysis project Ga0105050, IMG submission 78088) | Freshwater microbial communities from Lake Fryxell liftoff mats and glacier meltwater in Antarctica - FRY-01 | ecosystem: Environmental > Aquatic > Freshwater > Ice > Glacier meltwater ... | reverse complement strand
TTCATAATGCACTTTTGGCGGGAATAGGGTATAATTTAAAACTCCGATTTAACCAAATCAAAGAGCAAGTTCTTTTTTGGCTACAATTACTATTAAGCTTTTTAACTAAAAACAAAACCTCTATTTTAATCGAAATTTAAAATAATGGCTTTTAAAGGAATGACTAATTAAGGGGCTTAAACCAAGGGCTCAAAATTTTTCAGACTAACTTTCTTACTTATACATTTAGTGAAACTATGCTAAGTTTAATGAAAAAACAATTAAAAATTTTTGGAAAGAAAAAAAAATTAAAAATATTTTACATTTTTGTGCAGGTTTTATTTTGCATATCCTTTACAAAATAAATGGTTTATGATATTTCTTATATTGTGTACAAAATAAGGGTTATTTTTTACTTTTATAGCAACTATTTTTAACTTTATGAAACTCAAATCCATCATATTTATTAAAACAGAATGTGTGTATATTTTTATCCTGAGAGAAGCTAAAATTGCCGTAAGAGCAATCGAATATACTATAAGTTGAGAGCTAAAATTATTTGTTAAGATTTCGTTTGAAAAATGAAATATTATGGCAATCATAATTATTAAAAAATAATTGGCAAATAATTCTCTTTGTTTTATAATTCTAACTTTAGTGATTCTATTTAAATTAATTTGAGTTAATTTATTATTTTCAGTAACAATGAGTGTTTGAGTAGTAACGAAAAATTTCGGATTGCTCTTTGCAATATCAACAAATTGATTGTAATAGGGATGAATTGGTTTCATATAGTATTGATTTGTATATCTTGACTATGCAGCTTAGTGTCAAAAATTAACTTTAAGAAATGACTTAAAAATTTAAAACCTACTAATAAATTTAAATAAGCTGCATTGCAAGAAAATTCTAAAATTACAAAGCAAAAATATGATATGAAATTAGTATTATTTCTTTTTAGTCTATTAATTTAAATAAATAAACCTATAATTTGTTTTTACATTCACACGGTTAAATTAAATGCCTAAATGCGATAATAAAGTTTGGTTTTACAAAAACTACAAGTGCTATTTTTATTTTTTATTAAGATTGTAGATGACAATTAAAAACTAAAAAATTATGAAATGAATCTAGAAGGTTTGCCTTTTACGATAGGAAATTGTCTAGTGATCTACCGTAAAAACTCAGAATAGAAGAATATTTATCTCAAAACAGCATATAGTAAACGTCACTTTGTATGAGGTAACGCTAATCCTACCGATTTTTAATTGATTCAAAACCTCATCAAAAAATTAAGGAGTTTTTTTATGTGACACTATACTTTATTGTTATAGGGTTAAATATCCCGCCTTCATCAAGGCATAAAATGGTTTGTAAAAAGATAAAATAGTTTAAAAGATATCTTGTAAAAATGCTATTATTTTTTTATACACTCTATGTGCAAATATTCGGATGTTAACTGAATGTTACTATTTTATTCCCCACTTATTATTTTAATTATAACACCTATAACGCTATCGTTACACTTATTAGAAAACTAAATTCACTATTAAAATCAACTGTTTTTAAATTATGAATTTTATTTTTTAAGATTTACCTCTTAAAAGATAATCGGATATTAGATATTCTAATTTTGGAGATTAATTAATATCTCTATCTTATGAATTTTTCAGTTTTAGTAATTGATGACAATATATCTCAAATAAAAAGTAGTCTTTTCGAATTAATGCTTAACATTAAAGAAAAGTTTTTGTCTATTGAATACTGCAATACTATTCACGAAGCAGTCCCGAAATATTTAAATACTTTTCACGAATTGGTTTTGGTCAATAGTACCAATTTAAATGGTGAATTATTTGAATTTTTGGAGAAAATTTCGCGTCATCAGCCCTCAATTATTGTGATAAGTGATACTGATAAACATGCCTTTAAATGTATTAAATTTAATATTACAGATTATCTAATCACCCCAATTCACGAAGCTGAATTTAAAAACTCCATAATTAAAGCCGTTTCCCGGATTGAAATAGCCAGAAAAAGCAAATTATTCAATGATAAAACTCCAAAGAAGTTTAATAAATTCATCACCATTACTTCGACAAAAAAAATAGATATTTTGAAAGTGGAGGAAATACTTTATTTTGAAGCCGATGGGAGATACACTATTGTTCATTTAAGTGATGGAACAAGTAAAATGGCGAGTAAAAATATGGGTGAATTTCAAAAATTATTAAACGATGAAATATTTTGCCGCATTCATCATAAATACATAATCAACTTAAATCGATTGTTAAAAGTCAATAAAATTGATGGTTTATCATGTCAGATGACTACTGATATATCAATTCCTGTTTCAAAAAGAAAATTAGAAGATCTCAACAAAATACTAAACAGTTAAAGTTTGTGGTATTGAAGTGTGTCCTATTGCTTTAATCAAATTCTTGAGTTAAACTAACGCAAATACTAATTTTATGATGATGATTCGTACTAATAAATTCCTGAGACTAACTTTAGTTGAGTATAAAATAATTTTAAGTTTTGAAGAAAAGGAGGAACGACAAATTTTATTTTAGAAATTGAATGCAATCTACTTGAGCACCAATAAATTGAAGTTTAATTATAAAAAAAACACTGTTATTCCTACTTCCTTTTGTGCTTGTAATCCTAATATTGCCCTATTTACCAATTACTGGTGCGCTTTTTTTGCCACTACTAATCCTTTTGCAATTTTTCAAAAGTACAACTACAAAAATTATGAGCTAAAAATTCATTTGAATGACGGAACAGTGTTTTCAAAAAAAGTACCTCAAGAATTAAAAGATGAAAATTTAGATGTGATAAATGCTATTAAAAATGAGTTATTTAATTACAAAATAAAAAATGTTAATGCTTCGTTGCCTTTCTTTAAACATAAGATATTCCATTTTTTTAATCGTTTTTTTTTCAATTAAAAAATGGTGTTTAGATTTTAGTTTGAATAGGACTACACTTGGGTTATTTGTATTTCATAAGAATATTTTCGATCAAAATTGTCTGCAGCTCGACCCCAAATATACTGGATAGATGAAAATTGGTATTTAAAACTGCATTTTAAAACGTCAGATGATTATAACGTATCTATAAATTTTGACCTGTTACGCAGAATAATACGCTCGAACTAACTTTTTTATCATTACATATAATACGGTTACTAGTATTATATCTATGATTTGCACTTATAAATTTGAGGATCTATTCTTAATTGAAGACAGACTAATTGTAAGTTTTAAAGAGAAAGATTAAATTAACATTTTATTTTCAGAATTGAATTCAATTGGTATGAAAGTGAATAAAAACTCGCAATTATTTGAACTAATAGCATTCTTTTTGTCTATTGGATTCACAATACTAATCATCTTATTTTTACCTCTTAACGAAATTTTAACGATACTGTTACTGCAAGGATTCGTTATTTTTGTTAAAAAAGACAACAGTAAAAGTTATGAACTCATTATTTATTTAAAGGATGGAATTATTTTAGTAAAACGATACCTTTAAAAATTAAGGAAGAAAATTGAGGTAGGGTCATTCGGATTCAAGATGACATTTTTAAGTATATAATAAAAAAGTTGCTGCCGCTAATTTCGTCTATCCTTTGTGATAAGGTTCCTTTTTTTTAATTCAAAAAAGCAAAAACCTTTAAACTGATAACTTAAAATGACGTGTAGCTGTTAATGGTGGAATAGGAATTAGCATCACAGATTAATATTGATTTAACACATAAAGTGTTTTGTTTTGATGTAGTAGAAAAGGAGCAAAACATCTTTCATTTAATAAATTTTAACCTATTTATAAAAATTTGTAGTAATATTGCAGCTAAAGCGTGCGGAATTGAGTTAGGGAATTATAGAGTTTTAACGTCTAAAGGAATAAAAATTGAAATTTTTGTAGCAACATCTTTTTCTGAAACAATACTAAAAACACCTTTCATTTTCTTTAAAATTGCTTTACTAAGAAAAAGTCCCAGCCCCAGCCCTTGTTGTTCTCTTTTTTCCCGATTAAATTGAATGCCGGCATCAATCCCTTTTAACTCTTCTTCGTGAAAACCAATTCCTCTATCATATATTTCAAGTTGATAATATATGTTGTTGTACTTTTTCCCTGAAATAATTATCTGTTTGGCATCAGAAAATTTTAATGCATTATCCATTAATTCAAAAAGGATAAAAGCTAAATTATCATTACTAATTTTTAAATTCAATTTAACAATAGTATAAGAAATTACACTTGACTTAATATCATAAGTATAAATAAGTTTATCTTTTACTTTAGAAAAAACATCCATTACATTGCAAGACGAATCTTCTTCAAAATTCAACTTATTCTCCACAATTTTTTGGTAAAGAAATACATTTTGCATCGTGCGATCAAGACGTTCTCCAGATATTTTAATATAATCATAAAACTGTGCAATTTCATATTTAGTTAAAGTATCCTGATTATTAAGTAATAGATTTATAGAACCCAATATTCCATTAAGGGATATATTTACTTCGTGCGAAAAATATTTCTTTTTTCCACTATATAAATTAGTATGCGCGTTTTTAATTTTTTCGAATCGTTCAACTTTATTTTGCAACACTTTTAGTAATTCATCAATTTTAAAAGGTTTGGATAAAAATGCATCTGCACCATTAAGCAAGCAATCTTGCATCGTATTATTTTCTTCTTTGGCGGTCAAGAAAACAAATGGAATTGCACATAAAGACTTATTTTCTTTTACTATTTCATGAAACAAATAGCCATCCATAACTGGCATTAATAGGTCACAAACAATGATGTCTGGAGTCCAATCTTCTAAAATTTCTAGAGCTTCTTGCCCATTAGCTGCAGCACTAACATCATAATTTTCAAAGGACAGAAGTTCACTTAGAACTGTTCTAATATATAATTCATCATCAATTACAAGTACTTTATTTTTATTCATTTAGGTAGGTTTACTGTATTTTAGTTCTTCGATTATCATTTTAATTTGATTTTAGGTTATTCTAAAATTTATTTACGCTTTTTATAATTGCTTTTTAAGTAATTTTTGCCTCTAAAAAAAAACATCAAATAGGTCTGTATATCTTGTATAATTCCACATAATCAATAATTATATTTCATTAATATAATGAGATTTTTTAAGATGAAAAACCCACGAAATAGTTTCAAACTATATATTAATTTATCCCCCCAACCATTTAGGATATGTATCAATTTAATAAATATAAAGTATTACTTTAAAGTGCATGGAATGACTAATTTTGACTTAGTATAAAATGATTTATTTCCTTTTCCTTTTATCGACCCATTCTTTTAATTTGAATAATTTTATTATATCAGATAAAATATGATCCGAAAGTAAATTCATTTTCGAAGTTAACCTTATTATTACGTATTATTTAAAAAAATAGATGTATAATTAAAATATTAAACTTGTACATTCGTAATATGAAAATAAAGAAAAAAATAGTTTTAATTGAAGATGACAGTATATTGGGTAGTACTATTTTTCAAATATTGACTCTATCTGAATATGAAGTTAAATGGTTTCAAGAAGGAATTGGTGCCATAAAATATTTAAATAAAAATAACTGTGACTTTATTATTAGTGACCTTATGATGCCCAATATGAGCGGTCAAGAATTATGGAATGAAATCTGCAAAGAAAAAAATTATGATACTGTTCCTTTTATTATAATTACAGCTAATTTAGATGAAGTCGTAAAATTCAGTTTACTAGAAAGTGGCATCTCTGATTTTATTACAAAACCATTTAAAACAAAAGAGTTGATTTTTAAAATTCGTAATTTGTTAAACTTTAAAATGAAAATTTTAAAAAAAAACATACCTGATCCGTTTTCAAAAGTGACTATTAAATTGACACAAAAAGATTTTGTTAGTTCACTAAATGAAGTTTTGTCAAAAAATATTAAATCACAAATTAATACGGAACAATTATCAAAAATGCTGTTCACAAGCAAGTCCACATTAGACAAGAATATCAGAAGATTTAGCGGTAAGAATACTAGCCAATATATGAGAGAGTTTAGGCTTGAATATGCCATTAAGCTTATTAATCTAGGCGAAAGAAACATTAATTTTCTATGTGTTGAATCTGGTTTTAATTCCGCCTCTTATTTTTGTACCAGTTTTAAAGCATATACTGGTTTGTCGCCTCGAGATTTTATCAAAAAGAATTGATAATTAAAAAAAATGAATTTGATGGTTGAATAAAAGTCGCTAAAAAGTCTATTGAAATAAATTATAATAACTTTTATGAAAACTACCTTTATAAGATCTTTTATGATCTTGCTGCTTTTTATTGCTTCTATATCCTGCAATCAGACCACTTTTAAAAAAAAGCAATTTGTCATACAAGCAAAGCTGTTTCAAGCTACCAAAGTGATGCGAGAAAATCCAAAACTAGCATTAACGATAACAGATACACTCTTGCGCAACAGTTTAAAAAATGGGAATGAAACTCTCATACTTTTGTTATATCAAATACCGCAAAAAGCATTCTCCCAACTTAAAAATGTGGATTCCGTATGAGCCATTGGAGAAAAAATAAGGGAAATTGCTTTAATAATACCTGATTCGGTTGCAATAGCTGAATCCTTGATTATGATTAACAACAATGCGGATTTTAAATATTTGAAAAATGGACTTGATAGCTTTACTCGCAGATTGAGTTAAGAATAAAAACCTTAATTCGTCACTTATGAAACAGACGCGCAAGATTTACGACCGAGCTTTTAAAGAGAAAGTGGTACAATTGAGTTATGAAAGACATAACATATCAGCATTAGCCCGAGAGCTTAATGTTAAAGCACCACAGCTGTACAAATGGAGAAAAGAGGTTGAAGAGTTTGGAATAGGAAGTTTTCCAGGTAACGGCAAGCTAAAACAAACGCCAGAGTTGGAAAAAATAGCCGAACTGGAAAGAAAACTCAGAGATGCAGAAGTGGAACGCGACATCTTAAAAAAAGCAATAGGCATCTTTTCCAAGAACGGTCGATGATTTATACTTTCATCAAAAACACTGAAAAGATATTTCCGATTGAAAAGATGTGTCAGGTATTACAAGTCGGACGTAGAAGCTATTATGATTTGAAAAGCCAGTTGTTTCAGACAGAAAACAAAGAGTTATTGCCATAAAAGAAAAAATAACTTTCATTTATTTTGAGTCAAAACAGCGCTATGGCAGTCCTAGAATAGCTGCGGAACTGAATTATCTTGAAAATAAAACATCTAGACCCGAGAGCTTGCTCGAACAGGCGAAGCAATTACAGTGGCTAAATATATGAACCAGTTGGGTTTACGAAGCAAGCTTACAAAAAAATTCAAGGTTACAACCAATTCAAAACATAATTATTTGGTTGTTCCCAATGTATTAAACAGAGAATTTTCGGTTACCGAACCCTCAAAAGCTTGGATTTCTGACATCATTTATATCCATACCAAAGAAGGTTTTTTATATTTAACAACCGTTCTGGATTTGTATGACAGAAAAATTATAGGATGGAGTTTAAGTAATGGGATGAGTACTGAAGAGACGGCATTGGCAGCATAGAAAATGGCGATTAGCAATAGAACACCTAAAAAAGGATTGGTTTTTCATTCTGACAGAGGCATCCAATATGCTAGTAAAAAATTTACTAATTTGATTGATTCCTATAAGATTGTCACAAGAAGTAGGAGTAGAAAAGGAAATTGTTGGGACAATGCAGTGGCTGAGAGCTTTTGTAAAACCTTGAAAACAGAACAAATTTATTGAAAAAAGCTCAAAACGAAAGAACAAATGAAACTCGATATATTTGAATATATAGAAGTTTGGTACAACCGAAAAAGAAGACACTCCGCATTAGAATACAAAACAATTGAAGAGTTTTGGAAACAAAAAAATAATTTTAAAAATGTAGCTTAACTTTTTGTGCGGGTTTTATTTGCATATCCATACCTAATTTTGACAATTACGAGCTCAATATTGTATCAAGCTCATAATACCGATTATGTATTCAATATAGTCTAATGATTTAGACTATTTTCATACTATATCGGCATTACACCAGAACATTTCGGACTACAAAATAATTATAATTGGCATTATTTTAGGGGTAGCCCAATTATAAAAAAGAGATTTTAGATTAGGTGGTACTTTTTATCTAAAATTACTTTAAATGATCATTTGACATTTTTAACTTATCTATCTAAAATAAAAATTATCATTCAAATGTTTTAATTTTTGATAATTCATTTCTTCAAGAATTATTTTTAATCAAGATTTTTTTTCAGAAATTATTTAGAAACTATGAAAATTCGTCCTTCTGAAACTCTAGTAGTAATTGGAAACTATATTACAAGAGGAGTTTACTCAAAGAACAATTATTCAATCTCCTATTTTATTTTCCAAAATAATTATTGCGATTGCCTCTAGAATTTTAGCTCTTATTTTAAATGGTATTCTTCCCTTGATTTTATTTCAGCCTAAAAACTATCAGAACTTCCATTTATTAAGTCTGAAAATAAATGGCTTTAACTTGGTAAATTTTGTTCTGTCTTGGATAAAGGAAATTTCACTATTGCTTTTGTTCCTTCTCCTAATTTACTTTCTATTTTTATAGATCCTGAATTTCTTTCTGTAAAGGTTTTAACAATATAAAGACCTAAACCACTACCTTCAATACCATTAGTATTGCTAGCTCTAAAGAAAGTATTGAATAGTTTAGATTGATCTTCGTCAGGGATTCCTATGCCAAAATCTATAATTTCAACACAAATTTTAGTTTCAGTAATAAAAACATTTAGAAGAACATCGCCAGATCCTTGAGAATATTTGAATGCGTTATTTAGTAAATTAGAAAGAATATATTTCATTAAGTTTTTATCGGCAAAAACCGAAAAAGAATCTCCGTCAAAAGTGGTAATTACTTTTCTTCCTTCATTATGATCAAAATTACTGTTTTTAATCACATTAAGACATTCTTGCTTTAGATCAAAAATAATGGGTAAAAAATTTGTTTTTCTTACATCTTCTTTAGAAATAATTAAAACCTTATTCATCAATTCAACGATACGGTCAATTTGTCCTGTAACAATGTCTATTTTATTTTGTAAAAGCGGAAGATTTTCTATTTTTTGTTTTTCTAAATACATCATTATTAACTCAGCATTGGCGCGTATTGTAGTCATTGGTGTTCTGAATTCATGCGAAATAGTAGAAACTAAGTTGACCCTTAACTCGTTCAATTTTCGCTCTTGAATCAACATTTTTTCAATGACAAATTCGGCTTCTTTTCCTCGAGTAATGTCTCTGGTGATCGAATGAAAACGTTGGGGGATGCCTTTTTTTTTAAGCAATCGTCCTTTAGTTTCAAGCCAAATATAATCCCCCACTTTATTTCTAAATCTTGCCTGTACTGAAACATCTTTCTTTTCGGCTATGAAATGCTGGATACTCTTTAGTAAATTTTCATGATCTTCGGGATGTACAAATGCAAAAGGAGATAAACCAAGTAAATCTTCGGGCAAATACCCCAAAATAGCCTGTATTGATGGTGATACATATTCAAAAACCGAATCTAAATGATGAACACAAATTAAATCTACAATATTGTCTGCTAAAAGGCGATATAAGTTTTGGGCCTCGCTTAACTGAAGTGATTTGTTTTTGATATTTTCTTTTAATAACACCAAATTTGATTCCTCTATTTTTTTTGTAGCCGTAATATCAATAATCTGCTTCACAAAATGAATTGGTTCACCTGAACTATTCCTTACCAATGAAACGCAAATATTGACCCAAACTATAGATCCATTTTTATGGAGGTATCTTTTTTTAGTGCTGTAGTTAGAAATAAATCCTTTATTTAAGAGGACAACATTGGCCACATCATTTGCTTTATCGAAAGGATGGGTAATATCGGCAAATGTCAATTTTTTTAATTCTTTTTTGGAATATCCTAAGATTTCAACAACTTTATCGTTTACTATTTCAAATTTTAAATTTGCAAAGTTAATGATAGCCATTCCAATACCAGAATATTTAAAAACGCCTTGAAATCTCTCATTGCTTAACATTAATTTGTCCAGAATCTTTTTATTTTGTGTTATATCGACGCCAAAACCTATTAACATTATGAGTGTTCCATCTTTTTGAAACACGGGTGTTATTTTGCGAATATGATGTGTTGTCTCACCGTTCTTACCATCGATGCTATCTTCCCATTCTATGGTTTGTTTATTGCAGATTGCTTGCTCAAATTTAATCCGTTTAATGATTGCAAATGTTTCCGCACGATTGGTATGTTTGGCATATTCAAAGTCGTTTTTGCCGATAATAAATTGTCGTAATTCATTGTTTCTAATTGCTGCTGGATTTACATACTTGTATCTAAAATCATTGTCAAAAACAGCTACATCCGTTGGTAATTCATCAAGAATTTTTTCGTAAAATTCTTTCTGTTGCAGCAGTTTACTTTGACTTTCGGCACTTTCAGTTATATCTCTTGCGATACCAACATAAAAACTGTCTGCATTGTTTTCTAATAATCCAATTATAGAACAATGCCACACATAATGGCCCTCTTTGTGTTTGATTCGATATGTATGTTGCTTTGATTTGGAGGTTTTTTGTGCAATACCGTCTAAGAATAGTAAACAAGAATTGAGATCTTCGGGATGTATCAGCGGGCTAAAGTTACTTCCCAGAATTTCTTCGATGGAATGACCTAGTAAATCAGTCCAGTTTTTAGTTATAAAAGTAAAATTTCCTTGTAAATCAAGGTTGTAAAAAATCTCATTTGAATTTTCGGTCAGTAGCTGAAATTGCTTTTTATTTTGATTTATTGTGTCTTTTAGCTCTTGGTTTTCGATATGAAGTTGCAACAATGATTTTATTTGTGCTACAGACTGATTTATTATTTGCAATTCGATTGTAGAAAGTATTTTTGGTTCTTTTTTTAAAATGCAGATTGTTCCAGCAATTAAACCAGTGTAATCGATAGGTATTGTAAATCCAGCAAAAAAGTTAAAAGCTGCAATGTCATCAATAGTTTTAAATCTAACATCAGTTCTTACATCAGAAACCATTATAGGTATCTTACTTTCGATAAGATTTTTAAAACAAAGAATTTGATTTGGATTTGATACCCCTTCCAAACCTATTTTAGATTGTATAACGTGACCTTCCTTATTTTCTAAAGTGACAAAAACATCCTTAACATCACATATTTCAGCTATAAATTGTACTATCTGATTTAAATTTTCGTGTAAATTTAACGCTAAAGCACTCGATGTAGAATTTTTAATAAATAGCGTGGAATTCATAATCGTTAGTTTTATTAATGATGGTTGTAGTGCAAGATAACACTATTGTAAATTAACATTAATTTTGACTAAAAAATAACTATTGGCGCTCGTAAGGGATTAAATTAACAATTATTTAACTACTTAATATGTTTAGGTGTGAAATAGACTTGCAAAAAATTATTATGCAAACTTTTTGATAACAATGCCTTAAACTTTTACGATAACCATTTTTTAAACCAATTTCTTTTTACCGTAGTTGATTCTTGCCCGTAGCCATATCCGTACCCGTAATTATAATTGTATTTGTAATTAAAATTGGTTTTGTTTTCTATATCATTCAATACATACACCATATTATTTAGTTTATTATTTAAAGCTAAGTCTCTAGAGTAATTTAATAATTCGTTATCAGTGTAATTAAAGCGGGTAATATACACCGTTAAATCTGCTTCTTTAGCAATTAAAAAAGTATCGTTGACATATATTGTAGGAGTTGAATCGATGACGATGTAATCGTATTCTTTTTTCGCCTCCTTCATTAAGGTCTTAAATCTGCCATTGGATAATAAATTAGATGGATTGGGAGGTATTGCACCTGTAAATAAAATATGCAAATCATCAGCATACGGATTTGATTTAAGAATAAGATTTTTCCAATTTGATTCTTTGGAGTGCAAATAACTCGACAGTCCTTTTTCGTTATGCACCAAATTTAAAGTTTCTTTCAGTTTGGGTTTCCTCATATCGGCGCCAATTAAAAGTACTTTTTTGTCATAACTTGCCAATGCTAGTGCTAAATTGGAGGCAATATAGGTTTTTCCCTCACCCATTATTGAGGAAGTGACCATAACTACTTGAGCGGTTTCAGGATCTTTTATGGGAAGCGAAAAGTTTACATTTGACGTTAAAATTCTAAATGTTTCCGCTTGAATGGATCGATCATCTTTGTTTTGAAAAAGAGTACTATCTTTGAAATGGGGAATTTCACCGATAATGGGAATAATGCTATTTTGAAATCCAATTTCGTTTGTATTTTTTATTTTATTATCAAACAAAAATAGGAGATATAATGCAATAAAAGGTAATCCAAGGCCAATTAAAAGTGCAATTAAGTAAAACTTATTTTTTATTGGTGCTATAGGTACGCTACTTCCGTTTGCAAAATCAATAATTTTTATAGAGGGTGACATTACTGAATAAGCAATTTCTGACTCTTCTCTTTTTTGTAATAAGAGTAGGTATAAATTTTCTTTGATTTGTTGTTGGCGCTCAATTCCTCTTAAATACTTTTCGTCAGTAGGTATCTTAGAAATGAGTTTGGTATTATTTGCGAAATCTTTTTCTTGTAGTGACAGACTAATTTTTAATTGTTTGGTATAGGTTGCAATAGATTGTTTGATGTTATTCTTTAGTATTCTTAGTTTGGAGTCTAACCCTATAATATTTGGATTTTGACTTCCAGCTGTTTTGTTTAATTTATCTCGTTGAATTACTAACGTATTAAATTCCGCCACCAGTGCATTAATTATTTCATTTTCCAGTCCTAAATTGGCTGGAAGAATATTGTTAGAGTTTTTAGTTTCAATTGCTTCTTGTAGTAAATGGGATAATGCTAATTGGCTTTCTGCTTTAAAAAGTTCAGTTTCTGATTTTGACTTTTTTTCAATATCTAATGCAGCATCTGCCTCAATGAAACTTAAATTATTGTTTTCTTTGAATTCTTTCTTTTTATTTTCAATACTGTCTAATTCTTGTCTTAATTGTCTGAAACGATTATTTATGAATTCAACCGTACTCTTGGATACTAATTGTCTGTCGATTATCCCATCATCATTAAATTTTTCAACTATTTTATTGACAACTTCTATGGATTTATCCCTGTTTTCATCTTGAAGGCTTATGGCTAATATATCACTATCTTCTCCTACTAAATCAACTTTTATTTGATCTGCAAGTGTGCGAGTAGCATTTGACGGATCCTCAATTGTTACATAAAAGTTTTTTTCTTTACTCAAACTCTTGAAGTTTGGATTGGAAATTAGCTGTATTTTTTGGTTGTTGATGGTTGCTGTAGCAAATTTACCTTTTACATTGATGCTTTCATCCTTTGTAATGATTTTGTATCCTTGATTGGTCATTTGAATGTCAAAATCAAGGGACTGAAAATTGGTATAGTTCACTACTTTTATTAAGAATGGAACATTCCATAATTCACGTATTACAAATTTACCCTTGTGAAAATATTTTATGTTTAGATCTAAATCATTAACTACTTTTTCTAAAAGCCTTTTGGATTTAAGAACTTCAATTTCATTTTCTAATTTAATTTTTGAATTAAATAAAAGCTGAAAATCAGTTGGTAAATTCATCCCTCCTCCTTTTTCGTCTACAATTTTTATTTTTGATTCAACGCTGTAAATGTTTTTTTCAAATCTCAAATATAAATACATAGATGCCAATGCAATTACTGACGTTAACAGAAATAATTTCCAATACTGTACATATTTTAAAACTAAATTTTTGATTGCTATTTTCTCATCAATCCCAAAGTTTTCTTCCATAATTTTATTTTGTTATAAGTACAACAGACGTTAATATAATGGAAAGCAAACTAATCAAAGTATTCGTGTTTCCAATGATTCCAGCTGATTTAACTTTTGCATTATTTGGATTTACAACAAGTACATCATTTTGTTTGATAAAATAGTAAGGTGTGTTAAACCAATTTGTAGATGTCAAATCGATGTGAATTATTTTTTTTATATTATCTTCTTGACGTATCAACATCACATCATTTCTTTTTCCGTTAATGGTTAAATCTCCTGCAAGGCCAATAGCCTGCAATAGCGTTAGATTTTTTTCTGTAAAATTGAAGGTGCCTGGTGATTTAACTTCACCCAAAATTGTTATTTTTGAATTTATTACTCGAACCACCACTGTAGGATTTTTCAAATGCCCCTCATTGATTAATTTAGCAGTCAAAAAATCTTCAAGTTCTTCTGTTGATTTGTCGGTTACCGTTGTAATTCCCAATACTGGTAATGTGATTGCACCCTCATTTCCTACTAAATAGCCTTCCAGCTTTAGCATATCTGTGCTCAAATTATTACTTGTAGTACTAGATTTTAAATTATAGGGTTCTGAAGACTCGAGGTCTAAAGAATGAATTTTGACACTTAAAATATCATCAATTATGATTTTTTGATCTATCCTGACTGATTCTTCAAAGTTTAATTTGTCCTGATTTTGAAAATACAGGATGTCTTTTTTTGAGGTGCATGAAAATAATACAGTAGTGATACAGATTACAGAAAGTAGTTTGCTGATTGGTAACATTGTTTTGCTTTTTATTTTTTGATAGTATGTTAAAATGGTGGTGATATATAGTAAAGATTTTTGTTTTACTCTTGGTGTTTTTTTAACTAATATTCTTTGAGCTGGTGCATTTAATTTTTTTTAATGTTTGTATTTTTGTGAGAAAAATATCCTGTTTTACAGCATTTCACATTACATTTCGCTACCTTCCTTTTTTAAAACGAATTTCAATTTTTTTAAGGATTAAATAACTGTTTGACCTAAATGTATTTTTATTTTGGTTTCTTTTAAAATTAACTTGAAAACTTAGATTTTGCGCAAATTTACTTCAAATTTGAAGGAAAAGAACCTAGATGTAATAAGCGATATAAAAAATGGAATAAGTGGTTGCAAATGGTACTTTTTTCTGGTATCGTAGTGGTATTGAAATGAAGAGTTTTTATGTTGGATTAGCGGGAGTTCGTTTTAAAAAATTTATTTGAAATTTTATTATCATCCGCTGGGTGCTATTAGTTTGTGATTAAAAAATTTCGTCAGTTCGAGTAATCCCGCTTTTGAACGGGATTGTATCGAGAATAAGAAAATTTATA
>Ga0105050_10006062_pt1 | contig 15219 bp, 13 predicted proteins | sample FRY01_FD_78088 | JGI IMG/M metagenome (GOLD analysis project Ga0105050, IMG submission 78088) | Freshwater microbial communities from Lake Fryxell liftoff mats and glacier meltwater in Antarctica - FRY-01 | ecosystem: Environmental > Aquatic > Freshwater > Ice > Glacier meltwater ... | reverse complement strand
TGGATATTCTGGATTCTACAGATTTGGACCTAATAACATCTACAGATACGTTAGTTAGGTCGCTCTTAGCTAAATTTATACCTCCTGCATTTAGTCCGTCATATATCCTCAATGTTTTACTGCTTCGATCGAAAAACAGTTCACCGGCAGAACCTACTTTTCTATCAAGAAATACTGATTCTTTAGGTAATATTCTAATACTATTAACAATTGGGTTTTTGATATTTGACATAATTTTATAATCTTCAGCAGTAGCTAGTATTTATAAGAAATAACTGTTAATTAAAATCCTCTACAAAAACATCTAATACAAGTATTCTACGGCGTAAAAGAGATGGGCGCGAATTATGAACTATAAACGCAGGAAAAGCTACCCAGTCGCCAGGTAATAATCTTATAATATCGGCAAATTTTACGCCTTGCGCAGTTGCAACCGGTCTTGGATCTTGTAGTATCACATCGCCTTCGCCTTCTAAGTTTATAATAATTGACAATATACTAGCTGTGCCGATATTATGAAAATGAGGATCTTGATAACCTCCTGGTTCATAGTCTACAGTCCATACAGTCTTTGCTCGAAGACTACCTACTTCGTTTCGTATATCACTGATAAATGGTTTAAGGGTTAGAAGCCAATCAGGTTCTTTGTCAGTTTGAGAAAAAATATATTGCCATCCTTGATTAGTAGTTGACTCTGTTGCACCTAGGGGATTTAATTCTTTTTCAAAGTTTACCCATTTATTATACAACTTCATAGTGTTGGCAGGAACGTCAAAATGCCCGCTCCATGTTGTTGTTATAAATCTATCTACTCTCATTTGTTAAAAAACTTTTCGTACATACGTTTAGCAAGATTACGTTTGAACACAAAACTTAAATTAAAGAAATAATCTTTTTTTGCAATCCATTTCCTATCATGATCTGTCGCATCTCTAATTTCTAATTCAAATTTTTCGTTAGTCAATGGAATTAATTGGCACATAGGTGTTCCTGCTTTAATAATATGTTTGCCATTTAAAATATTCCACCGTACCTGAATATTAATTTCGTTACTGTACCCAGGTTCGAGTATTCCCGAATAGCTTTCAAATTCGTGTGTATCGGGATATGAAATAGGAAGAACTAAAAATTTAACTCCTTTAGGTGCAATAACGTACCAAGGAGTATTAAACTTAATAATAGTTTTAAGGCTACCGGGACGTTGAGGAATATTTTCAGCAATGCCATCTGGACCGTGGGCAGTAACAAACGGTGCTAGTGTTAGTTGTTGTAAATCTCCCGATGGCAATGTCCATTTAAATTTTTGTCCATCTCCGTAGGTATCAATCATAATATCCCATGGCAGGGTAACAATATAACCGCTACTCATTAAATCAAATATTCCAGGGCAACGATACGCATGTGCAAAACTAATTCCTCGGCTTTCTTCTTGTTTTTTCAAATATGATTCTTTGGCTGCATTAATCCAACTAGGTCGATATTCACTAGCCTTTATAATCGGAAATGCATCAGCAACTCCTGGTATTGTTGTAAAAAAAGTTATTTTCTTCATGTATTAAATTTAATGTCAAATGCTAGGTTAATTCTTTCTTTGCTAGATAAATTTGATTCTACTTCATGCATCATCCAACTAGGCCAAAGAACTAAATCTCCATCTTTTGGATCAAGGAAAAAATCTCTAATAAACGGCGATGTTCTGCTGCAATCGCCTAATAAATTAGCCGGATTAGGAAATCGCAACTCGCCTGTGCCTGTTGCCTGCAAATAATAAACCGCAGAAAACGATTCAGACTTGTGAGAGTGCATATTATTTCTGCTACCAACTGAGTTTATATTTGCCCAATAATTTATGTTAACAGGTAAGTTTCTTTTAAACATTGAATCTTGATCAGCATAAAATTCTATAGCGTGATTAAGTATAACATCTATTTTATTTAAAAGCCAATTAATGTCAGTACAAGGAGTACTTATTCGATAGCAACCTTCATTAGAATTTTTCATTCCTTTTGAAAATTTAATTTGTTTTTGTTTAATCTGTGAAATAATATCTGCACGTTGATCTAAACTACCGACGTTACTTTCAATAAAAATGTCAGATCTAAACAATGTTATTGGAGTAATCATTTAAAATCGTACCATTCTCTCAAAAAATCGTAGTGGTTAGGAAACATTTCTTTCACTAATTCGACCCGATGTTTATTATTTTTAATAAAAAAATCAGCATATTTTTCTAAATCGTCGGGCAACATTTTTTTAGAATTGTTGTATACTCCCCCTGCATGTAGTACGCTGAACCAATGCCCAATATGGAAACTTGATAGTTGATTTACTTTAAAGTGTCTGTGATATTCAGGAACAAATTGCTCTATAATATTTTTTATTTTATTAGGTATTGTGTCGGCCGATTGCGAATGCATTGCATTCCAAAAAGGACTATCATTCTTTGTGCTGAAGTGGTAATGTGCCCATATAAATGCAACTATTTCCCAAAACATAGAATCGTAAATTGTGTTAATTTCGTTTTGAATGTTTTTGGTCCATAGTCCTTGAGACATATTCAGACCTTGAGTCAACATTTCAATACCGGTAGTACTAAATGTAATACCGGTAGCTTCTAATGGTTCGACAAATCCTGCTGCTAATCCTATAGCGCATACATTTTTGTGTGCAACTACTTTATGAATTCCACACCGCATATTCAAATGTTTAGCTTCAGAGTTAAATTCATTAATACTTTCTCTTAATTCTTGTTCCGCTTGTTCTGGAGTAATAAATTTGCTGCTATAAACGTATCCATTGCCGGTTCTAGTATATACTGGAATAGTAAATCGCCATCCTGCATTCATAGCTGTAGATTTTGTGTAAGGAAAACAATCTTCTTGCGGGTTTTTAAATTTAGTAGGCATTACTACTGCTTTATCACACGGCAAGATGTCACTAATCGATTCAAACTCAACACCTAAATGCTTTTCTAGTAATACACTACTAAATCCACTACAGTCTAGATATAAATCTGCATCATATATATTTCCATTTTCGTCAGTTAGTGATTTAATTCCCTCGTCGTCTGCATCTACCTGAATTATTTTAGTATTGATATATGTAATCTTGTCAATAATTAATGTTTTAATAGTCTTAACAATATTATAAGCATCAAAATGAACTGCACCAAATTGTCGAATTCCTGTTTGTGCATAGTTAGTATCGAGTCCTGCTAATTTAGGACTTTTATTATGTTTGGCCAATTCGTAAGAAGGTAACCAATTAAAGTAGTCTTGGTTGTCTCTGCCGACAAAATAGTCCGGCACGTATAAATTTGGTGCAATTAATGTATTTTCAATAAAGTCGTTGTCAACAAAATATTTTTCAGGAGTCCATCCAATAAATTCTACTCCTAATTTAAAACTAGCATTAGATGGTTTCATCCATATTTTTGGATCAAACCCACAATCGTACATAAATCTCGCTGTTGCTGGTTGTGTACCTTCTCCGACTCCGATCGGTCCTATATCAACACTTTCAATCAATATAATTTCACAAGGAAAATTTAAGTTTCGGGTCATATAAGCGGCAGCTAACCAGCCGCTAGTACCACCGCCAAATATAATTAATTTTTTTACTTTTTTAATTTTCATTTTCTAATAACCATTATGTATAGACCATTCCACCATTCAGTAATGCTTTCTTGAGAGTTAATCATTAATTTTTCATATACAATGTTTGCTTCAACTTCTTCAAGACCTTGTTTTGCCCCCTCAACAACTCCTTCCCAGTTTGCATCGTCAAATATAAGAATAGCTTCATTAGCCAGTGTTGAATAATAATACATAACCGCTTGTTTTGTTGTTTCTTGATCATGAGGGCCATCGTATAGAAACATCTGAATAGAGTTAGCCATTTCATTAATTGGTGTTTCGAATAAATCGCAATCATAAATTTTAACATTAGATATACCAACAAAAGGAGTAATATTTTCTTCAAACATTGTTCGATTATTTGGCGGTGAATGTTTAGTCGTATCTGCTGGTTGAATTTGTTCTTTCCAATTATCAACAAAATATGCGTTAAGGGCATTGTCTTTTAATACCGCAGATGCTGTTGCACCTAAATAAGACCCTACTTCTAAATAAGACCCTACACCGGTTGCCAAAGAATTTAACAATGTTTGAACTCTTGGGCTTGTTAGTCCCGGAACGGCTGTGTGTACTTTTGGAATTCCCGAATCAGCAACACACTGGGCTGTAAATTTAACAAAATCTGAATAATCCCAATTTGATTTCTTATCGTGTATCTTGTCACAATACTGACATTCCCAACAATCAAATTTACAAGTTTTAATTTTATCACGCCAAATAGTAATCGGTTTTCCAACTAATTCAGTTTGCTCGGCCCATGAAGCGAAATTAGGATCAACGTATTCTTCTCCTGCAACATATCGATTTACTAATTCCATAGTTTCGAATAATCGACTTATGCTTTCTCTCCCGTGCATTTTAAAAACATCAATACCTAAGATATCGAGATATTCGTCCCAGTCTTCTTTCCAAGGACTAAAGTTTGCAGTTTTTAATTGAACAGCAGGATCTTCAACGTCCCACTTAGGACAACTAACACGACTAATAGGATCATTAAAGTATTGAGGTTGAATATTAGATCGAGTGTTATTATACTCAAAGTGTTCATCCATCATAGGACAAGCGCCTACACACCCTTCGTTAGCCAATAAACTGAATTTAATTTCTTTTCCTAAATTTTCTTTAATCCAAATTTTAGTTTCTTTTAATCTTAATAATAGGTTTCTGTCTCTCATAAGATCTCTATCAAGATTAATATAATTAAAACCGTATTTTGCCAGATTAACAACTTCAACAGCCGAACTAACATTTCGTAAAATTGTATTTTTTACATAAAGATCAGGAAATGCTGCCTGAATTTGACCGGTGGCAAGCCAATGTGTGTGAGGAATTGTTGCTGTTCTAATTCCAACGTTGTACAATTTCTTAAAATTCATTATAAACAAATCAAGATTTTGTTGTGTTGGGGGGACTTCTATATTATTAAATGTTGCACTAACAGGGATACCGAGATATTTTTGAATGTTTAATGCGGTCTCAATTGCACTAATTTGATCCTGCTCTATTAAAAATACATCTCCCATAGCATCTTGACTAAATGGAGGCATCCTTGATGTAAAATAAACATCTGCAATCCAATCTTTATTTCTTTCTAAAAATTGATAAAATTGTAAAAAATCCTGTTCGTTTAATTTTGGATTTAACGGTATGCTAAAAATTTTTCTTGGATATATCATTATATACTTTTTCCGTGTTATAGGGTATTTACATCATTTTGCAATGACACGAAAAATTTAATACACCTGAGTCAGTTTACATTATTTAGGCATAGGATCTGATAAAAGAATTTGTGATGCACCTAAATTGTTACGTTCGGCAAGTTTTGAACTGCAAGATGTGCCAAACTTAGTATGCATTAGAACTCTGCATTGTTCAGTGTTAGTAAGCGTTTCTATTTCTGCAAGTATTTTAGCTCTATTATCTTCATTAAACCTTATAGTTTCTTCGCCAAGACTATTATAATGATATGTAACATACAACCGCATAACTATTTTATAAACATCAACTAACTTTACTTTATCATCTTCTGTTAGCGTATACTTAAACTTTGGTTTATAGGGGTGAGCTTCTAAGGATGCAATTGCTTTAAGCTCGCCGTGTATGTCTGATCCAGCAGCAACAGACAATGTATAATCGTCGCCTGCACTTAAAAATTTAAATGCTTTATATTGATCGTTATCAAGTTCTGAATAATTGAGTTTTGAAAAGTCAACTTTAGAAAGATTAGCCGTCTTAATGTATGCAACTTCGAAGATAGCCCACTTTAAAGAATCGATATATTCTATTTCTGGTACTACTCTCGGGTCTTGATCCGAATAACTCTCAAGTACGATATACATCTAAAAACTCCTCTGTGGTTGATTTATCTTGTGATACAGTGTCTAAAGGATTGGCTAGACGAGACTGTCCTAATTGTTTAACATAATTGCTATCATTTTCTAACAACGAATTGTGAACATCTGAACGAATAGCGGTACTTGCAGTATCAATTTTTAGACTATACTCATGTGCTAATGATAATGTGGTTATTTGTAGTTTATCTGGTAATTGAGTTATTGCGTCTAAATTTCCTGCCGAAATTCTTCCGTAGGATGAAATGTCCATTGCTGCTTGTTTAGCTAGACGAATAGTCCAATATTCTCTTTCGTAGTTATCTTCTTCTGTAGTGCCGAATATATCTAAGAGGCTACGACCGTTTTCTGTCTTTCCGCTAGGTGAATCTAAAAACTCTTGTATCAATTGAATATATTGTTCACGTTCAATATAATATTGTTGTAGTCTTCTTTTATTTTGTGTTTGCGTGTGTGTATTAGTTGCTAACTGCAATTCTAATTCTTTCTTGACTAGTTCGTCAATTTCACGCTTAAATTTAATTTCTAAAATTTCTCTTTCAATTGTAAATTTTTGCAAATTATGCTCAAATGTTTCACATGCTTCTTCGATAGTTTTTAATTCAATAATATACTGCTTTAGTGTACTAAATGGAGTAAGTTGCCCACTAGTAACAAAATGTTGCATTTTAAATTTTGGATTAACAAAAGTTGCATTTAACGCTTTATCTACTAACTCTCGTTGTGAATCGTCTAACTTTGTTGTATTTGTATGTGCAGTATCGTTTGATTTATATGATTTATATTTGTCAAATAGATCTAAACTAACGGTGGTAAGAGTGTTCATATAATTCTCCTAAAAATAATGTATATCATTACTTATTAAGTTAATCTCTCCATCCCATATGTCCTGAGCTGCATCCGCCGTGGCCTTTAGGCTCCATAGCGGCACCGCCATTGAATCCGGAATCCGTTGCATGTGTATATTTAAACGATCCGTTATTTTGGCCGCCACCGTCGTAATTCCCAATCATATAAGAGTGATCTTGACCCATCCCAAAATTTTCTTCACCGCAATTGCTGCGTGGCTTGTTGTATCCTCCAGCAGAAGATTCTGACTCAATATTAGTTTTACGGAAAGTGTAGCCACCGTTATATGTTCCTTGGGCTCCTCCGTATCCAAATCCAGTTTTAGCCATCATTCCTTTCTGTTGACCGTGTGCTCCTGCGGAATATCCCATACCTGCAATTGAATCAGTTGAATAAATAATTCGCTGAGTTTGTCCCGAATTGCCCCACATAATTCCTCGATATTCACCTGAAATTGCAGCAGCGTGATCAGTCCATCCGCTTCCTAAGTTTGAAATAAAGGTTTCGTCTGAGAATCTCCATTTCTTAAATTCCCCTACGCCTTCGCCGTTCGCATAAGCAAATGAAACTTCATTATATACGGTACCGTTGTTACCAGCGCCCGGAGTTGGACCAGAATTTTGTTTAACTTCTGTCCGCATATTAAATGCAGTAGTACTTCCATTCCATACATAGAGTTTACTTAAACCGGTCGCTCCTGATTTGTAATGGAAGTTATCAATAGTGCCGTCACCTAAGTTTGTAGAAGTATCGGTTGCATGTTCAACTCTATTAACATTAGACCATAAAGAACTATCTTTATAACCGCCTGCCATATAACCAGTAGTGATAATTTGTCGATACTTCCACGGAGTTAACACTGTTAACTGAAACTCTCTAGTAGTTGATGTTGATATAGGTGAACCTGGAACTGTTTCAGTTGCAGTTATTGAAAATTGATATGTAACGCTAGGACTGTTTAATGCTCCGACAACCGTAGAGCCGCTGAGCACACCACTATTACTAAAAGAAAGACCGGGTGGCAAATTGTTAACACTAAATGTTGTTCTCCCGCGGCCGTATAAGTTTCCTAAAGGAGCAAATGATCCAATGTTAACTGCTGCCGAAACTCCGCTTGTTTGAGAAACAGTTGTTAAAGTAGAAGTACCGTTAGAAGAAACACCCGACGGAGTGTAGGGGATAAATGTTCCGGAAAGTTCCGATGATGTTTTGCTAAAAAATGACACTATAATTCTCCATTCTAATATTTATATGTTGCAGGTATTAAACTCTAATCCTAAATTAAAGCTAATACTAATTCTATGTTCTGTTTCATTTTGATTTGGCTCAACTCCATGCATTAAATCTGCTATCCATAGTAATAAATCTCCTTCTTTGGGCTGATAATATGCTATCGGTCTAATATGTGGATTTTTAAGATTCTTAAAATAGATCTCTGGTAATCTAACTATTGATGGCTCTAACGAAGCTTTACTGTAATCTTGTCTAGTAGAGTGAAATGCCAATCTTCCTGAATTAGAAGGAACTTTGACATAAAAAGTTCCGCTTAATACTGGAGTACTAGAAATACGATCCACTGATGGAGGATTTGTATGCTGATGAAATGCATTAGAATTGCCGTGCCAGTTAATGTTTGCCCACATATTGCATACTGTGAATTTAACGTTGTCAACTAACTCCATCTCTAAATGTACTTGCTTTGCATGTTGTTCTATTAAAAATTTTAAATGATTAAATATTGGATGATTTTGTAATGTTAATTGACTTTGCCATCCACCAATATTGCTTACTATTCTTCCGCGATTATCTTTTTCAAATTCTTGTTCAACAGCCTGTTGCAATTCTAATACTTCATTAGGAAACGGCTCTTGCCAAAAACAATCGTGTGCGATAGGAATTGTAAACATATTAAGTTACTTTTATCCAAAAATGGCCGGAACAAAGATTTTGTGTATATCCAGTTACCAATGTTAGCCCGCTATAACTCCCGCTACGGAAGTCTGCACTAAATCTTATTCCGTCGGAGCCTCCCCTCCAAAAATTTTGATGAGCGTTGGCATATGTTGTAGGGTAGTAGTGATTGCCTCCAGTATAAGTTCCAACTTGTGCATCGCTGGATGCCTGCACGTCACTCCAATTTTTATATTGAGTAAGTACCCAGGCTGTATCTGCCGAAGAAACCAATGTGGCCCTATTACTGCAATCATTTGCAGTGCCCGGCCATCTGTAGGTAGTAAGTGTACCTAATCGTTGGTATAACCCAGTAAATGGTGCATTTAATTGTGGGGCTCCGTACCCGCGTAAGGGTACGATTCTAGTCCACTTGGTTCCCGGGATAGATAAAAATTGATTAATTTTATCTACACCGAACATTGAGGTGGTTGCTTTTTGGTATTCTACTACATTCGGATTTCCGTCAATTGTACTAAAACCGTAATCATTATTGCTATAATATTGACCACCGTTATTGGATCTAGCATTAATCATTAACATCCAGCCGCCGCCGTCTGTGGACATATCACAGTATACATAATACGGAGCCCCTGATCCAGGAGGAGAAATCCAATAGTAACCACTGCTTGCGGTTGGTATAGCTGACAATATAGCATTAGCACTAGTAGCTGGGTTTGCTCTACTTAACCCAACTGTTTCGCCATATGATAATAATTGAGTAGTTGCAGTCCACGATGATCCTGCTCTAATTAATGTAAATGTTTGTACTTCTTTTCTATTTGCTGTCGGAGTAAAGTTACTAGTAACTGTCGACCATCTTACTGTTTGACTTACTCCGTTAATCTGTAATGCAGTTGCATAATACGGAGTTCCGCCTTGTGTTAAAATCAAACTGATTGTGATTGTTCTGTTATTGGTTGTTGGAGTATTTACTAGGTTAATTGTAAAATTACTAGTAATACTACTATGTTCCCAAATATTTGATTCTGTAAAATCGTGTATTACTACACCTGACGCACTAGTTTTAGCAACTACAAAATCTTGAGACTGCGTAAGCGTTACTAAACCTGATGCTGCAACAGCAGTAAATGTGCCGGTAGAAGGTGTTGCCGGGTCAACTCCAATAGGAGCAACAATTGATGTCACTGTTCCGATTGTGCCAGCTAATACCAAATTACCGGTGATCCCGATACCACCTGTGGTAACCACTGAACCAGAGCTAACAGAATTACTAACAACATTATCTGTAATTTTAGTAACTTTAGTGCTAACTGTTGACCCGGTGCCGCTGGCATCAAATGTAATGTCACTATTTGAAATTACAGATTCGATCGTGTTTCCGTTTACCGCAATAGATCCTGTTCCTTGACTATTAGTAATTACTCCGCTTGCTATTTTTCTTCCCACGTTGTTTCTCCGTTATGGTTTTGCATTTGTTGATACAAGGTAGCTTGTACCTGTTACATACGACGAAGTACCATCGTTAAAACCTATGTCGCCGCCGGCATAACTTGCCATAGAATATCCACCAGCAGCAAGGCCGAGCCAAGCTCGTGCAGTATAGTCACCGTTTGGTTCACCAAAAGTTGTATTTCTTAGCCACCAGCGGCCACCGTCGCCTGTTCTCCAATCACTAGCACCGGTGCCGTAAAATCTTGGATCTCGCATAATTTGTCCGGTATAGTTACCGTTTAGAGTACCTCCAGTTGAACTAGTGGTTCGATATACAACGTATGGTATTTGGAAAAATACATTACTAGAGTCACCTAATACATTCTTAACATAATTATTCATAGCAGTCCAGTGTTGTGACGATCTAGGATAAACTAAGTCTAACCCTAACGCCATACCGCTATGTGTTTCTCCGTAGAAATTAATGCTTGTGCCCCCTGTAATAGGGTAGAAATCGTAGCCGCCGCCTTCTTGAGTCATGTCTACGTACATTTGTAGTGCATTTGGCATACTGGGACTTTTAATCCAATATGTTCCGGAAGTTAAACTTAATGCGTTCTTAAAGTTGTTTGCTAACCAATAACCACTCGGTGCCGGATTAGTGCTAGAAGATCCCGGATAAGAGGTTCCTAATGAAGAAAAAGATGAAAATACAATCCAAGAAGATCCAGATCGTACAAGGGTAAAAGTTTGAACGTCAATGCTATTAGTGCCTGGTCGTGGGATTGAATACCCGCTCCATCTAATCGACTGTGCTACTCCGTCGATGTTTAAATTTGTAACAAATCTTCCTGTGCTACCTTGTATTAAATAAAATGTAACTGTAATTAATCTATTGTCAGTTGTTGGGACATTAGTAATGTTAGCTGTAAAATTTGAAGCAATGGAACTATGATACCAAATTCTAGATTCGTTGAAGTTATGTATGACAGTACCTGTTGCACCTGTTTTAGTTGAAAGTGTTTCAGTGTATTCACTAAATGTTGAGGTGCCTGTAACTGTCAATGATGTAAAGTTTGCAGTCGTAGGAGACGTAGTGCCTATTGCTACTCCAGAAAATCCTGCTTGAGATGTAAGAGATCCGCCAATATAAGTGTTTCCATTAACGCTAACTCCTCCGGCAACCTGTATAGATCCTGATGTTGCGCTTACTGCATTATCTGAATTAGTAGATAACAAAGGAGCAGCAATTAATAATGCTCCTGTGCCTCCAGGTGAAAGTTCAACATCTGCATTAGGAACTGCTGAGCTGATAGTAGTCGATACAATACTCAGAGATCCAACTACTCCCCGACCTACTGTTCCTGTTGATAGTTTTCTTGGCATATTATGCGTTTCCTACTGGGTTGATTCTAAAGTAAAGTTCAATATCTCTTCGGCCTTGGCCTGTTGTAGGACTAATAGATGGGCCCATTTGTAACGGGCTTGCATGGCTCCATTGGCCATTGCTTTGAACCCCATTTGTTTCCCAGTACCAAATACTTCTGCGACCTAACCATTGGTTGTATGTTCCAACTCCATCACTATTATTCTGATAATCAGAATTCCACGCAATTCCTGGATATTGTGGGCCGCCTTCGTATCGCATGCCGCCAACTTTTTTAAGGCCAGCCGGTCCGCTATTAGATATCTTTGCATGGTTGATCGGAAATCCTAGCCCTGTTCCGTTGACATTTGATTCAAAATTAAGCAATTCAGGTGGAACTTGGCTTGAAATTTGTTGCCAAGTTTGACCCATTCTATTCCATAGTTCGTCTAGACTGTGAATTAGAATTACATTTGAGTCACCTGTTCTGCGCCACATCATTTGAGAAGTATTAGGTGAAGATCCTGCCATTGACTTTGCAACATCCATTCTACAAAATGATGTTTGATTTGCTACGCGAGTAGTTGCAATAGTTCCAAAGAAACTAAACACTGCTTGAGTTCCATCTCCTACGGTAGTATCGCCAAGGTAACCTAACATCATCCAGCCGCCGCCGTCTGTAGTCATATCACAGTATACTTGCGTTGGGCCTATTGACGGAAAGTTAATCCAATACACTCCGCTTGTTGTGATTCCGTTTTCCATTAACGTTCTAGCGTTTAGTGCTGCCAACAATGCAGACGATCCGTCCAATACTGCACCGTATGATGCAATAGTAGCTGTTACAGTCCATGCATTATTTCTTCTAATTAATGTAATCGTTTGTATTTCTTGTTTATTGATAGTAGGAGTTCCACCTAACCAATTGATTGATACTCCTACACCGTTAATCTGAACAGCAGTTGCACAAAATGCAGACACTGAGCTTTGACTAAAAATTAAATTAATTGTTATAGTTCTATTATTAGTAGTTGGCACATTGGTGAAGTTTGCTGTAAAGTTAGCTGACATTGAACTATGAAACCATGTATTAGATTCAGAAATATCGTGTATAACAGTACCAGTAGCACTTATTTTTGGTGCACCTATTATTTCTGAATAACTGTTTATAGTTGCTAAATCATTTGCTGTAAATGTTGTGAACCTTGCAGCAGTTTGAGTCACTGTTCCTAGCGGGATTCCGTTTAATGCATTTCCGTTTAAGTTTACTGTTCCGGCCACAAAGATATCTTTAGTAACACCCAATCCGCCTGATACTTGCAATGCACCAGAGTTTATTCCGCTGGCTGATGTTAAGTCCGAAATAACAAACGTATCCGGGGTAGTAACTACTCCTGTGCCGCTTGGGTCCAGTGTAAGATTATTATTACCTGATGATGCAATAGACGAGCCAGCAACTAATAACGCCCCTAGATCGCCGCCTGTGCCGGATAATGATTGTCCGCTTGAAATTCTTCGTGTCATTGACTAATCCTTAATTATACTGTCGGAGTTTCAATACCCATTACCACCACCGATACACCTACATCACTAGCATATGCCACTAATTGATTGCCGGCATTGATTACAATTCCTGTTCTTTCAAGAACCCCATTTGCTAAAATCTGAACATCGTATTCTAAATATTCATCAGCCGCCGGGGTCGATGTATCTGCAAGAGCTAGCCGAATAGTTATTGTGCCCGACGTTCTATTACAAATTGATACCGATGCTACTGTAAATGTAGTCACTGGACAAGCGTAAACTGTAGTGTTTGTTGTTGCCGCTAAATCTGCGGTTCCTAATCTTCCTGTTGCCATTCTTATTCTCCAATTATAGTAAGAAGTAATTAAATGCTACTGGTAAACCAGTAACTCCGCCACTAAATTCCATTGTGGCTCTGACGTTAATTCCAACGCCAGTTGTTGTTGTGATAACATTGCTGGAAATAAAGATAGATCCTGCTGTTACACTATTTACATTAATCGAAGCACCACCGCCGCCGATCTGTGCGGCAATATATGCTTTAATTGCTCTTTGTGTTGGAACAATATTATCGCTATCTGCCGTAAAGAACGGATCTGTTGAGAATTCAGTAATTGAGGCCGAATTTCCACCTAATGATACTGATCCAAGTGTAAGTTCTTGTAATCCTGCAATATTAAATGCGTCAGCATTTAATGTTGCAATACCAGTAGATTGTTCAATAGTAAATAGTCCGCCTACACGGAAGTTGCCGTCTTGGTCAGTACTAGTGTAGAATACTCGGCCGCCGCCGCTTCCGACAGTCTCTTGTGCTTGAATTGGATCAGTTAATGGTAATCCTGGATAATTTGTGTTGGTAAAGTTGCCAGTTCCGATATTTAAGAAATCATGACCTGTTAATCGGCATTGACTGTATTGAATGCGAGTAGTTACTCCAGTTTCGTGCTCTGGTGCATCGGTCACTGACATCTGAGGACTTAACTGCAAGAACGCTGTGTACGCACCTGCATACGAACCTAAGAAAGAAGTTACGTTTACTAATTTATAAATTGTAGTAGGGTCACTATCAAATACAACGTTAGAACCTGGTAGAGGTCTCTTTGATAGACGCTTAACTGCTACATACTGCCCGTTTTGATAATAGTCGGCGTAGCCATTTCCGTAGATTAGTACGCTGGCGGCTGAAAACCCAGTACCTCTTTCAATTAACGAAGGTTGACCTAGTGCTCCTTTTCCTATTCTTACAGTAAACGGAGCATCGTAGATATTGTTAGAATCAGTAATAATCATTGTCGGAGTGGTCAAATATCCAGAACCCGGATCAGTAATTCTAATTTCAAACAATCTCCCTGTTGCAACAGAGCAACGAGCTTTTGCTTTTGCACCTGTTAATATCTTACGGCCAACAGTTGAACTTCCTGCACCGTCAACAGCAATCCACACACCAGATTTGTTTGGATTTCCAAATGCTACAGAAGCCCAATCAGCTGTGGTAGTCAATGAACGAGTAGCCCAAGTCATTCCAAATTCAGAAGTTGCTGCTTGCGAACCACCTGTTGCTACGGCAACAAATACACCCTGGCCATAACTAACGTTTGACCAAGTAGTCGACGCCGGTAGTGTACTTGCTGTCCAAGTTTCGCCATCGAGACTATAAGCAGCTACAGTACCGCCTGTTGATACTGCAACAAATCGTCCATTGCCATAAGTAACAGATTGCCAGTCTGCGGATGGAATAATCTTAGTTACCCATGACACACCGTCGGTACTATAGGCAGATTCAGTTGTTGCACTACCACCTTTAACAGCAACGTAGATTCCTTTACCGTATGCAACTGAGGTATACCCGATTGATGGCAAGTCTCCGCCAGCTGTCCAATTTAGGTCATCTGTCAAATATGCTGTTGTAAGATTATCTGAAATTGCAACAAACTTAGTTGATCCAAAGACTACATCAGTCCACGTTGTGCTTGTTGGTAAAGTTGCACCAGTAAAAGAAATTCCAGTGGTGCTATATGCTGCTGCATTTGATCCATAAGCAACTGCGACTGTGAGACTTATTGGTTCAGCTAATGTAGATCCGTCGTCTAATTTTCCAGTAGCAAGAGATTTCCATGTTCCTCCTCCGGATGATGGCATCGTTGAGTTA
>Ga0105050_10006057_pt1 | contig 15223 bp, 22 predicted proteins | sample FRY01_FD_78088 | JGI IMG/M metagenome (GOLD analysis project Ga0105050, IMG submission 78088) | Freshwater microbial communities from Lake Fryxell liftoff mats and glacier meltwater in Antarctica - FRY-01 | ecosystem: Environmental > Aquatic > Freshwater > Ice > Glacier meltwater ... | reverse complement strand
TTTGCTAACCTACATACAATGTCACACTAAGAGAAGAAGGCGGTGAATGATGGACACTTATGAAGAGGGCTGGGACGCCTATCACAGCGGCCTCAGTCTGAACAAAAATCCGTACGACGCGTCGGAACGAACGCGGTATGCTAATTGGCGAAAAGGTTGGCTAGACGCTGCAGACAAGGCGGGTGAATAATGCCCGATACCTCTCTGAAGTACGTCGTACACCTGAAGCAAGCGTACATACGCTTGTCCATAGAACGCGAATCGTTATTGATGCAAGCTCTTGCTGCATTAGCAGCCGCTTCACAATGTATAACAGCTAAGCACCGGGATGAGCAACACGCCCTTTTCGTCGAGTATTCCGCAACAGCTGCAACGTTAGCTACACAGTTGGATATCGTCGCGCTCGGCTTGCAGCACGTCGAGCAACAACTCGGCGAAGCTTGCCTGCGCGAATTCCATACCTGCCCGAAGATTTACCTCGACCTTGGCCAGCGTTCGCTTTTTCACTGGGCACAAGATGAGTTCATTGGCATGGGTTTCGACGACCAAGATTACGAATTGGCTGTCCAGTATGCTTGGGAGCGCCGCGGACCGATAAGCTTCCTTTGAAACGGAGATGCACAATGTCAAGAACCTACGAAATGGACATCGCAGTGAAACTGATCGTTCTAGTCGACGTGGATAACCATCTGATAGCTAGACCGCAAACTCAAGTCTCTGTCAAAACCGGGGATCAAATTATCCTTCGTCGGGGACAAAGACCAGTTACCACTTCCGCCGTCGCTACTGGGATTCAGCACTATCTGCACGCTCAGATGACCGACTTATGGGAGAAGGAGCTGCCACATGTCAAAAGCTCGTGAAGCGCTCATCACTGCAAGAATCGCGATTCCGCGTGAGCACTTGCTGACTAATCTGGCATCAATCGAACAGTCTTTACGCCGCCGCGCAGTATCCGACGACTTGCGTGCCAAGCGTTGGAAAGCCTCTCCGAACACTTACTCTACTCAAAGCGTTAGCCGTCTTGAAGGTCAAGCAGCAGGTTTGCTTTCGGCCGCGGATGAGCTTGCATTACGGATTATTTCTGTGAAACTAATTTACGTATCCGACACGCAGCATGATGAAGTCTATGATCTCATTCACAATATCGAAAGCGCTTGGCATGCTCGCGACGATTCCGAGTGGATAGAAATTGTTGAAAAGTTGCATGCCATCATTCAAAAACAGCGCGGAGTTGTCAATGCAATACAAACCCCATCAGATCGTCGCTGACGAATTCTTACGTGCGTTCCCTAGAGCCATTCTTGGAGACGAACCCGGGGTAGGGAAGACATTTCCAGCGATCCGCGTGTCATATGAGATAGCGAATAGTCCTCGACTTGTGGTTACGCCAGAGTACCTTCAACGTAACTGGGTACGCGAGATCGAAGCAATTGTTCCGCAAGCGAAAGTCGTTGTTGTATCCGGAGCGATTACGCCAACTCGGAAACACGAGATTCTCAACAACGTGCAGCAATATGATTTCGTACTCGTTACGTACGCGACTCTCTCGCAACGAACACGAACGACACTAGCCAACGGCAGCATCGACGAACAGATGGCCTACCCTGAGATACTAACTGTGCCTTGGGGTTGTGTCGTCTGCGATGAAGCTCACTTGCTTCGCGGTCGGAATAGTCAATCGACAGCGACAATGTACAAGTTGAGCAAACTGCTTGAACGCCTCTGGCTGTTGACTGGTACACCGCTAGTCAACAATGCTGGGGACGTTTTTCCGTTACTCAAGCTGCTCGAACCGCGTTCGTTCACGTCCTATTGGCGCTTCGTAGAGCAGTTCTGTAACATCTCGTATACACCTTGGGCAACGTTGGTCAACGGCGTTAAGAACGAGGAGCAGTTCAACGCTACACTGCAACGCTACATGTTACGTAGAACGCTCTCAGAGGTCACAGGGAATGCGATACCAGAACCGATAATGGTCCCGATTTACGTTGAGCTCACCGCGACAACGCTCAAAGCACTGAAACTGGCTAAGGATGAGTATCGCCTCCAACGCACGCCGGAGAGCGAAGAAGAACCCTTGACTTCCGCAGGCGCGGTAGTCTCTGCAATGCGTCAACTTGTCGCAGTGGACAAGAACAAGCTGAAAGCGTTCAAGCAGCTGTGCAATGACGCCGCACAAGAACCTTTGATCGTGTGGTGCTGGTATCGTGCAACTGTCAAGTTGCTACTGGAGCAGTTACCTAAGAATCGACCAGTTTGGTGCATTGATGGAGACGTATCGGCGGCTAAACGCGAGTTGATGTGTGACGAGTGGCGAACGTTTCCGAATGGCGTAATCATTGCGACTTTAGGTTCCTTATCGCTTGGTCAGAATTTACAGCACGCAGCGGAGACCATCTTCTACGAGCAAGACTGGCTTCCGTCGACGAACTTGCAGGGCTTAAGTCGACTACGTCGTTTAGGCCAACTGCGGCAAGTAACCGTGAGAGTATTGATCGGAGAACGCAGCGTAGACGTACATGTACAGCGCGTACAAAGTAAACGGTTCAAGTCGATCAATCGTGCCTTATTTGAGGAAATCCTGTTAGAAAATGCGGATTAGAGCGCGGAAAATCCGGCAAATTTCGTATTTTCTTGCACAAGTGTTATATTGCTCACGCTTTTATTCTGGATTGATAGTGGCCAATTTTGCCGGATTTTGAACCTTGATTTTCTGTGTAAAGTACCATATAATTATAACAGGAGGAATAAAAATGACCGTTCCCAAGTGGCCAGCATTACGGGGTACCAAATTAGACACTCATAGTATTAAGCGCTTGAAGGATTCCGAAATTTGGACGACCTTTTTCACCATTGGCACGCACATTGTCAATGCATACCCTAACGGAGGTTTCGGTACTTGGGGCGGTACGCCAACCGAGTACCCTTGCGTTTCATTTGAGGTTAAGAGTAGTCTGCACTCTACGGCGGTGAACCGAAAGACGCCACTTTACCTTATAACGTGGTTAGGTATGTACGCAAAGGGTTGTGTTTGGCATGCTGGATGGCAGTATCCACACGTGCTCGATTTCAAACCTCAAGAGATTGCTCAGTCGGCCGCAAACACGTTCTTGTCGGTTGCAGAAGTACTTTACGATGGTGACGTTCCAGACGCCGAAGTTCGGAGGTTTGCTGAGCGTTACGATTTCAGATTCTAACCTCGGAGGACACAAGCACATGCCACAGACGAACAAGTTAAGACATCAATTGGTGAGGCGTAAACGCGCATTATTTGCAATGTTGGACATTGAGTCCACAGTACATAAAGACTTGCATCCCATAGCGTTCAATGCACGTTTACGCGCAGCTGTTGAATTATGGAAGAAAGAGTACGGTATCGACTTGCCAACTAGACCTCTAATCAGTGAGTGGGTGAACCAAAAGGAGATCGTCTACGATGAAAATTAGTGTCACAGAGCGGCAGGATTTTCTCAGGTGCCGTAGGGCCTGGGATTTCACTTCCCATAATCGACAGGGATTGGACTCTATGGGTGTTCCCACAGTTGCGCTGCATCTCGGCTCAGCCGTTCATTACGCACTCGCGGAGGCGATGAATGGTCGCGATCCGATCGCAGCGGTGAATACATTCTGCAGGTTAGAGGAGGAGCGCATCCAACACGCTTATCGCGCGCGGGTTGGAACAGATATGAGCCCGGTCGAAATAAACTTGCGTATCGCCAGTCGAGAGTTGGCCGTCGGCATTGTGACGCACTATTTCGAGCACTGGGGTGTTATGCAGCCGTTTGCTGATTTAGGTTTGTGGACTATTGCATCCGAAGTTAGCTGGCAGTTACCGATTCCAAATTCTGACGGGGGCGTTCTCACTGGCACGTTCGATGCGTTAGCAGTGGACGTTCGGAATCGCGTTTGGATCATCGAGCACAAGACGATGACCTCTCCGAACACAATCGAGAATCTTGTAACTGACGACCAAATGACACATTACGTGTGGGCAGCCAGGAAACTGTTCAAAGAGCCCATCGCTGGAGTCGTCTATGACGGGATCGCCAAAAAACTCCCGACCGTACCGAAGATCAACAAAGACGGCACCGTTTCCCGCGCAAATATCACCACCACGGGAAAAATTTACGCCCAGGCCGTGGTGGATTCGGGTGGTCAAATCAAAGACTATCAAGACATCATTGATCGGTTGTCACAGGGTAGTCAATTCTTTACGCGTATTCCGGTGACCTTCGAGGGTGTTGATTGGACGGAGATTGAACGCTCGTTGGCTGGTATCTATAGCGAGATGAGTTCGGATACAGTTGCACTGTATCCGAACTTTCAGTGGCAAGGTTGCTACGATTGTTGGGTGAAAGATCTTTGCACGACGCGTCAGTTCAATGGCGACGTCGCCTCATTGATAGCACAAAAGTACGTTCGCGGTGCGGGTCACCGCACAGTGAAAGCAACTAGTCGTTCGCTTCCACGTGGGGTGTCTTCGATCTATGACTTTTCCACCTAGTTCAAAGGAGTGAGTGTGGCCGATAACATGAATGGAGCAAAAGTTGCACAACCGGAACCGTCTGATAACGACGAGCTCTTTACCTCGATCACCAGCCGGTTCCTCTTTCCGAGTCAGGTTGTTGACCGCTGGGGTTTGAACATGGTGCTTTACGGCGCACCTGGTGTTGGTAAAACCACACTGGCTGCAACTGCACAAGATTACGTACCTGCTCGCGACGTTCTACTCATCGACGTCGAGGGCGGCGCAAGAGCGATCGCCGATCGAACGGATATCTCGATTTTCCGGCCGATTGATTGGACTGATTTAGGTAGCATGCTCGAGTTCCTTGAGGAGAGCAGTCACACGTTTCGAACGATTATCATCGACACGATCAACGAATGCCAACGTCTAGGTCTCGAACAGATTATGCGTGGTGGCGGCCCAACTGCAACAGCGCAGCTACAAGATTATCTCAAGTCGAACGAGCAGATGTTGCGCTTTGTGAGAGCGTACCGCTCGCTTGCCTATACTCGCGGTTGGAACATCATTTTCATATCACACGAAACGGAGGTTCACGATCAAGCAACTGGTGCAGTGCTGACGCGACCAGCATTGACACCTAAAGCTGCAGAAATGGTAGTCGCAAGCGTGGATGCGGTGGGATATCTATATCGTGATGGACCGAAGCGAATGCTGACTTTCGACGGTACAGCGTATCTCCGCGCAAAATTTCGACAACCCCAACATGCGATCTCAACCGTACCTTTGGTACCGCTGTTGATCGAGAATCCGACTCTCGCAACCATCCTGAAAGGAACGACAACAAATGCCGATCAAAGTTGATTTTTCAAAAGCTGGCGAAGGTGACAGTGATTTTGCTCCACTACCAGCTGGCGAGTACAACGCCACTGTCTTCGAGATCAATTCGAAGATAGGCAAAGACAGTGGACAACCCTATCTTGAATGGATCTATCAGGTGACGTCGGAGGGTTACGTTAACCGTCGACTCTGGCAGATTTTCAGCTTGCAACCGCAAGCTCTCTGGAATCTCAAGAGTCACCTGCTTGCCTTGGGACTAAGTGAGGAAGTTCTCGCGGGCGAGTTCGATTTCGAACCGCGCATGTTTTTGGGAAAGCCAGTCGAGTTAATTGTTTCACTTAGTACGTATCAAGGGAAGCCAGGGAACGATGTGGAATCTGTTCGCCTGCTTTCCCAAGGGAATAAACCTGGTGCATCTACCAAGCGGGCAGCAAAATTTTAGGTTGTGCCTAGGGCTAGATCCAGGTATAACCACAGGTTTTGCGCTCTGGGATTGTGAACAACACACGCTCGTTAACTCTGGAACCATTCAAGGCTGGCAGCTTTGCTATGAGCTATTGCGCTCTACAAAGCTATTGGCTGTGGATGGTCGTGAACTTCAGATTGTTGTCGAGGACTTCGTAGGGGGTGGATTGCGTAGTGTGCCAGCAATCCACACCCTGCAACTCTTGGGCTTCATCACGGGAGTTTGCGAAGCAGTGCTAGACCTACCCTGTGCAATACAAGCACCACAATTACGCAGGCCATTTCTCACCGAAGCGAAAGTGTTAGTTCCGAACGAAAATAGTGTTCACGCTCGGGACGCACTCGCGCACATTCTCTACTTTTTATGGAGGGACAAATGAAAGCTGTACTGTCAATTCAATTTGATGCTGTAACCCACGAACAGATCAAGGTCGCAGCCGCGAAAAATATCCGATCAGTTTCGGGATATATTCGTGCACTCGTCTGTAATGATTTGAGTCTTCTGGGATTTGACGTCACTGAAGGTGAAGACCCGTCGCCACCGCTGGAGGCCCAACATGTTGATGCAAATGTCAATTACGAAACGGTTTGAGATGAGTTGCGCTCACCACATCCCTAACCACCCGGGAAAGTGCAAATCTCCACATGGTCACAATTACGTTGTCGAAGTCACTGCTACAGGCTCAGTGGATGTAGAGACTGGCATGGTGATTGACTTCTACAACATGCGACAGCATATCAATGCAGTTATCGATGCGCCCTGCGACCACCAAGACTTGAACCTGGTGTATCCCGAAATGCTGACGACTGCGGAGAACTTGGCAACAACGTGGTTGCAAGCCCTGCGCCAACGCGATGTACGTTACACAGCTGTGAAGGTGTGGGAAACATCAACCGCGAGTGCAACAGCTAGCGTTCGATGATCCGTATCAACTTTCCGTTACCAGAGTACTGCGTACTCTGCAATAAGGAGGTACAATACTATGACAGTCGCTGTGATTGTTGCGGAAGAGCCTTCCACTCAAGATGTGGAATTACGAATCGCAACGGAACCTACTGCGGCAAGTGCTGGAACTTTGCGGAGGCTATCTATCTCGGAGATCTATGGCAGCACGTTTCAGGGCGAGGGTCCTTATACGGGTAGACCTTCAACGTTCTTGAGGCTGGGTATTTGCAATTTGACCTGCGTTTGGTGCGATACACCGTATACGTGGCGTTGGTCCGCGAAATTGAATCACCAATCGGACGTTGTTTACGACCCAAAGAAGGAACTACAGCTACTTACGGTTGAAGCAGTTGCCTTGCGCTTACTCGAGTTGCCGTTATCGAGAGGACTTGTAATTACCGGCGGCGAACCTTTACTACAGCAACAGGCACTCGTTGATCTGATTTTCGTGCTCTCTGGTCGCGGAGTGTTCCGACAGGCTTTCGAATCCATCGAGATCGAAACCAACGGAACAGTCTGGCCTTCGGACGAGCTAATCAACGCGGGGGTGCATTTCAATGTCTCTCCGAAACTCTCAAATGCTGAGATGAGTGCCGCCCTACGAATCAACTGGGACGTACTCAAGCGTTTCTGTCGTGTACCATCAGTAGCGTTCAAGTTCGTTGTTTGTAGTTTGAGCGACCTCTACGAAGTGCACCAGATTGTCGAAACTTTAGGCATTCCGAACGACCGTGTTTGGATCATGCCAGAGGGAAGAGACACAGCAACACTCGATGCTACGTTGGGTACACTCGTTGACGCTATTTTCAGAGCCGGTTGGAACATTAGTACTAGGCTCCATATCCACCTGTTCGGTAACCGGAGAGGCACATGAATCCTTCCGCGATGGAACTTGCGGTGGCCGAGATGTTATCACATCTCGGTGTCGATCAAACGTCAGAGCACTTCCTTCGGACACCTTACCGTTTTGCAACTTGGTTGCAGACCTACAAGGTGCCGACTCACGAGGAAGAAACTACTGCCCTTTCCGCGATGCTCTCCGTACAATTTACGGAAGCTCACGACGAACTTGTTGCGGTGACGAACGTATCTTTCCGATCACTGTGCGCACACCATTTACTGCCCTTTACTGGTACGGCAAGCATCGCGTACATCCCCAATGGCAAAATTGTGGGTGTCAGTAAATTGGTCCGCGCGTTGCGTTACGTTGCTCAACGGCCAACTGTGCAAGAAAGTATTACGCGTCAACTCGCGGATACGCTCGAATACTACCTGGAGCCGCGTGGCGTGATGGTGGTACTAAAAGCTCACCATCAGTGCATGAGCCTACGCGGTGTCGAAGATCCGCACGTCAATATGGTCACATCAGCCGTTCGAGGGTACTTTCTCTCAAACGACGCTGGCTGTAAGGACGAGTTTTTATCACTCTGTCAATTGGGAGGCTAACTTGCTCAACAATCTTTCTCGCTGGCTTAGAAATGAATCGCACGAACGAACAGCAGCAGTAAAAATGCTTGAGATGCTATCTACCCGTGATACGGGTAGCATTGCTGAAGACGTACGAACTGACGTGGGCGATGATGCAGGTGTAAACTTCTCACGCCTTGCACAGTTAGAGGCCGTTGGCATGACTTACGATTTTGACAAGCACGAACTCAAGTTCGACGCAGATGAACCTATCACGTGGTGGAAAGGGTATGCTCAGTGAAATTAGCCAATATCGTGCCGATCGATTTTCTCCATCTGACGCTAGCAGACGAGTACCATCTGTTCATCGCAGATGAAGTAGTTGCAAATCAAGACACCTTTGAAGCGCACTTGATGACGTTGCGCGAGTTACATACGCAACCGACAATCATATTGGACTCGGCTGCTTTCGAAACCACTCGGGGGACGTCAATCGAGTTGATGCAGCACGCTGCGGAGATCATTCAACCAACGTTTCTCATTTTACCCGATCGAAGAGATGCGTCGGCGTCAATGAACATAAGTTTAGCAGCTGCAGCTGTGACGCAACTCGATCAACAGTCCTGCAAATTCATGGCAGTTCCCCATGGGAGAACTTGGGAGGAATTCTACAACAGCGCCAAACTCTATGCAAGTTGGCCGCGCGTCACTGCATTGGGCATTGTCGAAGAGACCGGAGAGATCTATGGTCTTGAGCGCTCAGAAGTTATCAAACGGCTCGATCACTTACCCGTGCAATTCCACTTGCTCGGCGTGACCGAGAACCTCGAAGAGTTCCATGATCCCTACTTGCGCGCACGTTGTATGGGTGTCGATTCTGGCAAAATGTTCTGTTGGGGACTCGAAGGTGTTTCGCCGCGCATCAATCGAGTACCCGTACAGTACAGTGGACGCCCAAAAGGGTTCTTCGAGATCTCTCAAACGGATCGGCGTTGCGATGCTTACGTCATCGATCGTCTGATCACCACGTTTGACTACTGGCGGAATGAACTTTCTCTACGCGCGAATCTGAACTTCCACACAATGGACGTGTCCACCGTGGAGCCAACAACAGCAGGTAGTTCCGCGCGCGGGAGATTTCAAGAAATTCTATTGAACGCAATTGCTCTCGAAGAGATGCGGACGAAAGAGTACGATGGCACCGGGTTAGGTTTCGGACCGCTACGTTGGAAAGTCAGCGATAGCCTTCCACTGTATCTTTCTGCTCTTTATCGGCTCGCCGACAAATGGCACCGCATGGAAACGGTATTTCAACAAGCTGTCAGTAATGGTACATACCGCATCGATGGCGACATCGCGGAATTGATCGTTGATTTGATCAATTACGCGGCAATCGTTCAGGTTTTATACGAAGAGGAAAATGGATCAAGGAGGCTCTAAAACATGTGCGGACTCTATGGCAGCTTCGCTGCTAACATAAACGCTGACATCGCCGAACGTACGTTACGTTCGCTCAAACTCACGCTTGAACGCGGACGTGATAGTCAAGGTGTCCATGTGGTTAGTCATAGGGGTGACCAACCGCGAATTAGTCGTCAGACGAATTTGGATGGTCGAATCACTATCCCGGTAGATGCTTACGGGCGATCCGCGACGATCATTGCAAACGCCCGCGCAATGCCCACAACGGAGTGGGTAGACATACAAGATCCGAACAACATTCAACCATTTACGTCTCCAAATGGATGGATTGTTGTGCATAACGGTACCATCAGTAATGACGCCATTTTGAAAGCCCGATATTCCCGGCATTTCCCTGGCGGAAACAAACTTTCAACAGAAATAGACTCTATCACTATTGGACTGATGTTGGATTTAGCCGGTGATATTGGACCCGAGAGCTTCTACGAGGGCATTTCACAGCTGGAGGGTAGCTTTGCGATTCTCGCTGTTCATCCACAACAGGTTGGCACAATCTTCTATGCCACGAACTACAAGCCCCTCTACTGGTCTAGGGACGTTACGAACAACCATGTGCAAATTGCAAGCCAAGGTGAGCATTTGGTGCTGGGGGATCAGAATTTGCCAAAAGCTGCCCTGCCGCAGTACACTTGGGGAACGATAACACTAACAGGTTTCACTGAGTACGGATCACTCTACCCTGTGTCATCTGAAGTCCAGCGAACGCTTTCTGTCTGTAGCGGAGGTTTAGACAGTGTTGTTGCAACACAGGCGGCTATCTCGCGCGGCGATACCGTGGAGGCGTTGCACTTTGACTATGCGTGTCGCGCTGGAACCCGCGAACACGCTATGCTCACAGCTGCAGTAAAACACTGGGATATTCCGATGGTGACTATCGGAACAGACTTCTTCACCAAACACGCGAATAGTGTTTTGACTGATCCCACGAAAGAGATTCAAACTGCTCGCGGGGGAGAATCAGGTGCTGAGTTCGCTCACGAATGGGTTCCAGCACGTAACACCGTCTTCCTAGCGCTGGCTTTGAGTTACGCCGAAGCGCACGAGTTCACTCAGATCACGCTGGGGAACAATCTCGAAGAATGCGTATCCGGCGACACAATCGTAACTATGAACCGGCTAGACTCTCCAGTCCGCGTACGTATTGCTGACTTGTATACCAAGGAGACAACTCCGGGTCACTGGGGGAGGCCTGACGTAATTACGCGCGTAAAGGCAATAACTTCAGACGGTATTATCAAAGCTTGCGACATCGGGAAAATCGTACTAGTCGGCCGCAAAAAGGTTTTCCGCGCGACTTTCACGGACGGTCACTATATCGACACGACGCTAGAGCACAAGTTCTTGTCGCCCGATAGTGAGTGGATCGAGCACGGTTTACTCGAAGTTGGCCAACTAGTCGTAATGCAAAGTCCCCAAATCTTTAGCTGGCCTGCTCCCTTGGTATCAGTAGCGCTCGTTTCGAGCGTATTTCTCGGCGTGCAGGATGTTTACGATCTAAGCGTTCCGGAAGCACGCACGTTCTTTGCGAACGATTTCGTTGTGGCCAATTCCGGCGGAGGGTATCCGGACAACGAGCAAGAGTTTGTTGCGCGCTTCCAAGCCTTGGTACCATATGCACTCAAGCCCTACCACCAACTAAAATTCGTTCAGCCACTGGGTGCACTAGTCAAGCACGAGATCGTCAAACTTGGTTTACAACTTGGGGCGCCATTACATCTGACATGGTCGTGCTATTCTGGAGGTGAACATCACTGTGGTGAATGCGGACCATGTTATATGCGCACTAGAGCCTTCAAAATGAACGGTGTCAAAGATCCAGCGTTTCAGAACCACCCAACGATGGGTTGGTCGTCATCCTTCTGGGATGATTGCGTAGATTACACAATCACAGGAGTACACGATGAGTCAAAACTATAGTGAGATTGCACTACTACAGCTGTGCAATTGCAATGGTTGCGCATTACAGCCTACCTACGCTCCCATCCTCGGCGTTGGACCAGCGCGAGCCGATATCGTTATCGTTGGTGAAGCACCCGAGCAAGCTGAAGTACGTGCAAACCTGCCTCTCGCTGGACAAACGGGTAATCTGCTCGAGCTAACGTTCAAAGAGCACGGATTAGACTTAGAGACCTGTTTCGTCACAAACACCTTGCTATGTGAGAGGCCAATAGTTAACGGCAAACTCGCTGCCATTACACAGGGAATGATTCAGTCTTGCAGCGCGCGTCTGCTCGCAGAGATCAAGGCGCGCGAACCGAAAATCGTATTGCTTCTGGGTGCTGCAGCTGCACAGGCTGTGTTGCAGACGCATGCGAAGATTCACGAACTTTCCGGTGTAACGCAATGGTCCGATGAATTAGATGCGTATGTGATCGTCTCATATCATCCGATGGCGATCATTCATGGAAACGTTGGCTTCTTCGATGATCTCTTCAACGCAGTGCAAAAAGTCAAAGCATTCACGTCCGGAGCGATTCCGTGGCCGCCGAAAGTCGTTGATATCGTTTGGGAGCATGTAACTGATGGCACCAGAGCGCGTGTAGTAATTGACGAGCTCATGGTCGTCGGGGGGCGCATCGCACTCGATTTAGAGACTGACGGTTTCGATCACCTCGCCGATCCGATTCTACAACTTGTCCTAACAACGATGCAAAAGTCATACGTGATCGAGTGGGAGTGCGTCGATCCAGTTCAATTACGGCGATTGTTGTTGCTTGAACCTGCGATCGAGTTCGTACTGCACAATCAAGCTTTCGACTTTCGCTTTCTGTATGAGGCTCTTGGGTGCCTGCCTGAAAAGTCTATTGACACAATGGCGTTGGCACTGTGCTTGACCGAGCGAGGTGATGCTGTCTCTTTGAAGCGCCTCTCACGCGAGTGGTTGAACGCAGGATTTTACGAAGAGGAACTCAAGCAGTTTCTTCCGAACAGCAAAACGCCATATTCGGCTGTCCCCCGACCGATACTAGCGAAATACGCTGCAGCAGATGGTTACTACACGTTGAGATTGGCCGACATTCTGCTCACCCGAGTTGAACTCGAAGGCAATATGGCACTGTACGAAAACGTGTTGTTACCAGCGCAGCGTTGCTTTGCACTACTTGAACACCGCGGCGTACTGATCGATCAAGACTGGGCCGGAGAGTTGACAGCGGCTTGGAAACCTCAAATCGAAGCTGCTGTGCAAGCAATACGCGACCTAGCGGCCGCAAAAGGTTTCGATGCGCGCAACGTCATTCAAACGAAAGATCCGACGTTGAATCCGCGCTCGTTTCCGCAATTACAACACCTGATTTTCGATGTTATGGGCTATCAGCCAATCGCTGGCAAACGTACAACAGGTGTTGAATTTCTCGAGCGTTATCCCGACGAGAAGATCACGCAATTACTGCAAGGTTTTCGTGAAGTGGACGGACTTCAACGGACGTATGTTAACGGTATCCTTGATGATGTTTCTGTGGACGGGCGAGTGCATCCGGATTTCTTACTGTTTGGAACAGTCACAGGTCGTATAAGTATTCATAACCCGCCATTACAAACTGTCCCTAAATGGGGCGTAAATCCGGAACGCGCGAAGTTGGTCCGGAAATTGTTTATTCCTACGCCGGGGTACGCGTTCGTAGAGGCGGACTATTCGCAACTAGAGCTACGCGTCGGTTGGCATTACTCACGGGATCCTGCACTCGGTGAAGCAATCATGTCCGGAGACTTTCATAGTGTTGTTGCCTCTAGGGCGTTCAACAAACCCATAACCGAAGTCACCGGACAAGATCGTTTTATGAGCAAGTTCATCACCTTTGGTTTGATGTACGGCCGTCAAGCGTACAGCCTTGCACAGGGGGAGCTGAACTGTTCGGAAGCGGAAGCACAAACATACGTCAACAACTGGTTCGCTAGTTTTCCGATGTTCCACGCGTGGTGGCTAGAACAGCAAGCGATCGCGTTGGACACAGGTTTGTTGACTACGCCATTCGGTCGGCGCAGACGGTGGAACTTGATCACCCCAGACCTGATCCAGGGAATCAGGAATCAAAGCGTGAACTTTCCGATTCAGTCGCTTTCCAGTGACATGTGCCTTTTGGCATGCATCAAGTTAGCTAGTGAGTTGCGAAAGCGCGATTGGGGGTATACGTTGTTCACTGTACACGACGCAATAATTTTTGAGGTACGCACGGAACGGCTAGCTGCGACGTGTGAACTGATCCGTAAGACAATGATTGCACCGACGTTTGAGACATGCGCTGTATTTGATGTAGATATCGCTACAGGCCCTTCTTGGGGGGAGATGGAAACCTGGCCAGCCGAGTAAGAATGAGCATTTCAACGATCACCAACGAAGGAGAAAATCACAAAAATAAGTGGAGAAAATACGAATAATGGGACTATAGATCCGGCTAATTTCGTACTTTCTACACCTATTGTGATATAAGTGCTGGATGAAGTATCGATTGACATTGTGTTTTTTCTAGTGTAAAGGAGAGTAGCATGGAAAAGTTCTACATGTGGCTAGCTTGGCAGCTACCCAGAGAACTTGCGCGGTGGGGCTTCGTTCGCGTAGTGAGTGAAGCATCTACTGGTGCGTTAAGTGATCGCGAGATGGGCACGATCACGTGCATTGAAGCGTTGGAGCAGTGGGATCGCACTGACGAACCGTTAGACTATCACACGATGAAAGAGGATTGAACATGGCCGATGGCGTTGTAAAACTCCGCTATTCCGAGGTAGACGAGCAGCTGTACGCTGGAAATAACTGTTCCTTTTCAGCTGGGCTTGTGGACGGACACGAGGTAGTAACAATCTACCTACGTATGGTGAGAGATGGAGAAGAGCCGTTGATTCTTCATTTCCGAGTAGACGAAGCTATGCGAATCGTTGCACTACTCGGTAACGCAGTATGGTCGGGAGAGCTGCGAAGAATGTTGGAACGCGGACTATCTGTAACCCAAGTAAGTCAATGATACAGTTGCTGCGCACTGTTTTGTTGTTGGTGCGCTTGTACGGCGGAACGTATACGTGTCTACCCCCAGAAGCAACCGCTTGGCCAACGTGCTATGTCTACTCGACGAGCACGTTGGCCTTTGACGTTTATTACGACCCCGTAAATCATGAAATACACCTCTCCAGATGGAATCCATCCACGTACGTAATTCGTTAATTGTTGTTTCTACTCACCAGTATCAGCGAAACACCCCCCGGCTCATTTTGCGTCCGCGTTAAATAGAAAAAAGTGCACAATTCCGCCTGTTATCATGGGGACATAAAAAACCGTGATTCCGCCAACTAAATTAGACCAGTCTAGCCAGCCTGCGCCTCGCGAGCCGTGCACGTCAAAACCTGTGACCGTGTAGGCCATGAATAGGATCGCGAGCAGGGCAAAATAATTTAGAATTTGCAACGCGAAGGTATATACCGAGCGGGACATCGACGAGTTGGCGGCCATAAAAAGCACCCCGGCGCCAGTAAAGCCCATACTGAGCACAGTCAAATAATACGTGAATTGGCTCATGTTTGGCTCGCTAGCACTTTGCGCAGAGCTGCAATCTCTGCCGCCATCTGCTTTTCGTTTATTCGGCTCAGGCGGCGTTCATCCACCATTTCTGCGATGTGCTCACTCA